>CERP01052270.1_pt1 | contig 21639 bp, 18 predicted proteins | sample 530801 | NCBI WGS metagenome assembly CERP01 (sample SAMEA2620991, study PRJEB7988) | marine metagenome | biome: marine biome (ENVO:00000447); feature: surface water layer (ENVO:00002042); material: "saline water (ENVO:00002010), including plankton (ENVO:xxxxxxxx)" | depth 5 m | reverse complement strand
TGGAACTTGGTCCTACTTTAGAAACTACACAACAAAACTTACAAACTTATTATCTAAATGGAAATGAAGAAGGAGATGTAGGTGTTATTTTATTTGATAAATTAGTATTTACCCCAAATGAAGGTTTTGATAACTTTTTACTATCACTAAAAGATGGTCAAGATATATACCAAAAATACAGCAGCTTGGTAGATAAAATAACAGAGATTTCTCCTTTATTTAACAATCAACCGTTTGGACCTTTTATTAGTGGTACAAATAAAACATATTATCCTATTGGATTACCATCTAGGTTAACCGAATTAATGAGTAGTATAAACAATCCTAAAGAGTCTGGTAAAACAATAGAAATATTGAACCAGTTTTTAAATGGCCCTTTATTTAGACCATACGGCAGCCCTAAATATTCATCACCATTAGTATCTATTCTACATTCTAACGCAAAAGCAAGAAAAAACTTTATACATGAGGTTTTAGACTCTTATAAAGCTGCAGATGAATTTGTAGCTACTACAGATTATGATAATCAGTCTAGTAAAATATCTTTAATCGAAAGATTAATTGCTTTTCATAACAATGATAAATATTATGATGATAATACTAAAACAAAAAAACATTCTTTTACTACTAAAATAGCTATCCCTATTCAGGCAGGTAGAGAGTCATTAGATTTTATAACTATACCTAGACTAACTCCAGGAGTTAATAGAGCTGACCTAATAAGATCTATTATAATACAAGATTTAGCTAGAATAAACCAAGCTAATGAAGCCATAATAGATGCGTTTACTAAACAAAATGCTAGTAATTTAATAGAAGGTTATCACTATACGAATCCTGCAGATCCTTATGCAGCAGACGGTTCCGCTTTTACTATGACACAAATATCAGGATTAGGAAATCCTCTTTTAAAAGACGGCAGTGAAATGTCTGATTACACAAAAGCATATGCAACAGGCGCAGATTTTTTACAAAAAGATGAGTTTGAACAATTACTTAATACAAAAGTAAATGAGGTGTCAGAACGATTAACGGAGTATGAAAAAAGATTACAAGATCGTTTAAAGACTTATAATATAGAACTACTAAAAGATGTAAGTTCAGATTTAAATACTCCTACTAAACAAATAGATTTTTTAAATGCGTTTGTATTTGAAAATTTTATAGGTAAAATAGAAATATCCAAAGTTCTTAGAAGTGGATTTTCGTTTGCTAAAAATACAGAAGCATTTTATAAACGTATGGCCCTCCTTAAAACACCTGGTAATAAATTATTCTTAAAAGGAATGTCTGAAAAAGATCCTAATTATGGAATGCCAGAGACTTACAATGCTGTTACAATTAGAGATTTTAACTTTACAGATCAAAGAAGAGCAATAGAAGTTGCAGAAAATTTAGAAAGAATATTAATAGGTCAAGGAGTAGGATTTGTAGAAGCTAAAGAAATTGCAGCAGGATATACTAGTGTAAATAAATCTGATGCACAATCATTTATTAGTTTGTCTATGTATCGTGGTATTATGCAAGGTATGGGGCAATGGGAAAATAAAGATGAAGAAGCATACAAAAATGCAATGGACCCAGAAGTTGGATTATACATAGATGAAGATCAAAGGCCTAGACCTATATACCCATTAAAACCATTCCACGAAGAAATTTCTTTGCAGGGAGGAGTTAATGCTCTGTTTATGGATAAAAATTCTTACACAGTTGTTACCCCAGAACTAGCAGCAAGTTATCCATATTTACAGTCTATGTTAACAGCTATGAATAAAGGTATAGACGTAGTTAATACAGAAAGCGCTACTAAAGGAACTAGAGTAAATATACAAGATTTTCAAACTATAGGAAACTTAGATGAGGCTACAGCAATAGCTATGGATTCTAATATGTTAAGATTTCCTCAAATTATACCAAGAACTAAAAAAACTGATATTGCTTTTAACAGGCAGATTAGAAAAAATTTAGTTGCAAATATACAACCTTTAGGAGAGTATATAGTAGGTAATAGAAAGATGACAGGTTCTCAATTACTAAAAATATACCAAGAAACTGTTGCAGCTAACATAGCAGAAGACACAAAAAATATAAATAATGCTTTAGGTATTACAGGGTTAGAAAGATTAAGAGGTAAAGAAGGAACTGAAGAATATAAAAATGCTAAACTAAACTATTTAAGACAAGTTAGAGATAGAATAAAAGAACAAATTAAAGAAAGAGATTTACCTAATAATTATTTAGAAGCATTAGATATAACTACTAACGGAATGTTTGATTGGCAATTTAAAATACCATTATCATTTCCTAATTACCAAGCTAAGTTTGAAGGTATATTTATGAGTATGTTTCATAATGAATTATTTAACCAAAAACTAAAAGGCCAAGAACTAGTGCAGATAGCTGAATTAGGTGGGCATGTTATTAGTGGAGAGTTAGAATTTTATGATGGAAGTAACCCCGCACAAATACGAGTAAAAGCTAGTACATTGGGACTGCCTCCTGGCACAAACCCAGCAGACATAGATCCAGCAAGACTGCAAGTTATAGGATACCGTATACCGCAACAAGGTAAAAACTCATCATTATTTATGCAAGTAGTAGACTTTTTACCAGAATCTCACGAAAAAGCAATTATGGTTCCAGGAGGAATTACATTACAACAAGGTAGTGATTTTGATGTTGACAAACTAAATTTAATATTCCCTGAAATAGACGCTGAAGGTAATGTTATAAAACCTGACTACAATAAAGATCCTGTAGATATGAATAGGTTAGAACGAAATAATGTAATATTTAATGTGTTTAATTCTATTTTAATGGACCCTAAGCATTTAAAAGAAGTTGTTAAACCTTTAGATAATAATAGTATAAAAGATGCTAGAGACTTTTTAGCAGACAAAATAAATTTAGATTCTACTATAGATTATAATGATCCAATGGCAGAACTTGATATGGAAGAAAGAGCTAAGCTTGGTGCAGCATTAATTGGGTTGTGGTCTAACCATTTAGCGGGTAGAAATGTAGCTGAAACAGTTAAGGTTTTAGAAATTAAAGCTAGTTATGCCCCTATAATAAATAACAAAACATATGCAGCTTTAGGGGTAACCTTAGACTCTGATGGAAATTTTACAGACTCTAACATATCTGAACATTTATCTTCAGCTGTAGATTATGCTAATGATCCTATACAACTATCTGTTAATGACAATATATATACTAATCCAGTATTAGGAATGTTTTACAATGCAGGTATTCCAATTAGAACTGCATTAAATTTTGTTAATCAGCCTATTATTAGAGAGGTAACTAAATATGCAACAGACAATGCTTTGTCTATAGGTAAATTTCATGAGGCAGTTGATTTTATAGCTAAAAAAAATAATATAAAAAGTATTAATATTGAAAAAGTAGTTGGAATGGATTCTAATCAAATGCTTAATAATTTAACAGAGCCAGAACCAGGTGTTCAAGCACAATATTTAGCTAATTTTAATAAGTTTTTTATGGCTGGTAGAGCATTACAAACAGTTAATAAGATAATTACACCTGATAATCTAGATAATGTAACTGAACTATCTTCTATAGCTGCTTGGCTTGATACAGAAAATTTATATTTAAATAATCCAGAGAGTCTAATACAAAACGCAGAAGAAATTATACAGCATCATAAAACTATTAAAGAATCTTTAAGTCCTATAGCGTCTGCATACAGAGGTATATTTAATACAATAATAAAAGAAACAGACAGAATAGGATTTTTAAATAATAAACCTGCTTTTGTAAACTTTAAAGATGAATTAAAAGAAGCAGTAGGACAGACTAAACTAACAGATGCTCAGCATAAATTAGTAGATAGAGCTTTATTCTTAAAAATGATAACTAGACCACATAGCCCATTTGTAGATAATGGCCCTATAAACGAAGAAAACTTTAATAGTATGTATGTTAATCCTACTAATAATTTAATTACAAGATTACAAAACATAAGAGAAGCGTATCCAGAGTTAAATAATAATTTATTTGTACAAGCTTTAGAAGCAGACCCGTCAAATAAAGAAACAATGTTATTTTTATTAAGGTTAAATGTGCCAATGGGCGTATCAACTACAGATAAAAATGAACTAAGTAAAGCATTACTAGAACTTGTAGAAAGTCAAAATGAAGATATAAGAAATTTTGGAAAGTTATTAGTTACTAATCAAATTTTAACTAGTGGTTTTAGTCCTACATTTGGTAGTTATATAGATTTAATACCATCTCAAATATTAACAACATCTATATTAAATCCAAGCAGACAAAGTCCAGTACAATATTTTAAACAGGAGGCTGAAGAGTTAATGAGAACAAATTACTTTGATGATTTTGTACATGATTTTGTTAGAACTTATGGATTACAGAGACCAAAAGGAGCTTCATTACTAAAATATATAAAGAAAATAGGCAAAGTAGATAACCAAGGATTTGTGTCCTTTAATTCAAAAGATGCTAGAGTATATGGTGAAAACGGTGTAACTTTAGACTATTTTTTATCTTCTTATCAAGGTAAATCTGCTATATTTGTGCACGTAGAAGGCGGTAAGTATCAACTACTATCTTTATTAGGAAGATCTAGAAAGTTAAATGAATCAGGCGTTAGGTTAACTAATTCAGAAAGCCTAGTTAATTCTCAAGGCACAACTAATAAACCAGGTCCTAGAAAAGTACAACCTGTAGATACTATTACTGAAAATGAAGATACTCAAGCACAAAAAGTTTGTAGAATATCTAAAAAATAAAATATATGGCGTGTAAATATTACATAAATGGAGTAGAAAGTCAGTTATATACAGAATTATATGGATATATGGACAATACGGCCCCTGAAAAGAAAAGTGTTGAAAATGTATATAAAATATTAAAAAATAATGGTATAGCTACAAGACATAAAGGGTCTACCTATCTAAACCAAGCTAATCTAGAACCTAGTCTAAGAGAAATAAGTAGAATAAATACTAAATACCCTGGGTTGCTAGCTACTAGTTTTATAAAAACAACTCCAAAAACTATATATTCTCCAGAGTCTGAATTGCACAGCCTAGATATAAATCCTGCGGTGTTAGAAAATATACAACAAGAAGGACCAGAGACTGCAGACTTTACATATGAAGATCAAACTGAATTAGATCAGTATGTAAGATTAGTAGCAGGCAATGAAAAAACAGATGATTATTACCTATCTGAAAAAGCAAGACAAGAAAATACTAGTGATCAAAGCAGGTTTTCTGATATGGCAAAAGAAGATCAAGATAGATTAGAGTCTAAGGTTGTAAGTCTTAAAGAAGCGTTTTCTAAAGTTGGGATAACTGTAGATGTTGAATACGATACAGAATTAGAGAATCTTGGTGAAGTGCGCCCGGGAGAAGTAAACCCAATTGTTGTTCTTAATCCTAATTTAGTAAAAGAAGACACAGCCTACCATGAGTTTGGTCATATCTATATTGATATGCTAGGTATTAATGATCCTGTAGTAGCTCAAGCTATAGCACAACTTAAAGGTACGCCTTTATATAAACAAGTACAAGAAACGTATCCTGAATTAACCGGTGAAAGATTAGATAAAGAAGTATTAGCAACAGCTATAGGACTAGAGGGAGCTAAGATTGTAAGAAAAAATCCTAACTGGTTACAACGATTACTCAATAAAATATTTAGAAGGGTTGGTAAGATCTTTGGAATACAGCCTGAGGCTGCCGCTATATTAGCAGAAGAAATGTTTGCTAAAAAGTTACGAGGAGAAAAAATGCTTAATCCTTTAAGTCCATATACACAAGAAAGTAGGGACCATCAAAACTTTACAGAGATTGTGCAAGATCTTAAAGTAAGGATAGCATCTGAGATATATCAAGTAGAACAGTTACCAGCTGAAGAAAGAGAAAAAAGAATTTATAATTTACAAGGGCTTAAACAAAGTTTAGATAAAGTTAAAAGTGTAGAAGATCTGTTAGATACTGTAAATGCTATGGCATCTTCTTTATCTTCTGCAATATCTGAATATGATAGAATAATGCAGCTTCCTATAAATGAAAGAGCTACTCTAGAAAATATGAGTAGTATATATAAATTAAAAACTGAATTAGATGCATTAGATGTAATGCAGTCTATTAAAAGAGTTATGCTTGTTAAACAAAATGAAGGAAAAGTTTTAGATGAGGGTAACTTTGATAAACTAGAAGCAAGAGTAAACTCTATTTTAAATACAGCTTTAGTGTATGATAAAAAATTTAATGATGAGATTATACCGATTATGGCTCAGTTTTTATCTGGGTACCATAATAAAGCAATTGACCCGCAATTACAAGCGCAGATTGATAATGCCCGTAGATATAAAAGAACTCAAGGTTTAAATACTAAAACTATAGAATATGTAGAGCTTAAAAAGCAATATAAAAATGGTGAACTTACTGATGTAGCGTTTTTAGACGCACAAGTAGAACTAAAGATAGAGCAGCTTAAAAATAAAATGATACCTAATTATGGAGCTTTAGTTAAACAATTGAGAGCAGCACATAAAGATAAAAGTGCATTTTCTTATATGCTAGATCCTTTAATTTACAGTAATGATAATGCTATACAGTTATTTGTTAAGTCTGTACAGAATGCTGATGTTAAGAAAAATGATATGACTAGAATATTTAAGTCAAAGCTATCACCACAATACAATGAATTTATTGCAGGTATGTCTGAGTCAGATGTTGCTAAATTAAATGAAGATTTATTAGAAGACGTTACAGTTAATGGGATTAAAAGATTAGGAATTGTTAATCCTATTGATACTGAAAAATACTACGCAGCACGTAGAGAAGGTATACTTAAAATTAAAGCTACTTATGGAGTCCCTGTTATAAAAGACAATCAATCTAACGAATCTTTTATAGAAGAATATAAAACATGGATTAAAACAAATCAAATAGCATATAAAAAAGCAAGAGCCGCAGAAGCTCAGTGGGATAAAAAAAATAGTAAGCCTATTGAAGGGTGGAGAGACGAATTAAAAGTTTTAAATACTCAAATAGCTCAAGCTAAAGCACTAAGAAAAAAATTAAAAGAAGAAGGTAAAGAAGATAGTGATGCATATTCTATGCAAACTGGTAGATTACAAGAACTAGAAAAGTTTAAAAGGCGTAACTATAATACAGAAACAGGCACTCCTATAGGAGACTGGGTAAGTCCTGACCCTAAAGTATACCTTAATCCTAAGTATACTAAAATACAAAACAATCCTAGATTAAAAAAATATTATGATTTTGTTTTAGAAGAATTACAAGTTGGCCACAGAATGATTGGTCCTAAAATGGATAAAAATTCTTGGGATAAATTTTCGTATTTAATGCCCTCTATTAGAAAAAAAGATTATGATAGGTTAAGAGAGCAAGGAATTATAGCTGGTACTAGAGATATGCTAAAAGAAAGTTTTTCTCTTGTAGAAACAGATGATCAATATGGAACATACGATCAAAATACAGGAGAGTTAAACAAAAGTGTTCCTGTTTACTATACAAATAAAGTAAATGCTAGAGATGTATCTAGAGATATAGCTGGTAGTTTATATCAGTTTAGACATATGGCCCACAACTATAAAGCTAAATCAGAAGCAGTAGGTTCTGTAATGTTGTTTAGAGATATTATTAAAAATAGAAAAGTTTTAGAAGAAAATTCTTCAGGTATAGAGTATATACAAAAAACTGCAGAATCTATGGGCTTTAAAATGCCGCTATTAAAAGAAGGAGAATCTAATACATTTAAACATATTGATGAATGGGTTGATATGGTAATGTTTGGGCAAAATGAATTAAAAAGTGAGTGGAGAGGAATATCGTTAACTAAAGCGGTAGGAAGTTTAAATGCGTTTACAGCAATGAGTACCTTATCATTTAACTTACTGCAAGGTACAAATCAGTTAATACTTGATAACGCAACTATGGTGCAAGAAGCTGTAGCCGGACAGTTTATGTCTAAATCAGATCTTGCTTGGGCTAAAACACAGTACTGGTTTAATGAAAGAGCTGCAATATCAGATATAGGTAGATTTAATCCTGAGTCAAAGCTTGGAAAAGCATTAGAATATTTTGACGCTTTAACAGAATTTACAGATCAAGAAGGTAATACTATAGTTGGGGGTAAAGCCAGAAAACTTATTGAGGGAGGTAATTTATTATTTTTACAACAAGCTGCAGAACATGAGTTGTCAAGTACAAGACTACTTGCATTAATGCATACTTTAAAAGGCAAGTTAAAAGATAGTGATGGTAAAGTTCTTAAGAATGAAAAAGGAGAAGAAGCAGATCTTTATGATATGCTAGTTATAGATAAAAAAACAGGTGTAATGTCTGTAGATTCTCGAGTAGATAATTTTAATCGTTTAGATTTTATAGGGTTAGTGCAGGGTTTAAGTAGAAGAACAAACCAGACTAAAGGTAAAATACATTCTCCTATGATTGCAAGGCGGGCGTATGGTAAGTTATTAATGTTATTCCGTAGTTGGTTACTCCCGGGCATTAGAAGAAGATATGGTCATGGAGGAGGAAGCACATTACGTGTTGACGAAGAGTTAGGAACTGTTACACAAGGTATGTATATATCTTTTTGGAATATGCTCCGTGAGTCTGTAGCTAACAAAGAGTTTATCTACACTACTTATAAAAAAATGAGTGAAATGGAGCAACAAAACGCTAAAAGAACTGGAACTGAACTAGCAGCAATGGTTGCAGCAGCTGCATTAGTTGCAGCATTAGCAAATCTAGATGATGACGAAGAAAGTTGGGCGTCTAATTTTATCCTATATCAAGCTAAACGTTATCACATGGAAGTAACGCAATGGAATCCTCTTGGGCTAGGGGGCGAAACATTTAGAATGATGCGTTCTCCTACAGCAACTGCACGTCCTGTAGAAAAAGGCATTGATTTATTACAACAATTAGGTAATGAACTTGGGTATATTACAGGAATGCCGTGGATAGACGAAGGAGATGTGTTTTACCAAAGAAGAACAGGCAGGTTTAACAAAGGAGATCGTAAAATACGAAAAGATTTTGAAGATTTACTACCTATATGGAGAGGTGTAACAAGGAGTAATAGTCCTGAGGAAGCATATAAATGGTTTACAAGCGTAAAGTAAGGGGTTAGTAAAAAAGGGGCGTTAAGCCCCTTTTATTTTTATGATGGCCATACAACTACTAGCCTATACATCTTCTTTTGACATTTTTAATAAAAACAAGTATCCAATTAAATCATCGACGGTGTCCTCAGTCTCGTCATTAATACCTTTATTACTTATTCTAGCTAGCTTATCATCTATTCTAGCACATATAGCTTCGGAAGCATTTAACTTACTAAAAATATTAGTAGGGTTAAGCGCCGTGTTACCATAAGCTTTGTTTTTAGATTTTAATAAATCAGTTATCTGTTTAGCTGCTACATCTAACCTATTACCAAATTCATTTTTTATAGAACTTACTAATCCATTTCTATCAGGATCTTGCCAATAGTTTTCTGATATAGAGTATGATGTATTAAACTCTAGTCCTTCAGGAATTGACATTTTTATTTTAGAATCTTTTGATCCGCATCCACAAGGTGTTTTTTGTTTTTCCATTATAATAGTTTTTTAAAGTTATAAATTTCCGGTTTATATGTTTCAGCTTTTATATCTATAATACTTAAAAGCTCTGAGTCTTCTGGTAAAATAGATGCTAATTTTCTTTCAAGGCTTTCTCTACGTTTATCAGTTTTAAATAAAACCTGACCAATTGTATCTTCTATTTCTTTATTATGAAAATCTAAAAGATGTAGTTTATATTTAGCAGAAAGTTTAGAATACTGGCCCCTAACAAATTTATTATAGTTTCTTTGCTGTGCTTTTGGAACATTAAATACAAACATTACACAATTTGGTGTAGGGTCGTACCTTCTTTTAAAAGATTTAAACTTAGATAAAGCTTTTTCAAATTTTAAAAATAATGGATCTGAAGACCACCTGTATAATAAAGCTATGCAATTTTTATCTTCTTCAGTTGCTATAAAACAATTAAGTAATAATTTATCCCAAAGATATAAATGCCTACTACCCCCTAACATTGGTAGTACAAATATGGAAGATTTAGTTCTTTTTGCTATAGAAATAATATAATATTTCTGTGTTTTAGTTTTAACCTCTTCAATAATATTTACTTTATACTTTCTTTTTTTAATTTCAACTGTAATTCCCAGTGGAAACAATATTCCACTAGGATCTTCTAAAGATTGTATAATACCATTCTTTTTAGTAGGTTTTAATGCACGAGTACCTCCGGTTATCCTAAAAGATAGTGCATCTATTGGTGTATATATTAGTTCGTCACATTTCACAGCCATTCGTTTTCATTTAAAGATTTAACATCATAAGTTACTAATTCAGGTAGCTCGATGCCAGTTTCCCTAAGAACGTCTTCTTTGGTTTTGAGGATATACACAAGTTTAAATGTCTCTGCAAATTTATGAATTCCTTCTGAAGTACCAAATTTTTCTATATATTTTTCTAAAACAAAAGCTGGCATCTCATGTGGAAGCAAGTTTTTTAACCATGTGTCCGCAGTCTTTGGGCCCACTTTTGGTATGCCCGGGATGCCATCAGTTGAGTCTCCCATAAGAGTTTGTTTCCATAAAAACCGTAATGATTCAGTCTCATCTACTGTTACCATTTCTGCTTTCCCATAATTATAATTACATATTTTGTTTTGATATAATACGTCTTTATCAGGACTACATATAATTGTTTTCATAGGATTATGATATATAGAAACTAAATCATCTGCTTCTAGTTCAGGGACTGATATAAAATTCCATTCCTGTCTTAAATATTCTTTTAGTGCAGGAAATATAATAGGTTTATTCCCATATTTTCTATTGCCTTTATATGGTTTAGATTTAGCTACTGTGTATCTAAAACATCTACCTGCTGTAAGGAATCCTGCATATTTACTAGCGTTACATTGTTCTAACATATGCCTAATTCTAGTATCTATTCCTTGCAGCGCCTCTTCTAGGGTAGGCTTACCCATTTCATAATAGATTAAACTATCTCCATCTATTAATGCTATTGTATCTTTCATCTTTTTAATTTTTAATGGTTAAGCATATCAGGGGAGCATTACACTCCCCCTTTATGCAATCAATTAAACACGAGCTGCACACAAACAACTCTTCACAGTTAGTCTTGCATGTACTTTCTGTACTCGGGTTTAACTTGAACTTTGAACGTATACAATTCTCTGTTTTGAATTGATATTTGTTCTCTACATTTTACTTCTAACGCTCTAAAACATCTTGAATCTAATTGACCTTTTTCTTCAAAATATTGTATTGCTTGCTCTGCATTCATCTGAGATAAACTATATATATCATGCTTCTCTATCCAGTATAACACGTCTTTATTTCTACTATAGTGGTAAGAATTACGATTTAGTAAATCAGCATAACTATACAATAAATACGGCTCTCCTGTAGGATCAATAGTAGGTATTATTTTACCTGCCATCTCATACTCCTCATTAGAAACATTATATCCATCAATCATTTTAGTAATATCTTCCATTAGCTCTTTAGTTATAGGAATTCTATTAGCAGATTGATTAAGAATAGTATCTGTTTCTATAACCTCTAGATGACTATTATTAACTAAATCAGCTAGAGCCAAAGACATGTTACTAAAAACATAAGAATCATAAGGGGCACTAACATAATCTATATTATGTTGGTATCTATCTCCTAGTGCTCTTTTATCTAGAATAACATTGTTACCATGCTTTTCAAAATAATCTTTTACAGAATCTCTATGCTCATTTGAATAATACCCGTTAGTTAATTTAAACGTAAGTTTAGTCTGCGGTATATTATCTACACTTCTATATGTATCATAAAAATTAGTATGAGGTATAATAAAATCAGCTTTTTCATAATCATTAGTAACACTAATTTTATGTTCTTTCAATGCAGCCTTAAGCCTATCAGTAGACACATTATGCATAGGTAATACAAAAGCCCTTTTAACTGTTGTTAAATCAGAAGTTGTTTCTGTAGTTAAAAGGTTTTTTATTTTATTATATTGCGCTAGTGATTCAGACAGGTGTACATCTTCAATATTTAAATTATTCATCATAAGACCAACTGATACTGCATCTGTAAACCCCAAGTCATCTAATAACTCGGGGCTTATCTCACTGTGGTGTATATTCTTGCTTGCCATTATTTAATTGTCATTTTAATGATAGATGGATTCATCATCATTTGGTTAAACTTAGATTTATTGCCGTTAAATATGGTCCTAACTACTAAGTACTTTAAATCGTCAGTAAAATAGCTAGAAGTGCACAGCGTAATCAGTCTTTGTTGCATTTTTGGATTTACGGTGTCTGTTTTAGAGAAAGCAACGGAGAAATTAGCTATACGAGTAGCTAAAAGACTTGCTATGTCCGCTCTATAATTATCACCAGAACCTATACACTCTCTTAAAGCCGGTAATACAACCTTTTCGTCACCATGTACTATCTCCTTTGGTGTAACTAGTTTGTCTAGTTTATTATTAATAAACGTCGTAAACATAGAAGCAAACTCGTTACCTACCGAGCCTTCACCAATCATTTGGATTAGCGGCAATTGGTCCTCAAACTTCTTAATACTTGATATACTGTTAAAGAACGTTGATATAGAACGTGCGTTAGTCTCTTGCGTTACTAGCTCAGGATGCATCAACAAGAAGTTAATACATCTAGTGTCTATCTCATTCTCTTCTGCCCATCTAGCCCATACATCTATATCAAACTTAAGATTAGCTGTAATATAACGAGTCTTCTGCGCTGCATCTACAGAGTTAACCATATAGTCACCATTGTCAGGGTTAGCAGTCAGTATAATATGCCAGTCTTTAGGTAAGGTCCATGATATATAAGTCTGCCTATCTACTAGCTCCATACAAGCTTGTATAAATCTAGTATCTGCACGATTCCAGTCATCTAGCAATAATACACCACCGGCTTTTTTATCCGCAATCCATTCAGGAGCTGAATAAGACATTCTACTTTTACCTGTAGTTTGAAATCCTAGTTTAGAATGGTCATTAACTGCAACTTCATCTACCCACTTACCTATCTTTTTACCTTCTTTTTGAGTCCACATTTGGAATTGCTTTATAGGGAAACCTACAAGGTCACCTAATTCTTCTATCTGTGCTAAGTTAAGCTTTACAAAGTCTAGACCGTGTTTAGCTGTCATGTCCATAATACTAGTAGTTTTACCAATACCTGACTCACCTACTACTTCTATTGCTACAGGCTTCTTTCCGCCTGCCTGTAAATGGCGGTTGTTTGTAATAATGTGACCTACAAAATCTTGTAGTTCATCAATGTTTAAATTTACTTCGTTCATGATTTGTGTGTTTAATTGATTAATTTAATTGAATTTTTATTCCAGATAACTTTTCGTTTATTCTAGATTTACTGCTGTGTACCCATAAAGTATTCTTAGGGCAATTTTTAGGATTATAAGCTTCACCGTCTGTAAGGCATATAAATCCTGAGTACTTATTTTTAGGATCATTATAGTGATCTACTACCGGCTGAAAGTCAGTGCCTCCTCTACCTTTAATTTCCCAGTTTTTCTTAGGATCAAATCCAGATACATCTGTAAGTTCTGTGTCAAACTGTGCTACAGTGATCTGATTACCGGTCCTATACATGTGACCTAACTCATGCATAAACTCTACAAGTTCTTCACTACTGACAGATCCTGATGTGTCTACGCCTACTAGCACGTGATTCCTGTGTTTGATCTTAAGACCCGGGTTAGCTGCGTAACGTTTATTATCTTTACGTCTAAGCTTTTTAGTATAAACTTTAGATGCATTGTTAACATAGCGTTTAAGAAAGGCTTTCCAATTGAATTTAGGAGGCTCTATATGAAACAATTTCTCAATTATCTCTGCAAGCTCTCCAGGAATTGTCCCGCATTTCTTTTGGATTTCTTCTGCAGTCTGTTTCATCTGATGCTCATACTGTTTTTGTACAAGCTTCTTCTCTGCTTCAGGTAAATCTGTAATTTCATCCCACTCTTTATGATCATACTGACTATTACCGTCCATTTGATCTAAGATTTGTTGTAGGGCCTCATTGTCTGAGTTACCATTTTCATCACACTCTTTGTCAAGTATATCATAGTATACTTTAGTACCTGCTTTCTTTGGTAAAAATACACCAGGGAAAGAGTCTCTTTGTAAGCCACCTGGCGGAAGCATGTGCTCATCAATATACTGATTGATTTCTACGTCCGCTGCTATATTAAATAGCTTTTTGTTAGGGTATCTATCTGCCAGTACAATGTGACCAAAAGCTATGTGTAATAGCTCATGTTTTAGCAAACCGTGTTGATGTGGCTCACTAAGCTCTGCAAAGAAATCCGGATTAATAACTAATCGCATTCCAATGCCGTGTTTTCCTACACCTGCGGTAGCGCAACTTTTAGTGAACTCTTTTTGTAGTCCAATAAGAAAGATACCGTAGAAAGGCTCTGCAAATATCAGTGTTTTTGATATTCGAGAGAGTTGATCCTGTGTTGTTCTCATGTTTAATTGATTTAAAATATATACCTTATAGTATTCCAAGGTATAATTTGATTGTGTATTGTTTTAAATTGTTTGATATATTCAGACTTCATATTAAGTTTATACCTTACATTTTCTCCCCCGTACTGAGATACTTTAGACTCCTGTCTATTAGGAACCCATAAATCTACTTCTGTTCTTGGATGATTCTGTAAGTTTACTGTATGCTTCTTAAAATTGTGTGTAAGAAATATACATTCTGATAATACTTTATCTTTATGTTCAACATAATTATTTACTAAATTAAATAAATATTTATAGTCTTCTAGCCACCCATCATATACTATAATAGGGCTATAATTAATATGTACATCATAACCGGCATCTATAAATGTATTGATAGCTTTTATTCTATCAATTATTTTAGATGTATTAGGCTCATGTAAATCTGATTTGTGTTGAGGCATTAAACTAAATCTTATACGCACTTTTCCTTGAGGGTCAAATGAGGTAAGTTTAGGATTAACATATTTTGTTGCAAAACTGCCCATTGCAGTAGGATGATCTCTAAAAAATTCAAATATCTTTTCCCACTGATGGTGCTTAGCATGTAATGCAAAATCTTCGTTACAACTTATATCATATGTTGTAAATTGAGGATGTGTCTGATTAGGTTTATCTACAGGTGTAAAGAAAGCATGGTTATTTATAGCTGTTAGTATATCTCCTGTGTTAGTTGCCACATCAAGACCGTTGTCTTTATGTCTTTTCATGTAGCAATAAGAACAGTTATATAAACAGCCATAACCAAAACTTGGACTAATAAAATCTGTAGATCTACCTGAAGGTCTAATAAGCATAGACTTTCTAGTGATCTTTTTTATCATAGCCCTAATCTTTTTTCATCCATACGATCTTCTGCAATAGATTCTTTCATACGTTCTTCGTATTCATAGTCTTCTTCAGGCTCTTCAAAGAATTCTTCGCACTTTTCACATATAAAACCCTCTTCTGGTTCTGCATACTCTAGACATTCTTTGTCTGAGCATCTTTCATTGATAATAGTTGCTCCACAGCAATAGCTTGGACCATCATCGTTATCTGTGTAATTTGCCCCACAGCAAGGGCTTACTAAATAAGACATAATTTTGTGTTTAATTGATTAGTAAAAAGAAAAGGGGGGAGGTGTAATTATTACAAAGTATAACCGCTGAGTTATTAATTAGAATTACTAACCCCCCTATCCTATAATTGTTTGATTATTTCTACAACCTCATCTACTTGCTTTTTATTTCTTGGCATAAAAAGTACGTATCTGTGATCGTTATCTTTAAGATGTTTTTTAAATAACTTCCACCTCAAAGGGAAAGACTCATTTGCATAGCCTTTTGTTTCGATAATAAATTTACCGTTAGGGTCTACAAAGTCAGGCGTATATGTAATAGGCCGTATTTTAGATCCTTTATTGTAAAGCTTTTTAGCTGTACCCTCATAACAAGCTTGCGGGTATACAACACCTTCAAATATTGTAAATGTGTGTTCTTCATATTCTACTAGTATTTCAGCTTTTTCAAGTTCTTTATAGCAATATAACTCTAGATTAGATTGGAAATTTTTACCATCATAGGTAGATTTTTTAGCATTTTTTACTTTGCTTCTCCCGGGTTTTTTAGTTCTCCTCTTCCACACCATAGTTCATGACATTAGTTTGGAGGTACCCTTCCAGTCCTCTATTCTTATTCCAGATAAATGCTTGCCCACATCTTAATGTCCCAACATAGCCTTGAGTTTTATGCCAAGAATCGTTAGCACATATACTAGGGATAAACCTAACTTTAGTTCCCATATACTCATTGAGCATTTCTTTGTGCTTATGTCCGCAGTGTACTTCCCTAACTTTACATCTACTCCACATTTCTGGCTGTTCTGTAGCAATTAATAACGGTAGTTCTTGTGCTTTTTCTTTATCACCATGTGTAAACATAATCATATTAATTCCATACTCATAATACTTACGTGAGTCTAAGCTATTATCTACAAATACATTTTTGTTATTGTGATACAAAGCATCTAAAACTTCTCCTACATAAAACATACGCTCAAAGTCATGGTTACCCTGTATTACTACAACATCTACTGGTGCAAACTCTGATAAATAATCTATAGCTTTAGTAACTAAATGCCAATAACCTCTAAAAGATTGACGCCATCGCATACTATCTTGTTGAGGTGTACCTTTAGTTGTGGCTCTACTCATACCTTCTGAGTTAAGGCCGTCATTACCTACTGGCAATAAAAATCTTTCTATTTCTAAACCATCAGCTTTTCTGTGTAAGTCTTGAATAGCTTTTATGTAATGTTTTTCTATAGCTCCTGGAGAGTCATCTGTTATTTTACCATAATGTATATCTGGTAGTGATATTTCATAGCATATAGGATCAGTAGGTTTCTTGTATTTAATTTTAGGAACTTTAGCAGATCTAGTTTTTATATAATTTAACAACTCATCTTTAATTTGCGGCTGTTCATGCCACTGATTATGAGTTACTACACTATATCTTTGTTCTCCATTAAAGTTTTGCCAAAATTTAACAGACTTTACGTCAGCCATAGTCAAACCATTATCTAACAAATGCTTAGAAAATGCTTGACTTTGAGTCAACTCATGCCCATTGTCATTGTTCATTCTCTCTTGTACCCACTCTTCAGAAGTTACAGTTTTTTTACAATCTCTAATAATAGCTATATCTACATCCCATTTATCTGCTAACCATTGCGCTCCTTTTTTTAAAAATCCTTTTCTTGTTCTAAATTTTTCAATAATTTCATCTCTTGTCATTTAATATAATTTTAAGTTCATTAAAACTGTTTTCCTTAGACACTAAATCAGATGGATCTTTAGATTCAAATGCCTCAGGTAAACAGATGTTATTAAAACCATACAAGTCACAAATTTTCTTAGCCATAGTTTGGCCTGGATTATTTATTTTTTTAAAATCATTGTCATATAAAATTTCTATTGTGTTGAATCTAGATTTTAGCTCACTTATTAATTTCTCATCAGGCATTTGCATTTCACTTTGCATAGCTATCGAATGATAACCTGCAGCATATAAACACATAACATCTTTAAGAGATGAAGTAATGAAAAGTCGCTCACCTTTATCTGGGAGTTGGTTGTAACCTTGCACATCTGTCTTTTTTGTGCTACTTAACCATTTATTTTTTACTTCGTAAGGAGAATAGATTTTATATCGATTTTTAAATTTAAAAGCATAAGTAATTGACTGACAACTAATTCTGCTACTATTTATCCAATAATGACTCACTGGTTCCACAGCAAACATAGATAATATTTTTGGACTAACCAAATATTTTTTCCAAAAAGTCGCATCCTCTTTACTCCAAGGTCGTCTTTTCTTCTTAATAATAATATCTTTCTTTACAAGTTTAGGATTATGTTTTTGCGTATACCCTATATACCCCATAGTAAATTTAATAACCTCTTTTTTAGAGCTTAAATTTAAATTAAAATCACAATCAATAATTCTTAAAGCCGCTATAAAACTGCAACCATATTTATATTTAATGTAATTAAAACAATCAAAGGTATGTTCAGGATTACCAAAATCCTTATAAAGAAGTTTGCCGTTATATGCTATAATAGAAACAGTGGGTGAATTGTCTTCACGTAGCTCACTTTTAAACTTTTTACCCAGCTCTTTAAAACTAGGTATATAGTACATAAAAATGTCATACTCAGTAATTCTACCAAGTATGACATTCGTATGTAAGTGATCTTCGCTGCTTCTGCTAGCAATTGACATTAGAATGGATTTTCTACTGTTGCAGGTTCTGCTGTCCAATCCTCATCTTCTGCAGGTGCATCAGGACTAATTAAATCAGCTGTTGACGTATGAGTTCCCCACTTAAGGTCTGCATTAAAGTCTGCATTAAATGAACCATAGTCATCATTAAGCGCTTTAACAAATAAATCATCTCTTTGTGGTTTTACTCTACCAAAATATTTAGTATACACTTGCTGATATTTATCGTCTTTAACACCTATAAGAACTCTAACTTGATTACCTTTAAGTGCTGACACTAAAGATTTAATTTCTGTAACATCACCAGTAACAATAGATGCAATAGTATCAAAAGATACGTTATCTCCATTAGCTACGTTAGCCCATGCTTTTACAAAATTAATAAGAGTTTCTTCGCCTGTATAAGCTTTTCTTTGACCATCAGATTTCCACCAGTCATATGACGGTGCGTCTGTAGACCATGTAACCTGACCAATGTTATTTATCCATTGGAATTTACCAGTTTTAGACTCTTTAGTAGTACTATTAACTAGTATTTCTAATTTAAAGTTACCATCTTCGTTAGCTAGCCAGAAAGCAATCTTTTTAAACTCTTGATCGCTAAAAGCTACGTCATAATTTGGTTCTTGTTTAACATTAATGTCCATCGCATGTAGTTCTGCCATTGTTGGGTTTACTGCTATTACGTTTACATTTGTTAATCCTGAGAATGTCTTTATTCCTCCTACTACTTCTTGTGTACTTGCATTACTTTGTATTGCCATTTTTTAAAATTTTTATTGGTTATTAATTATAATTCGAACGTATCATCGTCCATTTCTAGTTCTTCTTCTTGCTGTTCTTTTACTAAATCTAAAGTATCTTCAAAAGATGGGAGCTCTAACTCATCATCATCTGTATTATTTACCTTAGCTATTGTTTCTCCTGGAGTCTCAAACTGTGTAGGACTCAACATATCTATAATAGCTTCTTGAGTTTCTTGCATTTGATCTTTAACCTCTTCTACTGTATCTATAGCTTCGTCTATAGCCTGCTCTAAGGTTACTTGATTAGGATCTACAGTAACCTCTTCTGTTGTATTTGTAGTCATATCATCTACAAAGCTAAAAGATAAAACTTTTTTTCTAGAAGGTCTCCTACCTTTAAGCAATGGATGCTTAAACATCTCATCTACTTCCCATGGCTTAATCCCATATTTAACAGCCATTTCTGTTTTGTTTACACCATCTTTTAGATCTTGGTCGATCATAGAAACAGTAATTTGTGCAGGAGTTTTCCCTGCTTCTTGTGTTTTTCTCATTTCAATCATTTTGTTTTTGTTTAATTAATTAATCTATATATATTTCTGACCATTTTAAAGGCATGGTCTTACCTTTTAAGTGTTCACATCTTGTACCTGCAGTTATATCTTCTAAAGAGTTAAAAGAAATCATAGTGTCTTCTCCCTCCCTGTAGACATAACCTATAGCGTCTGTATTAGAGCAAGTCATTTGTTTAATTTTACCTGTTAAATCAAGATCTTTTACAGAAACTTCTTTGCCTTTCTTCTCGAGCATTTTATCTCTTAAGTGTCCTACTAGTATAACTCTATCTGCTAGCAAGTTTAGCCTGTCAATCCATTTTTTATAAGCGAGTCGCAAATATAAATAACCGCCACCGTTTGGCAATGATAATATTGATAAACCTTCATTATTTTTATCAAAGTTTTTACCCATAGCAGTTAACTTATACATTTTCTTAGCTTCTGCTTCGCACCATTCTTCTAATTTAGATATAGTGTCAATAGCAATATATTTGTATGGTTTTCCCTGTTTAATTATCTCTCTACCTAGATTAGCAAGCTCTGCAAGACTGTTTACTTTTACTTTTAAAGCATCAACCATATCAGAACCGTTCTCTAAGTCTATAATTAAACAATTATCTAGTTGTGACAATACAGTTGTCTTACCTATTTTAGGTGGACCATATATTATCATGTTTTTAGGCGATTTACGGCTAGCCTTTACCTTTGTTTTTGGTAACTCCATAATTTTATTCATTTTTAAGGTATTCTCTAATTCTACTTTCACTTTTATCAAGAACTTCAGCTATATTTTTTACTGACATTCTTTTATTTTTTAACTTATTAGCTATAACAGCTAGTTTAATAACAGATAAACTTTTAAGCTCTGTCCATTGTTTTGTTTTACTATTCCAATTCATGTTTAATAATTTTTATTTAAACCACACAGCATATACTTTACACCCATTAGGAGTGGTACATGCGTGTACTCTTTTCTTTTCTTCTTGAACTTTTAACTGGCTTTTGTCCCAGTATTTTGGATTCTTGCTGTTTAACTTTTTCTTTTTGCTCATACTCTTCTATATTTTTAATTAATTTTTGATTATCGTCATTTTTACTTTTGCTAGTACATATTATAATAACAACACATACAGATGTAATAATAACTAAATCTACTGGCCCTATCATATTTTCTTTTTTTTATTAATATACTTATCTATTAGTTCTTGTCTTTTATCAACTAAATCTTTTTTCTTAGCTCTAGGAGCTCTAAACATTTCTAAACTAGATTGTAGTCCATCTGAATTCCCCATAAGACTAATAGTTCTATCTAATTCTTTAATTATATATTTAGCTAGCTCTTTCTTACTTTTATAATTTTTATATTTCATATTATCTTTCGTTTATTGTAAATGTTGACATTTCTGCTTCGTATGGTATCATACCTAATAAACCATCACGATTTTTTTCTACATGCAGAGCTAATAGTCCTACAGGATTTTCTCCGCAATAGTTATCAGTTATCCCATATAAATCATTAGGTCTTTGCAACATCATAACTACATGCGCATCCTGACCTATACTATCACCACCAAATAAATCTGTAAGTAATGGCTGATACTGCGCCTTAGCACGATGCTCTTGTTCTATATTACGGTTTAGCTGTGATAATAATATATTTATAGTTCCTAACTTAGCTTGCATCCACATACAACCTTTAGATACTTCATTAAGTTTTTGCAATTCTTGGTCTTTACTACTAAGAATAAGTCTAGAATGGTCAAATACATTAATAATAGTGTGATCTGGATATTTGTTTGTTACATCTAAATTAGATTTTTTTACAAATTCCATATCTCGAGGTACATTGTTAAAGTATATAGGATAATGTGAGTACTTAAGAACTTCTGCTTTAAATGCTT
>CERP01027289.1_pt1 | contig 21824 bp, 17 predicted proteins | sample 530801 | NCBI WGS metagenome assembly CERP01 (sample SAMEA2620991, study PRJEB7988) | marine metagenome | biome: marine biome (ENVO:00000447); feature: surface water layer (ENVO:00002042); material: "saline water (ENVO:00002010), including plankton (ENVO:xxxxxxxx)" | depth 5 m | reverse complement strand
TGTACTATCTCGTATTCTCAACGCGGTAGTTATGGGTAAGAACCGACGCAACCGATAAGGACGTAAACCTCGTGGTTCACTCTATCTAGCTTATGATTATCCGCAAGATATCTGTAGGCCCTGACTATAAAGGAGGTGCTATGCACTATTTAATTGGTCAGGAGGTATTGGGCGGTTCGTACAAAATACATCTTATATCTTACAGCAAAGACTCTGAGTCTATCATGATATGGATACAAAGAGGTACTAAAATTTTTTTATGGAAGGAATTCAAGAAGACAATGCCTATGTCTATTGAATATGACATTAACTTTGACTAGTGAGGTCACCATTTTATTTTATTACCCGCCCAATCAACGGGAAGAGGTACACCAACTCAAAAGAAATTTCAGGTGTTGATGTTATTACCAGTACATCTGAAGAAGACCACGCCTCGTCTACACGGGAGGCTGAGGTTATCTCACTTCCTTTAGGATACGAGGGCCCTATACAAATAGGAGACACCCTCTTGGTGCACCACAATGTGTTTAAGTTTTACAACGACATGAAGGGGAGGCAGCGAAGTGGTAAAAGCTTTTTTCGAGATGACTTGTTTTTTGTAGATGCTGAACAGTTCTATATGTATCGTAGCAAGGGCACATGGCGTGCATATGATAGGTACTGCTTTGTTCAACCTATAGCTCCTGAGGAATCCTTTGTTATGAAGCCTATAAAAGAGGAGCCCCTTATGGGTATAATGAGATACCCTAATGATGCCCTTCTTTCTATGGGGGTTGAGGCGGGGGATAAGATTACCTTTAAGCCAGATAGTGAGTATGAATTCTCAGTGGACGGAGAGAAGATGTACCGTATGTACGACCATCAAATAACCACCATACTAGATGGAGTCTAAAGATTTAAAGGTTCGTATTATATCAGCTGGCAGACGTGCAGTTGAGCAGCTTATTAAGGTTGCCGAAGAGGACATAATAAAACCTAACGAAGAAGACGAATTAGCCGCTGATAGGTTGAAGAACGCTGCCGCCACCAAGAAGCTTGCTGTATTTGATGCGTTCGAGATATTGAGTAAAATTGATGCAGAGCAGGAGCAGTTAGATTTAAGCTTGTCCCCCTCTACCAGGAAAGATACTAAACAAGGTTTTGCAGAACGACGCTCCAAATAAACTATATAGAGTCCTAAAGGGTCATGTCCCAAATAGTGTTTTGTCTCGAAAGAATCAGGCTAGCACATGGAGCTATGGGTATAACGAGAAGTATGATATGGTGGTTATCTCAAAGACTGGTAAGGTCGGTGAGGTAGTAAACGTATCAGGACTTAATATAGCGCTACCATTAAAAGAAGTTGAGCTAGAGCGTAAGAAAAACAAAGGGGACGAGTACTGGGTAAGGGAGCCTTTGCCTAAAATTCTTTCTAAGATTCAGTCTATATTTCAGTGGAATGAAATGACCGCTGTATTCAAGGATACTTGGGTAGATTATATAGAGAACGAATTTGATAAGCGGGAGGCGGGGCACTGGTTTATGAATAACGGAGTCCCAACCTATATCACTGGCGCCCATTATATGTATCTACAATGGACTAGTATTGACGTAGGTTATCCAGATTTTCGAGAGGCCAATCGTATCTTCTTTATTTTCTGGGAGGCTTGTAAGGCTGACGAGAGGTGCTTCGGTATATCTTATCTTAAGATTAGACGCTCTGGCTTTTCGTTTATGGGCTCATCTGAGTGTGTAAACACAGGTACTCTAGCAAAAGATTCTAGGGTTGGTGTTCTTTCTAAGACGGGCGCTGACGCTAAGAAGATGTTTACTGATAAGGTGGTGCCTATCGCCAACAGACTCCCCTTCTTCTTTAAGCCCATACAGGACGGTATGGATAAGCCTAAGACAGAGCTAGCTTTTAGGGTTCCTGCTTCTAAGATTACAAAGAAGAATATGCACGAGGTGGGCAACGACGATATAATGGGTCTCGACACCACTATAGATTGGAAGAACACGGATGACAACAGTTATGACGGCGAAAAGTTACTTCTTCTGGTTCATGACGAGAGCGGTAAATGGATTAAACCTAATAACATACTTAATAACTGGAGGGTAACGAAGACCTGCCTTCGATTGGGTAGCCGAATTATAGGAAAGTGTATGATGGGTTCTACGTCTAACGCTTTAAATAAGGGTGGGTCAAACTTTAAGAAGCTTTATGAGGACTCTAGCGTAGAGAAACGTAACGCCAATGGCCAAACACTTAGCGGTATGTATTCTTTGTTTATCCCTATGGAGTACAACATGGAGGGATTTATCGATAGGTTCGGTCACCCTGTTTTTCATAAGCCATCGGAACCTGTATTAGGGGTTGACAATCATAAGATTAAGAACGGAGCTATTGACTATTGGGAGGCCGAGGTAAGCTCACTAAAGAATGACCCTGATGCACTTAACGAATTCTATCGGCAGTTCCCCCGCACAGAGTCTCACGCTTTTCGCGATGAGAGTAAGTCCTCGTTGTTTAACCTTACTAAAATATACCAGCAGTTAGATTACTCTGATTCGTTGGTTAAGGAGCACTACACTACTCGCGGTTCTTTTCGGTGGAAGGACGGAATCAAAGACACTAAGGTTGTGTTCTACCCTGATAAACGCGGTCGGTTCAATGTAAGCTGGACCCCTAAGCTAGGTCTTCAGAATAGGTTTGTAGAAAAGAATGGAACTCGATATCCTAGCAATGAGCACCTAGGTTCTTTTGGTTGTGACTCTTACGATATATCTGGTGTCGTAGGGGGCGGGGGCTCTAACGGAGCTCTTCATGGCATGACTAAGTTTCATATGGATGAGGCCCCAACTAACGAATTCTTTTTAGAATATATAGCGCGTCCACAGACAGCTGAGATATTTTTTGAGGAAGTACTTATGGCGTGTGTTTTTTACGGTATGCCAGTTCTTATTGAGAACAACAAACCTCGATTGCTCTACCATTTCAAGAACAGGGGGTACCGAGGGTTTTGCATGAATAGGCCAGACAAGCATTACACTAAGCTGTCAAAGACAGAGCGTGAGCTAGGTGGCATACCTAACTCATCAGAGGATGTAAAGCAGGCGCACGCAGCCGCCGTCGAATCTTATATCGAAAAGCATATAGGATTGGACACAGAGGGGACCTTCAGGGACCCCGACGACATGGGCTCCATGCCGTTTGTCAGGACGCTAGAGGATTGGGCAAAGTTTGACATCAGTAATCGTACCGCATTTGACGCTACCATAAGTTCAGGTCTGGCTATTATGGCTAATCAAAAACACATGTATATGCCTGAACAGAAACAAAAAAAAATAAGCCTTAACTTCGCGAGGTATCGCAACTCAGGAAGTATGAGCGAGCTCATCAAATGAAAGACGTTAAAGTAAATATTTCATCGGCAGGATTTCCTAGTCAATTTGTAACTGACGCTGAGAAAGCTACGGAACAATTTGGTTTGCAGATTGGTCAGGCCATACAGTATGAGTGGTTCAAAAAGGACGGCAACCAGTGTAGGTTTTACAATCAGTGGCGCGACTTTAACCGCCTACGTTTGTATGCCCGTGGTGAGCAGTCGGTAGCCAAGTACAAGAACGAACTAGCCATTGATGGCGACCTTTCTTATTTAAACCTGGACTGGACCCCAGTGCCAATCCTGCCTAAGTTTATTGACATTGTAGTTAATGGGATGTCAGAGCGTTTGTTTAAGGTAAACGCATACGCTCAAGACGCGCTTTCCCTTTCGCGTAGAAGTAAGTATCAGAATATGATACAGGGTCAGATGGCCGCTAAACCTATGCTTGAAACTATTCAGCAAAAAACAGGAGTCAATCCATTTACGATGGACCCAAATGACCTGCCTGAAAATGATGAAGAGTTGCAATTATACATGCAGCTGAAGTTTAAGCCAGCTATTGAAATTGCTGAAGAAGAAGCCATCAATACTATCCTGGATGAAAATCACTACGATGATTTACGTAGACGGTTTGATTACGACCAGATGGTTCTTGGCGTTAGTGTTGCAAAGCATGAGTTCTTAAAGGGGTCTGGGGTAAAGGTGTCTTACGTAGACCCTGCTAATGTGGTATATAGCTATACTGAGGACCCGCACTTTAAGGATTGTTTTTATTGGGGGGAGATTAAGACGGTGCCTATTATTGAACTTCTTAAGATTGACCCCACCCTAACTAATGAAGATTTAGAGGAGATATCTAAGTACGGTCAGAACTGGTATGATTATTACAATGTCGCCCAGTACTATGACAACGATATTTTCTATCGGGATACCACTACCTTGATGTACTTCAATTACAAGACAACTAAAAAGATTGTCTATAAGAAGAAGATACTTGACAATGATGGGTCTCGTATGATTGAAAAGACGGATGAGTTTAATCCTCCCGTTGAGATGATGGAGGAGGGGAACTTTGAGAAGGTAGAGAAGACTATCGACGTGTGGTATGACGGGGTTATGGTTATGGGCACCAACATCCTGCTTAAGTGGGAGGTAGCTGAAAACATGGTACGCCCTAAATCAGCCAGTCAGCACGCCCTGCCTAACTACGTGGCTGTAGCCCCCCGTATGTATAAAGGGGTTATCGAGTCCTTGACTCGTCGTATGATTCCTTTTGCCGACCTCATTCAGATGACGCATCTTAAGTTGCAGCAAGTTATATCTCGTACTGTACCTGATGGCGTGTATATAGACGCTGACGGATTAAACGAGGTGGACCTAGGCACGGGAAATTCATATAATCCTGAGGATGCTTTACGACTTTACTTTCAGACAGGAAGCGTAGTTGGACGTAGCTACACACAGGACGGTGATTACAACCAAGGCAAGGTTCCTATTACTCAGCTCAACTCTAGCTCTGGAGCCAATAAAGCTCAGATGTTGATTCAGAACATGAATCACTATCTACAAATGATTCGCGATGTAACGGGACTTAACGAGGCTCGTGATGGCTCTACGCCTGACCCATACTCTTTGGTTGGTGTGCAAAAGCTAGCGGCTCTAAACTCTAACACCGCCACTAGACATATCCTGGACGCTGGTTTATATATATATCGAGCCATCGCTGAGGGTCTTACGTATCGCATATCTGACATATTAGAGTATGCTGACTTCAAGGAGGAGTTCGTGAATCAGATTGGAAAGTATAACGTCAGTATCCTGGAGGATATCAAGGACCTATACATTTACGACTTCGGTATATTTATTGAGGTGGCTCCTGACGAAGAGCAGAAGTCTATGCTTGAGCAAAACATACAGATGGCTCTATCTAAGGGTGACATTAACTTAGAGGATGCGATAGACATCAGGGAGCTACGAAACCTTAAGATGGCTAATCAGTTGCTTAAGATGAAGCGTGTATCCAAGCAAGAGCAAGAGGAGAAGATGAAGATGCAGCAGCAGGCTATGCAGGCTCAACAACAACTGAAGTCTCAAGAGATGGCTGGCCAGATATCTATGCAGAAAAATCAGCAAGAGATTCAGGGTAAGATGCAGCTTAAGCAGGCGGAGGTAGCGTTCGATATTGAGAAGATGAATAACGAAGCTCAGCTCAAGGCTCAGCTCATGGAGACTGAGTTCAACTATCAGATGCGGCTTCAGGGTATTTCAGAGGAAAGCCTACAGGTAAGGGAAGGCGAGCGGGAGCAAGCTAAGTCTAACCGCATCAGTCAACAGAATACAGAACAGTCACGGTTAATTAACCAACGCAAGAACAACTTACCTCCGCAGACATTTGAGTCAAATGAGGATAGCTTGGATGGGTTTGACCTAGCTGAATTTGAACCGAGATAAAATTAAATTCAATCTAATGGAAATTAAAGTACGGGCGTTAGAAGACGTGGAGGCTAAATCAGTTCAGGAGGTGGAGTCGGAGCTTTTAGAAAAGCACGAAGAAAGCTTAAAGGATACGCCAAGTGAACCTCAGGTAGAAGCTAATGCTGTAGAGGAGTCAGTCGCTGAACAGGAACTCAAGGAAGAGGATGTCCTTAGTTATATCGGTAAAAGATATGGCCGAGAGATATCATCTCTTGACGACCTTAACCAAGCGCGCTCTGAATCAGAGGAGCTCCCCAGCGATGTAGCTGCGTATTTTAAATACAAGAAAGAAACAGGCCGTGGTATAGAAGACTTTGTTAAGCTTAACAGAGACATCGACAACGTTAGTCCTGACGTAATACTTAAAGAGTACCTAACTGCTACTGAGGAAGGGCTAGATGAAGAAGACATCGAGTCTTTGATGCAGGAGTACGATTACGATGAAGAAATTGATGATGAAGCTTTTGTCAAGAAGACAAAGGTTGCAAAGAAAAAAATTATTGCTAAGGCAAAGAAGCACTTCGAGAAACAGAAAGAGGCTTACAAGATTCCCCTTGAGTCAAGCGGGAGTCCTTCTCTAGAAGATAACGAAGAGTATCAAAGCTATAAGCAGTATGTTGAACAGTCAAAGACTTTTCAAGAGGAGCAGACGCGTAAGGCTGAGTGGTTTGGGCAGAAATCCGATGAGGTTTTCGGCAACGAGTTCAAAGGTTTTGAGTTCGTTTTAAATGACAAGTCATATGTATTTTCTCCTGGAGATAAAGCAGAGTTAAGGAAGTTGCAAGACACTCCGCAAACTTGGATTAACAAGTTCGTGGATGACCAAGGCTTAGTTAATGACGCTGTGGGTTACCACAAATCTTTGGCTGTCGCAATGAACCCTGAGAAGTTCGCTAAGTTCTTTTATGAGCAAGGCAAATCAGAGGCCGTGGACGATGTGATGCGTAAGACTAAAAACATTAACATGTCTGAGCGTAGCACACCTCAAGCGGTATCAAAGGGTGAGTTTAGTGTTAAAGCCGTCAGCTCCGATTCAGGGCGAGGCTTAAAAGTCCGAAGTGTAAAACGCACTTCTTAATTATTTAAAAAGAAAAAATGGCAGTTAAAACAACCCCAGGATTCGATTTACAGCCAAGTGCTGAGCGAGTCCCCACAGCAACAAATTACATTACCAACTTTGATTTCTTGAATCAGTATCTCCCTGATACTTACGAAAAGGAATTCGAGCGTTATGGTAATCGCACCATCTCTGGCTTCTTACGTATGGTAGGAGCAGAGATGCCTTCTAACTCTGACCTTATCAAATGGGCAGAACAAGGGCGTCTCCACGTAAAGTATACTGACGTAACTATGGCTGGAGGTGTAGGCGACAGTAATGTATTTACTGTTCCTGACGCGAACGCAAACCCAGGCACTAACCCTCAAGGTTTTACAGCTCAGAGCGGCATGGCAATTCGTAACGGACAAACTGTAATCATCTCTCGTACCACAGGAACTCCTGGCCTATTTAAAGCCGTTGTAAGTGGTGTAGATATGTCTTCAGCAGCTAATGAATTTACTGCTAATTACTACTCAGCCAATGGACCTACCCCAACTGCTGGTGACAAATACACTGTATTCATCTACGGTTCTGAGTTCAAGAAAGGAGACATCGGTATGGAGGGTTCTTTGGAATCTGACGACTTGTTCTTCGAGAATAAGCCAATCATCATCAAGGACAAGTACTCTGTATCTGGTTCTGATATGGCTCAAATCGGATGGGTAGAAGTAACTACGGAGAACGGAGCTAATGGATACCTATGGTACATGAAGTCTGAGCACGAGACACGTCTTCGTTTCGACGACTACTTGGAGACCGCTATGATTGAAGCTGTACCCGCTGTACAAGGCTCAGGTGCTGACACCTTGTTAGGCAATGGAGCCACTGCTGGTGGCGCTGGTTCAGAAGGTGTTTTCTATGCGATTAATGATAGGGGTAATGTATACGGAGGAGGTAACCCAACTACGTTGGCTGACTTTGACACCATCATCTCACGATTGGATAAGCAGGGCGCTATCGAAGAGAACGTACTCTTCGTTGACCGTCAGTTTAGCTTCGACATCGACGATATGTTGGCTGCTCAAAACTCTTACGGAGCAGGCGGAACCTCTTATGGTCTCTTCGACAACGACAAGGACATGGCCCTTAACCTCGGATTCACTGGATTCCGTCGTGGCTATGACTTCTATAAGTCTGACTGGAAGTATTTGAACGACCCAACTATGCGCGGTGGATTGCCTGCTGCAACTGGCTCAGGGCGTATCAACGGCTTGTTGGTTCCTGCTGGCTCAACATCTGTATATGACCAAATCCTAGGTAAGAACGCTAAGCGACCTTTCCTTCACGTTCGGTACCGCGCTTCAGAAACTGAAGACCGTCGCTACAAGACTTGGATTACTGGTTCTGCTGGTGGCGCCGCTACTAGCTCTCTTGACGCGATGGAAGTTCACTTCCTCTCTGAGCGTGCTGTATGCACCTTGGGAGCGAACAACTTCTTCTTGTTCGAAGCATAATAAACTGAGGAATGAGGGGGGACAGCCGTCCCCCCTTCTTCTATTTTAAATTTCAAATCTTATCTAATGAAAAAGAAAGCCCCCCTGGTAGATAAAATCTACCGATTAACTAAGACGTCAGCTCCATTGGCGTATATGATTCCTGCGCAAGGAAATGCCCGTACCCCACTGCTATACTGGGATGATGAAGCTGGAGTCAACAAGACTTTACGTTATGCTCGAAACCAGAAGTCTCCCTTCGTGGATGAGCAGGACGGCAACGTGGTTCTAGAGCCCATCGTATTTGAGGACGGATTCCTTTCGGTACCGAAACAAAACCCAGTCCTACAAGAATTCCTTCAGTACCACCCTTTGAATGGTGTTAAGTTTGAGGAGATTAATAATGAGCGAGACGCATCCAAGGAGTTGGACGCTGTCAATATGGAGGTAGACGCGCTTATTCAGTGTCGTGAAATGTCTATCGAGCAGATAGAGAACGTAGCCCGCGTGGTATTTGGTATCGACCCATCTAATCAAACCACAGCTGAGCTACGTAGGGACATGCTTATTTTTGCTCGCCATAACGCTGAGTCATTTTTAGAGGCCGTCAATGACCCTGAGCTTAACTTCAACGCTTCGGTTCAAGGGTTCTTTGAGAAAGGACTTCTTTCTTTCCGCAAGAACAAGAAAGAGATTTGGTTCAACACAGCGAACAACAAGAAGAAGATGCTTACCGTTCCATTTGGAGACGACCCTATGACAGCGGCTGGTTCATACCTGATGAGTGATGACGGTATTGACCACCTGAAGATGCTTGAAAAGCTCGTGTAATTCATTTGCACTATCTTTGTTTTTTATTCATCCATAAACATTTTTTCAAATGGAAAAGTATCTAAGTATCCCCGTAACAGGCGCGGGTAATCAGCTCGTCAGCTGTAACGGCATTGTATCTATCAGTTCAGGCTCAAGCGCTACCAACTTGGTTGTTACCTATAAGTCAGGCACTACCGTTACCCTAGTAACTACTGAAGCTCAAATTGTTATGCGTGACCAAATTCAGGACGAAGTCGCTTTGGCTTTGGCAACTGGATGGACTAACGTATCTCGTCAGGTGTCTCCAATAAACGCTATCACAGCTGCTACTGTAGGTTAATGATTATGGAAAAATTTCTAACACTTTCCCTACCTGTTGATATAGGTACGGCGACTGGCCCTACGCCAGTGGGTGACGTTAATGGTACTATAACTAGTGTTGTTGTTGATACCGTTACGGATACGAATGCTGATTTTGTAAGCGACGGTGTCAGTGTAGATGACGTGGTTGTAAATGTTGATACTAACGCATATGCGCTCGTCACGAATGTAGCTGCAACGGCATTGACTTTAGACTCTGATATATTTCTTGTGGCTAGTCAAAAGTACCGAGTTATGGATGAGAGTGATGCGTTCACACTTACTGATTCAGCAGCAACTTTTACTTCTACAGTCGCTGTTGGTGATGTAGTCTTAAATGGTTCTTATGTAGAATCTACCGTAGTTACCATTGACTCTGATACTCAGCTTACTCTCAGCGCTCCTATCATAAGTACGCTTCCTGTTAGTCCTGATGCTGACACTTATTTTATTTATAGTGAAGGTGATAACGATGGAGACAGGCTGTTTAACATCAGCGGTATTGCAACCGTAGCTTACATGAGCAGTACGTATTGCACGGTGAGCTATATGGACAGAAAAGTTGGTGGAGGTTTAAGTCAAGTTAGTATTTATCACACGACAGACACCTCCGCTCAGGAATTTCATAATACTTTAAACAACGCTTTAGTAAGCGCTCATGAAACCAACTGGAGAGATGTTACTACTGACTTGGTTCTTCCTCAAGGAATGCGAGCTACGATTATAATATAATCTCATTACGGTTTGCTTTCTCATAAAAGGGGTCACAAATAGTGGCCCCTTTTTTTTGGTTATCTTTGAGCAAAGGTTGACCTATGATAAACTCAGTTAGAAATACTGTCCTGTCGATACTGAATAAGAATAACTACGGGTATATATCCCCAGCAGATTTTAACTTATTCGCCAAGCAAGCACAGTTACAGATATTCGATGAGTACTTCTCTGACTACAACAAGCAACTCAATAAAGAGAACGCTCGTCAGTCAGGTACAGGGTACGCTAATATTTCAAAGAGCCTTATCGAGGTAATTGATTTCTTCTCTGTCACTAACAACTTGACTAACGTATCGGACAATACATTCTCACTGCCGTCGGAGACAACTACGGGTGATGACTACTACCTTTTGAATAAGGTTTTGTGTTATGACACCACCACTACACCACGGACGTTACGTGGTGAGGCGGAGTACGTTACGCATAGCAATATCACATTGCTAAATACATCGCATTTGACGGCCCCCTCTATAAATTACCCCGCGTATACTACTGAGGGCAGTCTCCTAACGGTATTTCCTGCGTCTTTTAATACAACCAATTCTGTACAGTGTCAGTACATCCGTTATCCTAAAGCTCCGCAGTGGACGTTTTCATCAGTTACCGCAGGTGAGCCTATATTCAACCCCAATGTTTCTGGTTATCAAGACTTTGAGCTAGCCATTGACGATGAGTACCGACTGGTCAATCGTATATTGCAGCAGTGTGGAATCTCTATCCGAGAGGGTGACGTATATCAGTACGCTAATAGCGAAGAGATACAGAACGACCAACAACAAGGATAATGGCATATATATCTGACTATAAGTATTATGAGAATGGTGGGGAAAGTCCAGAGGATGCTAACTGGGGTAGCTATCAGTACGTCTCTTTGTTCGATATTGTAACGAACTTCTTGTTGATGTATAACGGCAATCACTCGTTGGTCAATAACGAGGAGCGTTATAAGGTTCTGTTTCACGCTAAGCGAGCGGTTCAGGAGTTGAACTACGACGCGTTTAAGGAGATTAAGATACTACAGCTTACCGTCTCTGACCAACTACGATTTATATTACCTCATGACTATGTGAATTGGGTTCGTATATCCGTTTATCGCAATGGGCTTTTACACCCACTCACTGAGAACATCCAGACCAACTGGAGTAAGGCTTACCAGCAAGACAACGATGCGAAAATATTATTTGACAATGAAGGTAATGTCATAAATGAAGAGTCTAGACTTGATGCTGACAGGATTAATGGCTCTGGTCGAAGCATATACCTCAATGAGGGCAGCCCCTACCACAACTCAGAGGGCTGGTGTATTGATGGGGAATGGTATTTTGAGTACAGCATTGGAGCTCGATACGGACTTAATACAGAGACGGCTAATGCTAACCCTACCTTTTCTATAGACAAGCAGTCAGGAGTGATTAACTTCAGCTCTGGTATGGCAGAGCAGTCAGTGGTTTTGGAGTATGTGTCCGATGGAATGATGGGCGGTGATGACAGCAAAGTGATGGTCAATAAATTGTTTGAGGAGTACGTGTACGCGTATATCCAGTACGCTATTCTCAACTCTAAGTTGGGGGTTCAGGAGTACGTGGTCAATCGCGCCAAGAAGAATAAGTCAGCATTGCTTCGTAATGCTAAGATTAGAATTAGTAACATCCACCCAGGGAGATTGCTCATGAATCTTAGGGGGCAGAACAAGTGGCTGAAGTAACATGGCAAATATTGTAAGAAACTTTGTTCAAGGTCGTATGAACAAGTCCTTGGATGAAAGGCTCGTTCCTAACGGAGAATACATTGACGCTAAAAATATTAGGCTAGGCTCTACTGAAGCTTCAGAAATAGGCTCTGTAGAAAACAGCAAGGGTAACTCTAGCCTTACTGAACTTCGGTTTATTGATGTCACTGACACGTATGAAGGAACGCTGTTAAGCGCTTCTGCGCGATGTATTGGCTCCTATGCAGACGGTGAATCCGAAACAATATACTGGTTTGTTCATGACCCTGCGTATACAGCGTCAGGTGATGGTGGTGCTATAGACAATCCCACTAATAAACTTGACCTGATTGTTTCATACGACGTGCTAAATGACTCGTTGATTTATCATGTGATAAGCATCAATGATGGGGATGGCTCAAGCACCACGTTGAATTTCAACCCTGACTACTTAATTACGGGGGTGGACTTGGTTGATGATTTGCTTTTCTTTACGGATGACTATAATGCGCCTCGGCGTATCAATGTAAATGTTGATTACGGCAACCCGTTGGTAGTAAGCGGAGTGTATATCGACCAATTTACAGAGGAGTCTTTATTGGTTATAAAAAAACCACCCATCAACTCCCCTTCTATTACTCCTTTTGACGCTGCGGGTGAAGAGAATTTTTTAGAGGACAGGTTTATTTGCTTTGCTTATCGTTATAAGTACGAGGACAACGAGTATTCGGCCACGTCTCAATTTAGCTCTCCTTCGTTTCTACCTGGTGGATATGACTTAAGCACTGAGTCATACCTCAATGAGGGAATGATTAACACGGCAAACAGTTGCGCTATAGATTTCAATACAGGAGGGCCTCTCGTTGTGGGCATCGACCTTTTGTTTAAGGAGATGAATAGCAGCGTCATTAAGGTTATAGAGAAGTTCAATAAAGCTGATGAAGGATGGGCTGACAATCAAACTCAAACTTTTAACTTCACTAATAACAAGATATTTACATTGCTTCCGTCGTCAGAGATACTCAGGCTCTATGACAACGTGCCTCGTTTTGCTAAGGCACAGACGATTATGGGCAATCGATTGGTGTATGGCAACTACGTAGACGGGTACGATTTAATAGACCAGAACGGATATCCCGTCAAGCTAGACTACGAAACGTCACTTGTGTCTAAGGCGATAAACTCCATCGACCTAACTGGCGTAAGCACAACTAGTTCAGGGGACTACAGTGTGGACCCAAATTTAACCTCTATAAATAAAGGTAACGTCAAACTAAACGTTGACTTGACTTCTGTGTCTTCCTTATTGAAGTCGGGCTCATCCTTGACATTCGATATTACCTTTACACATAATGGATTTACTGATGGTAGCGGGGCAAGCACCAGCGGTAAGGCAGAGACCACCCCCACTCCTATTAGTTTCAACTACCTTCTTCAGCAGGACTTCGCTACTGTAGCTAATCTATTTGCCAGTACTGACTTCCAAGAAAAAATAGGAACAGCAACTAGTATACTTCCTGTTTACGCAGCTAGCGGTGACACCTCATGTGACGGCAATACCTTTACTGATGTATTTAATTGTGCTGTACCATCCACTTTGGCTGGCGGTACTCCTAACCCCTCGTATAAGTTTTCAAGTGGCATTAGTGCTCTTGAGCAGGGCATTGAAACCACCCTGTCTGGGAACACTATAAGCTTACAGATTCCCGCCATGAGGTTTGTAAACAACCAGTCGGGGCCCTCGTCTAACCTGGACGTGTATGAGTATTACAGCATATCCATTAACGAGGTTGAGTTTAGAGAGGTAGGAAATCCCACCAGTTTGCATAGCAATCGAGACTATGAGGTAGGTATTGTTTATATGGATGATTTTAACAGGGCTAGCACAGCCCTTGTTAGCACACACAATACGGTTCACGTCGGTTGCTCTGACTCTGCTTCTCAGAATTATATAAGAACGACCATACCGTCCCAGCAATTGCCCCCTGCTTTTGCAACTAGATACAAGTTTGCTATTAAGCCTGACCAAGAGAATTACGAGACCGTTTACTCTAGCATATTCTTCACGGCTGACAACACGAACGACACTTACTTCTTGTTGCAGGGAGAAAATGCTCAGAAGGTGGAGAATGGAGACAGGTTAATAGTAAAGCGGGACGTGGATGGTCCTGTGTCTACATGTGAGTACGTTACCGTACTAGAAAAGAAAGCACAGGAAGAGGATTTCATAACGGTAGCGGGGGTCACTGTCCCCTCTGGTGTTTACATGAAGATTAGCTCTTCATCTGTAAATACAGTATCAGGTGATGACACATACTTCACAGGGACACCCTCTCTTGAAACGACCATAGAAAATAACAGCGGAGAGTTTCCACTTCAGGAGTACAAAGGGTTTACCACGTCCATTCAGATTCCTTCTGGAAGTATCATCAAGTTCACTCAGAAGTTTGACCGAAAAGGAAAAAACAATAGCTGTCCGAAAAGGAAGTACGTTCTAGAGAAAACATATGTGTCCTCTCAAGACTACCTAACTATCCCCGAATGGTTTGAGGGGGACAACATAGCTAGCACTTTAAATGATGGGGTTCAAGAGGCTGGAGACAACAACCCTCCTAACTTAACTTTTTCGTACAACGGTATAACTTACACTGACTCTAGCAATTACGGCTTAGACACCAGTCAGCCTGGAGGAACCAACTATCTCTGCACGTGGTATATAAATAGCGCCACTGATGAGCTTTGGTGGATAAGCACAGGGGTAAACGCGTGCGGTAGTAGTGATAAAAAACAATCTAGGATTCGTTGTAAGTGGGAGATATATCAATCTGAAGACACATTAATCTTTGAGACTGAGCCATCGGACGCCTTACCTGACGTATGGTATGAGTCAAACCTCTCCTACCCTATCACTGGAGGATTTCATTCAGGCGGTGGTATCGTTCAGGACCAGTCAAATACTTTGCCAGCTATTATTGACCTTGACTTTTTCAATTGTATAGCTTTTGGTAACGGAGTGGAAAGCTATAAGATTAGAGATTCTATTATAGGCAGGGCTATATCATTGGGTAATCGAGTTACTTCGGTAAGCGCTCAGGATTATAAGATGGCTGACCGATTCTCTGACCTTACTTATAGTGGTGTTTTTAATAACGAGGCTAACGTAAATAAGCTCAATGAGTTTAACCTAGGGCTCTTAAACTTTAAACCGCTAGAGGAATCCTTTGGGCCTATCGAGAAGCTATTCGCTAGGAAGACAGATATACTTACTCTGCAAGAAGATAAGATATCGTATGTGTTAGCTGGTAAAAACTTACTTTCTGATAGTACAGGAGGGGGCACTATAGCTTCAGTTCCTGAAGTTCTTGGCAACCAAATATCTCGTGTTGAAGATTTTGGTATCAGCAACAACCCTGAAAGCTTTGCTGAATGGGGCCCTCATAAATACTTCACTGACGCGAAGAGGGGGGCTGTGATTCATCTGGTTGGTGACGGACCTAGTGAGCGGCTTGAGGTTATATCAGAATCTGGGATGCGAAGTTGGTTTAGAGATTTATTTATCTCAAGCTTTAACACACAAAAGATTGGAGGGTTTGACCCGTACATGAATGAATATGTATTAAGTAGTAATACTCAGTCATTACCTGAAACGGCGGCATGCTCTCGCTGTGGTATCACGCAAAGGTTAACCGTTCCTGAGGGGGGCCTCGACTTATGTTTTGATTTGGGTGAATTGGTGGGGGATGTTAACGTCACGTATACGGTATTTCAGATTGGCGGAGCAACCACGTTTGACATATCATCCACGTACAATACCGCTACCACTACACCAGTTAATGACGCTAGCTCTAGCGGGTCCTTTATTGTAGATAAGAATTCGGTGGCGGCAACTCAATTAGATTTAAATATCGTCCCTACAGGAGGTTCATTTTCACTAGGCATTACTGTTGATTGCCCTGAGGAGCAGCCCCTTACTATTGTATTGGTTTCCGCAACTACCTTAACCGACGCTGGTAAGTTCATTACAAACCAATATCGATGGACTGACGACGCTGGAGCCTTTACTTCTGCCTTACATTCAGAGTTGGTGGAGTTCTCTTCTATTCAAGATTCACCCATTGTGTCTCAGTATAGCGTTATTACGGGGGCTCAAGGGGCTAATGTAATTCCGTCTGACACAGCCACAGTAAGGATTATATCTAATAAGATTGGCTCGAATGACTATGTGTTTGACACTACTACTGATTCTTTTAAATACCTAAGAAGCGCTACAGAGTACACGTCATCAGAGGTGAACCTATTGTTAGCGGATGCTGGCTTAGCCACCGCTACCCCCATAGACGAGACCCTCTCCCCTTCTCAGTACTCAGCTACATTTAACATGCCCGCAGCCATTCCTTCGGTTAATAATTTCCTGTACCTAGTATGGGATTACACCAAAGTAACTGAAGCGGCTCTTTGTTTCGGAGCTAAGGTAGAGGACGCTTGCTGTGACTGCGCTTGTGGGACGGGGGCTTGCACCGCTTACTCACTAAGTAATGGAGGGTCTAACAGCGCTGTGATTCAGTATACTGATTGTTCAGCAGGCTCAACCGAGTACATTACACTGGGGGGTTTCTCGTCGTCTACTATATGTAGTCGTGACGTTCCTTTAGTGACTAATGGTACGCCAGTCAATATTAGTATTTTAGTAACCGAATGTGATTGTTCTTAACCTATCGATATGGGAGTAATATCTAATTATTATTTAAACGGAGCTGCTCTTACCTCCTCTACGGGTGTGTATATGGACGCGGACTTCGTGACATGTGCCCCTGTAGGCCACTACTCGGATGGGGTTATAGTAAGATACCTTGATTCCAACTGCGTTCTTGGGCCGTCGATTCCGTGCCCTTCTTGCGAAGCGCCATGCGGACCTGTAGGTATTGTACAGCGCGGTACCGAGGGGGTGTATAATACAACTGTTTCTTTAGGCTCTGGAACGGGGGCAGTAATCATAACATTCAGCCCTGGGGCTATCCCCGACGGGATATACGCTTCTTATAACTCTGTTATTTACAACGCCTTAAGCTCTGAGGTTGATGGATATCATAAGACTAGTACGGCTTCAGGTGTAACCTACCTTGGGGACCAGAATAGCGGGACATGTGCTACTCAAATCACTACCAATAGCCCGTACACTTTACCTGAGTATACTTATTCAGGTGGTAGTTTTGCTTTGACGGGTAGCTCTGAGTCGGTTGATATCGTAACGGCTGACGTAAGTCTTAGTGTACAAGACCCCAAGGATTGCGTTATGGTCATACCTAAGTTAACCGCTACCCCAGCTTCACTACTGGTAAGCGTAATTAACTTCTGTAAGTCAGGGTCTTGGAGATTAAACATTGCATGTCCAACCGCTTTATCATCAACTATTGACGCATCTACTTTGGGTGGTGATTGCACCTCGGCAACAGACCAGGTTTATTACTATGTAAGTGTGAGTAATGCCCCATCCACGATTAAAGTAAACGACTGGGTGTTCAGCGACATTAATGGAGAGAACGTACTAGCTGACGGAGACTATCATATAGACCAGGGGGGCAGTCAACGTATGGTAATAGCCAACGGTGTCGTTACTTCCTTAACCGTTTGCCCATAAAGAATTAAGATATGGCAATACCTAAGGCTAATTATACATTAACGTACAGCCCTCCCGCGAAAGGGTGGCCTTCGTTTTATTCATACGTACCTGAGTGTATTCAGGGCATGAATCAATATCTCTATACATTTAGTGGAGGAAACCTGTGGCGGCACAACACCAACGAGGTGCGTAACAGTTTTTACGGAGAGGCTAGTGCAGACAGCACCGTGACAAGTGTGTTTAATGCTGAGCCTATGATGAATAAACTATTTAAGACAATAGCTTATGAGGGAGACCACGCATGGAAAGCTGAGTTGGTTACTGAGTTGCAAACTCCAGGAGTTATTGAGGCTGCGTTCTTTGAGCAGAAGGAGTCTGACTGGTTTGCCTTTATCCGTAACAGTGTTGACCCTGGAACTACGGACGATGACTTCTCTAATTATGACCTACGCTCTGTCAATGGTATAGGTAATAGCTTGACTACTGTAACGGGAGGGGCTACGACGACTATCAACTTCCCTTTGACCACCAGCATAGGTACTATGATTACTGGAGGTGACGCCATCTATTACGCAGCGCCAGACGCAACGCCAGGCGCCACTATAACCCCCGTGTTTGTGGGCACGGTACAGTCTATCAACGTGGACCTCCCTAACGGAATCAATAACCTCGTGGTTAATGGAACGGTAGTGGTTCCTGACGTAAGCTTTATCCTGTATGTAAAGAACCAAGTAGCTGAGTCTCACGGTGTGCTAGGCCACTACTGTGTATTCACCTTGACCAACTCTGACACTGAGGCCGTAGAGCTTTTCGCTGTAAAGTCTGAGGCAATGAAGTCCTTCCCGTGAAATTATTACCTTTGATTTAGCATGAGCGTACCACAAACATCAGGTGATTTGCAGTCCAATCCAGAGTCTGTGCTCTCTCACGTCCATATAGATAGGGGGCTGTTGTGGGAAAACATAGAAGAATTTACTAAGCAAGTAACCTCCCATGAAGATGCGGTATTGCACCACACAAAAGAGATGGAGGACACGATGCCCTTGAAGCATCATCTAAAGAATGGTCTTTACACTAGAGAAATATTCATGCCCAAGGGGTCCTTGGTTATAAGCTATATACATAAACAAGACCATCCTTCGTTCTTCCTTTCAGGTGAGATGTCTGTTCTGATGGACACGGGCGAGGTGAAAAGAATACAGGCTCCGATGACCGTTATGACGGAGACTGGTACGCAGCGTGTAGCGTACATGCACGAGGACTGCACGTGGACCTGCGTATACAGGACAGATAAAGAGACCGTTGAAGAGGCCGAGAAGGACGTGTACACTACTGATTACCGTACACTTCCTGAACACATCATACTAAACAAGAAAATATTATGTCAGGAGTAATTGCATCACTAGCTATCACAGGCGTGACCACTGGTGCTTCATTCTATCAAGCTAGTAAACAACGTAAGTTACAAGACAAAGCTAACGCAGACGCAGCCAAAGCTATGTCTGAGGCGAGAAAACGCCTGGATGTAAACTACGCTGAGGCGAAGTCTATTAAGAAAGAACCGTATGAATTAGAGCGTGAGGCGAACTTAGTTGTTGCGGCGGATGCTATGCAAGCGGCTCGTGAAGCTGACCCTCGTGGTAGTGCCGCCACCGCTGGGCGTATAGCTATGGCAACTGGTGAACAACAGGCTGGCATCCGTTCCATGATGGGTAACGAGCTTACTAAAATAGAGGATGAGGTTCTAGCTGAGGAAAGTAGACTTAGAGACATAAACACTGAGCTCGACTTAGGCGAGGTAGCTGGAGCTCAAGAAGCAGCGGCAGCGGCTGAACAGAATAGAGCTGCCAATCTACAAGCTGGTGTCGCGGGGGTGGCTAGCATGGGACAGCAAGCCATGCAGATGGCTCCGTTATATGCGAAGACAGCCAACGTAAGGAACGACGCTAAGATGCAGAAGTTATTCATGCAAAAAAATAAAGGCGCAACGTCCGCTGATTACAGGAATGCTCTTTCCCAAGCGGGTACCATAGGCGGTGTTGACTTCTCCTCTGTAGGGGGCATGAATGACCAGCAGTATGGCGCGTTTATAGGTGGCTTAACGCCTAACGCAATGAAAGGCATGGCTCGGTCTAACAGCTTTAACTACGCTATGCCTCAGACTCAGCAGGTCGCACCAGGGATGGTGCAAACGAATCTTGGAAATCAAGTAGTCGGCCTGCCTCAGAATGGCTTTTACAATATAAACCCTTTCCAACCATGACTTACTATAAGAGAGCTCAAAGGAGCGCTGCTACCCAGGTAGACTGGGGTAAGGTAGGTCAGGATATGACCGAGATGATTGCCACTGAGCGTGATATACGCGATGGCATGAAGGCGGAACTAGACCAGCAGGCTAGAGACCAGGCTGAGATGTTTGCAAGCCCGCCGCTAGGTGAGCACGCTGACGCCAATCGTTACGTCACCCAGTTCTCTAATGATATATCAGAGTACGCGCTACTTACTGAGAACCTACTAAAGTCTGGTCAGATGAGGGTCAGCGACTACACCAATATCAGGGCAAACTTAGAGCAGGGCACTAACGATGCGTTCAATATGGCGACGGAATACCAGGAAGAATACGCGACTAAGATGGAGCGCCAAAAGAACGGGGAGGCTCAGGCTCTTGAGGAATTCCTAATGGCTACCTCTGAGGGGTTTGGCAACTTTAGTAGCACAAGTCTTTTTATTGACCCAGCTAATGGACAGGTTAGTGCAGCTAAGATGATAACCAATCCCGATACGGGGATGCAAGAGATGTCTACTAGCCCTAACGACAGGGTAAAGGTTAATGACCTGAAGATGCGTATGAAGGCCAAGTACGACGCCTTTGATATGGAGGGGTCCTTAGCCTCCAGCGTGGATAACCTAGGCTCCAAGATAAAGGTGATGATGAAGGGCAATGTAAAGACCCTTGAGTCAGCCATGAATAGCCCTGAGTATCTTAATATGGAGAGGGACTTAGTCAACCAGCAGCTTGCGGTGCCCACCAATACCAGCTCTATCCTGACCAATATTCGAAAGACTAACGACGAAGGGGTGCCTTTCGGTTTTACTTTTGATTTAGAGGAAGCGGCTAACGACCCGTCTAAAATACTACTGGTTGACAATCCCGACCAACCTACTTCAGGAGCCCCCATACCAGGGTTCGACGTAGAGGTTAAAGCTAACCTTGACGCTGTCCCTCCCGTTACACAGGAGATGGCTGACAGGATTAACGCCAACCGAGAGAGCCAAGTGGCTATGGCTAAGGAGACGGTAACCAATCGTTTACGTGGGATGCTTGACGAGAAAGAGACAGCTCGACCTGAGAAATGGTGGGAGAAAAGCTCTCAGGCTGAAGCTAGGTCAGGCTCAGAAAAGGTTGAAGACCAGGCGGTGGGTTCATGGAATCAAATATTTAACGCCACCACCCCTGAGGACAGGCAGATGGCTGTAAGGAAAGCTTTGAATGAACCAGGTGCTAAGGCAAATAACATCAAAGACATTGACTTTACGACCGAAGGAGAGTTCACTATCCTTTATAAAGACGGCACATCTCAATCGATTAACTTACCAGAGAATCCAACTCTTCAGCAGTGGGCTGAGCTAGGTAATTCGGTGCATGGAGTTAGCGATGTAACGGAGGTTATGAAACGCTCAGGAGGTGGTGACCCCTCATCCACGCTAGTCAATAGAGACTTCAGTAATATCAGCGCTGGAATTACTGACGCTCCCACTCAGATAACAGGGTACGACGAGGTGGCTGGCAAGTCTAAGAAGTCTCCACGTAATGCATACACCGAGGCGCTAGGGGAGAATCCTGAGGACCCTGAGTTCTCAGTCATGGCTACGGCTGCTCAGTCAGCTCTAGCTACAGCGGGCCTTCAGTCCACCGTTAGGTTTGTAAATGAAAACGACATCCCCAGTAGTGAAGGGGTACTCGGAGACGACAATGACGCTATCGAATACTTTGTGCCTAGCGTAATGACGGAGCCTATATATATCCCTGATGATGGAGATGTTCCTAAGTCAACAATGGAAGAGGTAAATAAGATGGTGCTTGACGCTGCAAAATTAGGGCGAGCTATTACCACTAAGGACTTTCGCTCTATCTTTGATGGAGCCACGTTCGATGCCTACAATAACGAGAAAGTTA
>CERP01053040.1_pt1 | contig 21905 bp, 41 predicted proteins | sample 530801 | NCBI WGS metagenome assembly CERP01 (sample SAMEA2620991, study PRJEB7988) | marine metagenome | biome: marine biome (ENVO:00000447); feature: surface water layer (ENVO:00002042); material: "saline water (ENVO:00002010), including plankton (ENVO:xxxxxxxx)" | depth 5 m | reverse complement strand
ATATGACGTTCACGACACATTCTTACCTGACTTAAACCAACCTAATAAAACTTTTAGATTTAAACCCCCACTTGATTATGAACACCCAAGACACCCAGATATTGATGGTCTTATAGACGGCTATGAATCAAAAAGATATCTACTGCTTAACAAAAGAGTAGATAAACATCTGGGAGCTGTGTTTATCAATTATTTGTTAGATCGTTACAATTTACTAAAATATGGTTTAGTCAGCTTAGATTATCAAGGAGATACTATCCCAGAATTGTATGAACAGTTAAAACATTCAAGCAATGATACTAATTTCTCCAATGTCATAGTAGATGCTTTAAAAACTGCAAAAAATAATACAACAGATGATTTTCTCACCATCTCAAAAGCAAACGAAGCTACAAGATTTAATTTAGTTGTTGAAGCTTATTTTTCAGATAACGTAATAGATTGGCCGCTTATCACAGAAAAAATTTGGAGAAATGTAGCATCTGAAAAATTATTTGTAGTTGTCGGACAAAAAGATACTTTAAAATGGTTTAGTCAGTTAGGATATAAGTCTTTTCATCCATTGATTGATGAATCTTATGATCAAATCACGAGTGACTTTACCAGAATTATAGAAGCGTTTATACAAGCTAGACGTTTAATTGAGATGTCTGAGAAAGAATTTGATGAGTTAGAAAGTAATAGTTCTCATATTTTTATACACAATCAAAAAAACTTTGAAGAACGTATACGTCGATTATGGAGTTTTTTAAATGATTAAATACGATAAAAGTAAATTCTTTAACATTACTCAATTTACAGACTATAAATTAAACTATTGGGCAGTCCCTAAATGTGGTTGTACTGCTGTAAAAGCTGCACTTGCAAAGCAAAAAATATTTGATGAGTCTTCTACTGATTACTACTACATACATCACAACTTAAACTTAACTTACATAACACCGAGTTATGCAGAAGTTAATGGTAACTTTAATATTTCAGTTGTTCGCTCTCCTTATCGCAGGTTGTTAGCCTTATATAAACATTTTGCTCTCCGTGACACTGAACGCTGTTTAGAATTAGATCCTAATATAAACTTATCTAGAGTTCATAATCTAAATTATTTTTTACATTATTTACTCGATGAGCGTGATTTAGAAGACTGTAATCACCATTTTCAACCCATTTATCGCTTCTTATGTTCTGATAATTTTATTATAATACCTAAATTAATATATGACTTTGACGAAGATTTATTTAGCCTAACACATTTGTTAAAAGCTCATGGTTGTACATTAGAAAGAGCTAATGTTTCTAACATGGAAATATCTCTCAGTCGTAGTCAAAAAAGTTTAATAGCAGATCGCTATTATACAGACTTCAACCTTTTTAACTTTGAGGAATAAAATGGAACCAGCACTAAAACAAGAAGTACGTAAAGAAATTTCACGCATCGTAGACTTGATGATTCAAGCGGAATCAATTCGAGAATCTATTGCAGAGCTAAAAAAGGATATTAAAACTGAGTATGGCTTACCTGTCGCTACTATCACTAAAGTAGCTACTATTGTTCGCAAAAATTCTCTTGAAGAAGAAGAGGAAAAATGGGATGAAATTAAAGAGTGGGTAGATGCCTGCTCGTGATGCATCAGGGCATTATACTCCCCCTATCAAAACTCATACTACTATCTACGTAACTGGCGATTCTTGGTCTGCAGGAGAGTGGGATAAATCTAAAGGCGATGACATAAACTTTCATGCGAGAGACCACTCGTTTTCAAGGTATTTATCTTATACAGATAAATATAAGATTATACATTGTCCTTTTCCTGGTTGGGGTGACATAGTTGCCCTAGACCATCTTAAGATGAGACATGATTTAGATGAGATTGATTACATCATTTTTGTTAAAACTTGTGCTACGAGAAGTTTTGTGAACTTTAAGAAAGATGCAAATCCAGAGCTATATGGAGATCCACATATCTTTCGCAAGATTAGCTTTATTAATAACTATATTTATAGAAACCTAAAAAAATATAAAGATAAGTTAATCTTAGTAGGAGGTATTGAACGTATCAGAGATAACTTTGAATGTTTTTATAAAATTCCTAGCATCACAGAATTTCTTTATCCTGATTTTAAAGATTCAGAGTATTTTGGAGATATAAAATACTTGGAGCAATTTATTGAAGAGGATAAAGTGGGTGTAGACGCCCTTTTAACTCACTCAATAGGTAAAATTAAATTTTGGAATGATAATCCAGATATGTTTTACCCTGACGGCGCACACCCTAACAGGTACGCACATAAGCTTTTAGCAGACCATATTGACGATCTTCTTAGCAAGCGTTAAATGACTTCTAGCGCCTGCATGAGATTTATCAGGGGCAAAGTCCTTATGTTTTTCAAAATCAAGATGAAAGTCTACATAGTCGTCTGTAAGTTCTGATAAGTAAGGTTGAAGATGTGGAAAACAACAATGATGTATAATAGGTATATTAGCTCTTTGGCACAGCAAAATTTGTTTAGATACTGCTCCACTCCATAACCTTCTTACTAACTCTTCATCCGAGTAATATAACATTCCTGCTGCGTGCCAAGCAGCTTGGTGTTTTTTATCTTCTGATCTTCGATTAGCTAAGATTTGCTCAGAGAGTATCCAGTTTCTGTAGTACTTTTCATTTTTAAGTACATGGTTTGCAACTATGAATCCTTGAGTTATGTCGTTTCTTGCGTCCCATACTTGCCATCTATACTCGCTAGTATGACCGACTACAATCAAATCAGGTTTTAATTTGACAGCTTCCTCAATTTGTGCTGTAATAAGGTATTCAGACGCGCCACTCTGAGAAAGGTTAGTTAATTTATCAGATTTTAATAACTTTTGAAGATGATAAGGATATGCTTGAGAAGTACTCTCAAGTCCTTCACCTTTTGTAAAACTATCTCCGCAGGTTACTATGTACATTAATAATGAAATCTTTGTTATGGGTAATTCTTGGTCTATGCAAAATGATGAGGCCAACTTTACGGTATTTGACATACTAGGCTTGAAAAATCGCTGGGAAGAAACTGGAGCCAGTATTGATGTTCAAGCTGATTTTATCATACGAAACGAACTTGTCAAGGATTTTAAGGTCATCTGGTTAGTAGGGCATCATCACAGGGCAGATCCCACAGGTGAGCACAAATATCTATTACCTTATCCGTATGGTGCAGAAGATCCTTGGGGAGACTTGACTAGGAAACTTTGGTTTAAAAAGTTTACTAAACTAAAATGGTACTGGCGTACTCATGTATTATACGTATTGTCTGTTTTAAATACTTGTACTCCAGATAATCTTATGATTGTTCCTATTTATCGACCCTGTGTTATAGAAGACCCATTAATACAAGGGCATCCTTGTATATGGAATCAATATTTAAGAGATTTTGCAAAGAAAGAGGGTGAGTATGCTGGGTACGCAGGTCATATGAATCAAAAAGGGCATTTTGCATTCGCACCCTTACTTGCTAAAGAGGTTTATGATAGATGGAAGATTACATTGACCCAGAATGGGCCGACGCAGTTACTGTCGGGTTTTCAGAATCAATAGCTAAAAGTTCTACAAAGTTAGTTGACTATTGCTCTAAAAACTACACTAGATACGGCCATCAATGGAGATGTGACGTAGCTGATAAAGTTGCAATCTTACTAAAACCAGGTGAAGGTTATGAGTGGCATTTTGATAATCTAGATTATACCCACGGAAGACTTACTTCTTCAAGAGCAAGTCGTTTTTGGACGCATATTGTGTATCTTACTGAAGGTAAGCCTTTTGAAATAGGTACTTGGAATCCAAAAAATGAAAGAGTTTTACAAACAGATTTTTCTGCTCCAGAACCTGACAAGATCATAGCAAGAATATACCCTAAACCAGGTAAAACTATGTATTTTCCTTGTTTTATGGTTCATAGAATTCAGCCGGTAGTGGATAATTACAGATGGGCTTTTGTTGATTTTGTAAGTTCTCCTAACTACTTAGGTAAAACTAAAAAAGATTTAACCTCAATATTTAATAGGTACTTTGATGAATATACTAGGAGTCAGCTGCTATCACCACGATAGTGCAGCAGCAGCATTAAAAGATACTCATATTTTAGGGGCTTCTCACGAAGAACGCTTTACTCGTAAAAAATATGATAATTCTTTCCCAATCAATACTATATCTTGGTTGCAGAATGTGTGGGAAGATTTTGAGTTTGCTGCTTTTTATGAAGAATCTACCTACTCCGATTTTAAATCAGAGATTAAAAAGATAACTAAAGCACAACCTATTTTAGTAGACCATCACGAAGCTCATGCTATGAGTTCCATTCTTATGACTGATTGGTATGAGTGCGCGGTAATGGTAGTAGATACGGTCGGAAATAAGTATTCAACATCTTTAGGAGTTTATAGAAATGGCAAAATTGAATGGATTAAAAGATTTCTTTATCCAAACTCTATTGGTTTATTTTACTCTAGTGCTACTCGTTTCTTGGGACTTAAACCTCTTTCTGACGAGTCTCAAGTAATGGCAGCAGCTGCTTATGGAGAACCTAAGTGGCTGCCTTGGATAAATCAAAAAATTATAGATTGGAACGCAGATGGAGACTATACTGTACTGCATAATCTTGAACGTGGTGTTGGTTACGGCGTTTTGGATTGGGACATAGCAGCGTCAGTTCAGCGTGTAACTGAGAACGTACTTTTGTCTTTAGCTACCTGGTTACAAGAAGAGACTGGGATGAAAAACTTAGCCTATGCAGGGGGAGTTGCTCTTAACTGTGTAGCTAATACTAATATTAAAAAGCATTCAGGATTTGATTCTATTGCAATACAACCTGCTGCTGGAGATGCTGGATGTGCGCTTGGCGCCGCCGCCTTAATCTGTAGACCTAATTGGGAAAATGCTTATCTAGGAGTAAAAGACGATAACGGAATTACTCCCGATGAGGTAGCTGCTAGACTTCTCAGAGGTGAAATTGTCCCAGTTATTCAAGGTAGAGCAGAGTTTGGTCCTCGCGCACTTGGAAATCGAAGCTTGCTATGTATCCCCACAGATGATAATATAGAAAAACTAAATCAAATTAAAAAGCGTGATACAGATTCGTGGAGACCTTATGCGCCTATATGCCAAGAAGAAGAGGCTGATACGTGGTTTAAAATTTATCAGCCTAGTTATGATATGTTATTTGTTGCTGATATTATTGGAGGTAATTTTACTACTCACGATAAATCAGCTCGTCTTCAAGTAATAAGTCGTAATAAGAACGCTTACATTTGGAGAATATTAGAGATAACAAGACAACATGGTTATCCTATACTTATTAATACAAGCTTAAATGCGAAAGGAAAACCTATTGTCAATACCGTTGAAGATTATGAAAGAGAAGTTCAAATACATAACTGAGGTAGATACTGATACCCTACCTAGTGGAAGAACTTATCATACACCTGATGGATCTTATCCATCTATTACTACTATTCTAGGTAAAACCTCAGATCAAACTTGGTTACAGAAATGGAAAGAACGAGTAGGAGAAGAAGAAGCCGCACGGGTTTCCAAAGAAGCGACAGATCGAGGCACTTTAGTTCACGAATTTGCAGAACGTTATTTCAACGGGGAAGACGTATGGGACGAATTAATGCATCAGAGGCTCGACGTAAGGCAAATGAGTCGTGATTTAATTAGAGCCACAGAGCGAGGGGTTGAAGAGATTTGGGGGCAAGAACAAGTTCTTTGGTCTAATAAATATAGGTACGCAGGTAGAACCGATATGGTCGGTATTTGGAAAGGTAAACCTACAATTATTGATTTTAAAACATCAAAAAAGAAAAAGAACCAAAAACAAATCACTGACTACTACATTCAAGGCTGCGCGTACGCTGTCGCACATAATGAGATGTATGGCACTGGAATTCAAGATGTAGCTATTATTATGACTATTGATGGAGATGACCCGATTGTTTTTGAAAAAAGTGCTATACCTTTTTTACCTTTGTTAAAGAATAGGAGAGCAGAGTTTGATAAACTGCAAAGAGCTCAAGATTCATAAACTTGAAGGAGTTGATGTACAGCGAGTGATGTATTTCTATAAACTTGGAAATCATCTTTTTGCAGAAAGGTACTTTGTGCCTCATTGGAAATCTTTTGACTTAATTCATGATTCAGTAGCTTCGCCTATGTTAAAACACTTTCCTACAATAGAAAAATGGCTTGAGACTATTAAAAAACAAAATAAAATAGGAAAAATTAATACTATGTACTTATCAATACTAAGTGGTAAAAATCAAATACCTTGGCATGTTGATAAGTCTGATACAGATACTTTTAGCCCTTCTTTTATTACTTCTATTAAAACTGATAATAGTTTTATTGAATTTAAAGATGATAAAAAATATACTTATAAAGAAGGCATGAGTTATATAATTAAGAGCGGTGTTGAGCATCGCATATTCAATCTAGACGAAGAGCCAAGATTAACTCTTTGTGTAACCCCGGAGGTAAATGATCATGTTGTTAAAATGGTTGCTTGATAGATATCATATGTGGAAGTTTGATCGTGAGTTTGAAAAAAAGAAAAAAGAGATAATGAAATTAGACCCCTTTATTTATGATATTCCAAAAGATGATAAATAATCTTTTAAAAACAAAAAGTAATTGGTTATCTTGGGAAGGAGTAAGCACTGAACTTAATGTGTCTAATTACCCTTTACACTCTCATACCCCAAAGTCATTGTCAGAAGCTTTACAGTTACAAGCACAAGAGATTTTTGATGATTTCAAAGATTATACTTTAGTCTGCTCTCTATCTGGTGGAATTGACTCTCATCAGATGGCTTACGGATTTGCCGAAGCTGGTTTACCCGTCAAATATGTGTACTTTAAAACTTCTTTTATGGGACGACCTGAAAAAGAATTAATTTTTGTCGAAGAGTTTGCCGCAAAATATAATTTAGAAGTTGATATTATAGAGACTGATTTTTCTGTAGAAGACGTTAGACACTTAGTTACTAAGCATAAATATTTTGCTGACGGATTAGCCACTGTTGCTTGTATACTATTTGATCCTTTGTATGAAAAATATATCGAGACCAATCCAAATTCACTTTTTATCTTATCAACAATAGCTCATTTCTTTTATTTAAGAGATAAAAATACTTGTTTTGGTAAAGTAATAACTGAACAAGGATTTTTAAATGAGATCGCATTCAAAGGCTATAAAATTCCTTTTAATTTTTACTCTACTCATCTTTGGCAATACTATGAATATTTACATAAAAAAGACTTAATTATGCAATTTCATAAAAAGTTTCAACCAAAACATCTTGCTTTTACTGAACTAGGATTTCCCCTTAGAGAGAAGATTGGACAGTGTGACTGGTTTTCGGAAAGTTTTCATGAACCTGTTGAACGAACTACTATTAATTTTGCTAATGATAAAGTTTTACTAAATAATAATAAAGGAAATTTTCTTAATTTATTTTCATATTCATCTGCAAAAATTAATAATGTTATCCGCCGCACTTCTGTTATACAGAAAAAAGAAGTTACTACAACACTTTACTCTTTTGAAACTGACGTAGATAGGTATGATTTATGATAAGAAGAATTAAGAAACCATTGAAGGACTTTTTAGATAATCAAGCTTTGACTGATGCTGAAAAATCTTTTATATTAGGTTGTATAAATGCTCAGACAAAGTATCCCCAATTGACACATCGTCAGTGGCAAATTATTTGTGAGATAGAAAAGAGATATAAAGATGGCAAAGATTCCAGGATTAAAACGGACTCCTAGCGGAAAAATTAATTATAGAGGAAAAACATTTGATGGATTCAACAAACCACGAAGATCAGACAGAGCAGAGAAAAAAGGCATGGTCTTGGCAAAAGAAGGAGATAAAGTGCGAGTCATACATTTTGGAGACTCTTCAATGGGGCATAACTACTCTCCAGAGGCACGAAAATCTTTTAAAGCACGCCACGCCCGCAACATCGCCAAAGGAAAAATGTCAGCAGCTTACTGGGCTAATAAAGTCTATTGGGCTGGACCTTCAGGATCTAAAAAGTCGCCTCCAAAGAGTCAGAAACACAGGAAAGGGTAATTAATGCCAACGTTTGTTTACATGACAGCTTGTGACGGATGTGGGTATTGTGTGGATATCTGTCCATCAGATATCATGCATATTGATCCTGTGACAAGACGAGCAGTTAATATTGAACCTAACTTTTGCTGGGAGTGTTACTCCTGCGTAAAAGCATGCCCACAAAATGCGATTGATGATCGCGGGTATTCAGACTTTGCACCGATGAACCACAAAGTCAGAGTGTTACGGGAACCTGAAAAGGGTGTTATATCTTGGAGACTAAAATTTAGAGACGGTAGAGAAAAACACTTTGAATCACCTATTCGAACTACTCCTTGGGGCAGCATACAAGGACCTGGTGAGTATGATTTACCACCAGACGGTATGGCAGAGTCACAGAAATTGGCCCATGAACCAGACTACCTAAAAGCAGGTGAGTTACGGACTATATCGAAAGGCCATTTTAAAAAGTACGAATATGCTCAGTAAAGTTCTAATTGGTATTTTAATAGCGATATTAGGCATGGGCTATTGGTATTATACTACTACTCAAACTCGTATTAGTATTTTAACTGAAAATAATGCTAAATTAGAGACAGCTGCTTTGATTAGTGAACAAAGCATTAAAACACTTACTCAACAAGCAGAGAAAAATCAACAACTTACTATACAGCTTCAGACTGACTTACAAAAGGCTGAAGCATACGGAGATAATCTTCGTCAAAAACTAAGAGAATTAGATTTACTCGCAGATGCACTTAAAGATGCGGCAAATTTAGAAGGTAGAATGAATGGAGCAACAGCTAAACTTTGGAGAGACTTCATGGAGAGCACTGGTAGTAGCAATAACAAGCCTCTTCCTAACTGGTTGCAGTCTGATCCCCGAACAGGAAGTCAAGATAGTAACTCAGACTCAGAAAGTAACAGTACCAGTAGTAGCGAGACCCAAACCACTCCAGCTAGTTGATACTAGAGTTTATGTGGTTAATAAAGATAACTACGATCAATTTGTAAAAGATTTTACAGAAGAAAATGGTGAGTTAGCTTATGTTGCTTTAGCTATTAAAGATTATGAAAATTTAGCACTTAATATAGCAGACATTAAACGTTTTATTGACCAACAAAATGAAATTATAATTTATTATGAATCAGCAATGAAAGAAGGAGACGAAGATGGCACCGAGAAACCATAAAAACTGGATTAGCGCACCAAAAGTCGAATATATTAGCAGTGATTGTTATAATAGCTATGAAGTATATAGGGCAGAACAAGAACAAATCTTTAGTAAGGTTTGGGTGCCTATGTGTCATATCTCAGAAATGTATAATGAAGGCAACTATAGAACAACGCAAATTGCTGGGCAGAACGTGATTGCAGTGAATACCAAAGATGGTGTTAAGGCATACCGTAATCATGGATTTAATAGACCATCTGGAACAGTTGCTGCACCGATTGTAACCGTTGAACCACAACTACACTGTGAAGTAAAACACGGTGGAATGGTCTGGGTCACACTTGACCCTAACCCTACACAGAGTGTGGACGAGTGGACCGCTGGAGCATTTGATTGTATTGCAGATGCAATTGATACTGAAGAAATGGAAGTGTTTCATTACCACAAGGCAGTAATTGATACTAATTATAAACTATGGCATGATACTAATAGTGAATTCTATCATGACTTTATGCACTACTTTAATCGTGTGTCAGGATTTAACGATGAATACTTTGCTAGAAAAAATATTCCTTTTGATAATGGTCATGTTAACGTGTCTAGCTTTACTGTTAACTATACTGAGTATGACGGCTTTGAGGATAGAGGGGAGTTATCTTTTCCCAATCTGCCGCCCAACCAGTGGTACATGGTCGACCTCTTCCCAGGGTTTAATTTCAACCTACGGGGTTCCGCCTATCGTTCAGACTCAGTAACACCTCTTGGACCCAACAAAGTTCTTATAGAGTTTCGTGGTTATGGGCTTAAGTGTGATACGCCAGAAGAAAGACAAACAAGAATCAAACACCATAATTCTATTTGGGGACCATTCGGTCGTAACCTACATGAAGATTTGATTGGTGTTGCAGGTCAAGGTACGACCATGAGAGAAGGTACCGAATCAAGAAACATTCTACACGGTAGACATGAGAACTCAACTATTCATGATGAAGTAGGCATGCGCCACTACTATGCAGAGTGGGGTAAGTTTTTAGGGGTCAACCCTTCTAATCCACTAATCCATTTACCTGAAAGTGTAGCTGCATGACCGAAACGAAGAATTGTACTAAATGTGGATGCCCCTGCCATTGTAAGTGGGATTCTTGTGAGAATGGTGCGTGTGGTTGTGATATTTGCGATTGTGGTACTATAGCTGAAGAAGTTCCTTCCACTTTTTTTACTCCAACTAATGTTGCCTCTGCATGAAAAAACAAATTAAATTTCATTTAATGCAGGATTTTCCTGATCAAATCGTACTTCCTCCAATTCCTTCTAAGCGCACAGTCCCTGACTGGTTTAAGAAGACTCCTGCCTGGAACGAAGGTGATCAGACAGTTAAAAAATGTGTTCCGTTTTTAGATGCTATAACAGCTGGTTATATGCTTCTCAACCATGTTGATATCGTTATTAGACAACTTTCTGATTTGTCTTTAAAGTTAGACTTCATCGATGAAAAGCACAAAGCACTTATTTCTAAATGGCCCCCAATCGAGACTCATCCTATGAGACAGATACCCGGCTCTCCAATGGAATCATTTACAGTTCTCAAGTGGATGAATCCTTGGCGCATAGAAACACCCAAAGACTATTCACTACTATTTTTACCTCCTTTAAACAGACTTGATAGCCCTATTATCCCTCTTACTGGACTTGTAGATACTGACACTTTTGATAATATAGTAAATATACCATTTATCCACTCTATGTTAGAGCCAGGAGGTTCAGAAATTATGATACCCGCAGGCACTCCTATATGTCAGGTTATTCCTATCAGACGAGATACTTGGAACTCAAAAGTTACGTGGTTAGACAAACAAGAGCTACGTAAGACTAAGAAAAAACGTCAAGAAATGCAAAAAGATAGAGAAGATTGGTATAAAAATAACGATCATGTAAAAAAGAATTATGATTAATACAAAATAAAAAAGTAAAATGTAGAGTTCTATATTGATCTTGTTTATTTTCAAAAAGTGTACAAATTTAAATACTATAATCAATTAGGTTTGTACAGAAATTTATTTAAAAAGGAAAATTTTATGAATATTGAAAAATTAAGAGAAGAGATTGAGTATGATGAAGGAAATGTGGAAGAGATCTATTTGGATCATCTCGGTCTGCCTACTTTTGGCATTGGTCATCTTGTTAGGGAGTCTGACCCTGAACACGGATGGGAAGTTGGCACAGCCGTCAGTAATGATAGATGCGTTGAAGCCTTCAACGAAGATATCAAAACAGTTGTGTCAGACTGCTACAAACTATACCCAGACTTTGATGATTTGCCAGAAGAAGCTAAAAGAATAATCGCTAATATGATGTTCAATATGGGTCGCCCTCGCTTATCGAAATTCAAAGGAATGAAGCGAGGAGTGGATGCACGTGACTGGAGTTCCGCAGCAGATGAAATGGTTGACTCTCGTTGGTATCGCCAAGTTACCAAGCGTGCTGATCGACTAGTAGATCGTATGAGAGCAATATCATAATAAAAATATAATTTGATGTTGCCCACTGGTTATACTTCTTATATAATTGGTTAATTTGAGCGCAGGTTTTAAATCTGCGCGTCTTTTTATATATAAGAAAGGTATAATAATGACTCAACTAATTTCCCCTACAAAATTTACTCACACCGTTGGCCTTTTAAGGTCATTTTTTTTAGATAAAGGTTTTAAAGAAGTTCACACACAGAACCGTCTTTCTATCCTTGCAGCTTGCGAAGATCCTTTCAACGTTGCTACATATAATTATGCTGGTCAAGTTTGGCCTCTTCCGCAAACTGGTCAGATGTGGCTAGAACATGAGTTACTCTCTCAGCCCAATGAAAAGGGCTTTTTTTGTGTCTCAACTTCGTACAGACAAGAACCTAACGCAATTCCTGGCAGGCATGATATTATCTTCCCTATGTTTGAATTTGAAATGCCAGGCGATATTAATGATCTTAAAGACATGGAATACGAACTATGCGAATACTTAGGATTCGGTGGATTTGGTGATATAGTTGCAAAACCATACTCTGAATGGCAAAAACATTATGGACTAGATCCTATGACTGAAATAGAAGCAGAACATGAAATAAAGATGTACGAAGAGTTTACTGCAACAATGATTACTGACTTCCCTGAGTTTACTTCACCATTCTGGAACATGAGCCGCCATGAGAATGGACTAACCTCTAAAAAGATTGATGTTATTCTTGGGGGTATGGAAACTATTGGATCAGCAGAACGTTCTTGTGACGTTAACATGATGAGAGATACTTTTCATACTATCACTGAGGGCGCCTATGCAAATCTACTCTTTGAATTATTCGGTAAAGAACGTGTAGAAGCAGAACTTGAGGAGTTTTTAAAGTTTGACTTCTTCCCTCGCGTAGGCGGAGGTATTGGTATGACCCGTATGATTGCGGCTCTCGATACCCAGCTTCAGCTCGCGGCATAATTTATTGTGGGGTGGTGAAATTGGTAGACACGCACGACTGTTTCTCGTGTGCCGAAAGGCGTGATGGTTCGATCCCATCCTCCACAGCCAATTTAAATTTTTAAAATTTCACAAAACTGTAACAATTTTATAATATACTAATAATAAGAGGCCTTAGCCTCTTATTACTTTTCTAAGGAGAAATTAAAATGGAACTTTTAACTCTTTGGATGGGTGTTGGTTTTTTATTTGCTGCGTATTCAGTAATAGCAAATGACTCAGTACAAACTCTTGGTACTTGGATTGCTTCTAATAATGAACGATTTCATTGGAGGACGATGTGGCTCGCTGCTTCGTCTGTTTTATTATGGGCGTTATGGTACGGGTGGTTTACATATGGAGGAGACATCTCCTATGGAAGACTGAATAAAATTCCCTTCCAAGAAATTCAGTGGTATCACGCGTTAGCCCCTGGACTTCTACTTCTACTAACGCGGATCGGTGTGCCTGTTAGCACATCTTTTTTAGTACTTTCAGCCTTTGCTTCTACTTTTGTACTAGAAAAAATGTTAATGAAATCTATGATGGGGTATGCTGTAGCTGCTGTTGCTGCCTATGCTATATGGATTGGTGTAACTAAAATTTTAGACGAATCTAAACCAGTTAAAGAAGAACATAAACAATGGTGGAGAATCGGACAATGGGTAACAACAGGTTTTCTTTGGTGGACTTGGTTATCCCATGATATCGCAAATATTGCAGTGTTTTTACCAAGACAAATTCCTGCGGATATGATGTTTGCAATTTCTATTATCTTTGTAGGTGGACTTTGGTTCATGTTTAGAGAAGGTGGAGGTAAAATTCAAAATATTGTTTTAGAGAAGCATAATACTCGTTATGTTCGCTCCGCTACAATTATTGATGCCGTATATTGGATTATCTTATTCTTTTTTAAAGAGCTAAATGATATACCCATGTCAACCACCTGGGTATTTGTAGGATTACTATGTGGACGCGAACTTGCTATGGCAACTATGACAGGCAAGGAAAAGTTCAAAGTTGTATTTCCACTAATAGGAAAAGACTTTCTTAAAATGATGGTCGGACTTGCTGCTTCTGTTGGAGTAGTCTTATCTATTCATTATGTAATCGTACCAAACGGGCTTTAAAAATATCAAAACCTGCTCAAAACCACACTTCTATTTTGAGGTGTGGTTTTTATATTGGACTACTTTACTTAATCAGATATAATTTAGTTGAGGGAATTACGTTTTACGGTTAATAAACCGTGGGAGAAAGACATGTTAGCGGAAGCAATGGCTGGGATCGCACTTGTAAAAGCAAGTGTAGAATTTATTAAGTCAAACATAGACACAGCAAAAGACATAGGCGAGATTGCAAGCGCTGTAGACGGTTTATTTCGTGGTCAAGAAGAGATCGAACATAAACGCAGTAAAAAAGCGGGTATGGGTGTAGGGGATCAACTAGGAATCAAAACTGTAGCTCAAGAAGTAATTGATGCTAAAATTGCACAAGAAAAAATGCAAGAAATGAAAACCATGATCAATTTGCGTTTTGGTCCAGATACTTGGCAAACTATAGTTGATGAAAGAGCTAAAAGAATACAAGAAGAGAGAGAACGTGTCGCACAAATTAGACGCGAAAAAAGAGCAAAAGAAAAAGAATTTGAAGAGACTTTAAAGCAATTTAGTATTTATGCAATTGTGGTGGGTGCAGCAATTGGTTTATTTATATTTCTCTTTGTGGTAGTTTTATGATTCATGTATTTATGTTAGTGTTAATGATAAATGGCGCAGAACAAAAAGGATCTGCAATGTATTTTTACGACATTAATAGATGTATATATTTTGCTAGTAGATTAAATAAACAGAGAAATTATAAAGCCATCTGTAAACCGGTATTAGCTGATCCTTCAAAGACACGCGTGTATGAATAACGTACTTGCTATCTTATTCTGTATTTTCCTTGTAGTTGTAATCTTTTTTATTTGCTACATGATAGATTGGTATTATAGAATACACGATGAATAGGAGTAAAAATGAAAAAAATAGATAAATTTGGAATTCAACTACTTATAGCTTTTTTAACAAGTCTTTCTTTTATTGCAGTAATTAATATCGCTTATGCAGCAGATTTTTTAGAGATGAGAGAGTTTAGAGGCAATGTTTGTTACGATGGAGACACTTGTTACGTTTCTGCACCGGTTCTTCCAGGAAAATTAAGCAAAATGAGTGTTAGAGTACTTGGTATTGATACTCCTGAGATAAAAGGAAAGTGTGAAAAAGAAAAAGAACTAGCTTTAATTGGGAGACAAACTGCTAACAAGTTATTTCGCGCTGCGAAAACTATTGAGTTTAAAGATCTTAAGTGGGATAAATATGGAGGACGTATACTTTCAAATGTGTATTTAGATGGTCTTCTATATTCTGACATTTTAATCGATAAAGGTTTAGCTCGTTCTTATGATGGTGGAGCTAAAAAAGGATGGTGTGATGAGTAAGGCAGAAAAATATATTGACGTAAGAATAGGACAGTTAAAAGAAGATATGGCAAAAGCTCATAACCCAATGGATCAAGCTTGGTATAATCGTCTGATTCAGGAACTTGACTGGACTAAACAAATGATGACAACGCCAACACATAATTGTCACATGGCGGTAAAAGATTAATGTGGTTTTTCTTATTAAAATCTATAGCAGGTTCTATTGTAGGTTCCGCTACAGAATCGTGGTTTAGAGATACAAAATTAGGAGTATGGACATATGCTAAATTGGATTCGCTCTACACTTGGGCTTCAAAAAGATACGGAATCAAAATGCTCACAGATGAACGAAAGCGAATGGCTAAATTCCCCGAACTCGCCAAACGACTCGACAGTATCGAAGCTCGTATCCGAATACTCGAACAAACAACAACTAACAGAAACTCAAGTGGCAACTATCAGGACTAGATTTAACACTTGGGAAAAAGACGGTCGAGAAATCGACTTTTAAAGGACGATAAAATGGACGAAGATATTAAAATACTTCTTACTTGGGAAGAAGCTGAAACTTTACTTAAAGTAAAAGGAGCTTCTCTACGTAGGATAGAAAATCAAAAAATGCTTTGGGAACGCATGCATGCAGAACGTGAAGCTTCTCAATTTGCAGATGAAGTAGCTCAGTCTATTTCAACGCAAACCTCTAAAAAACCACTTTGGATACTAGTGCTTGTAGCTGCTGTATTAGGTGCATATTTTTATCAAGAGGATATTATGAATTATATTCCTTGGGAGATGATTAATGGAAACGAAAACGGTTGATCCAGAAGTAGCCGCTAAAGATGTTAACGGTGATGGACATTTATCTAAACAAGAGTTAGAATTGGATTTAGAATTTAAACGTAAAGCTCTAGAGGATGCAGACGCGATGCGAGATGCACAACGTAAAATGGCGTGGTTTGCCCTGTTTGGTATGTTATTGTATCCATTTGCTGTTGTACTAGCAGTTCTTATTGGTTTAGATCAAGCAAGTAAAATTCTTGGAGACATGGCCTCTGTATATTTTGTATCAGTTGCGGCTATTGTTGCTGCTTTTTTTGGTACTCAAAACCTTGGTAAAAGTAAGTAACTTGTGTATGTTTATTTAGCATATTTACCTACTACAAGTATTAAAATAGATATTTTGAAAACTTCAATCAATAATGACTATACAATGCAGATATGTAAAAATATTAAAGAAATTGGCATTGAAAAACCAATTATTGTTGACGAAGCAGGTAGATGTTTACTAGGAACTACTAGAGTAAGAGCTGCGATTCTACTTAAAATTAGTACTTTAAAAACAATCGTTTTTACTGCCCAGCACATTAAAAATTCTTACCACATTAAAGATTACGATGAGTTGCTTAAGCTATCTAAACTTTCTAGTAAGGAATTTTTTAATGGCGTGATTAAACCTTATAACAGATTAAGACTCTAATAAATCTTTGCAGAGTCCTTACGACTTTATATATACTATAGAAAATCAACGGAGATTCTATGGAATATTTCAATCAAAAACAAACTGATTGGCGCATTTCTCAATGCTGCCAATGGCATGACAAGACACTTGCTAAAAGGTATAACTTTGGAACTACCACCAAGACCTATGCTCTTAAAGAGGGCGGAAAAGAAAAAGTTCAAACAAAAGCTATTGGGAACTGTAAAAAACTTCTCGACGCTCTTACTACTTATTTCCCAACTCAACCTTTTAATCTTAGAAGCTTTCGGATCTCTTCTGAGATGTTTCCTTGCTACACTCTTGAATTTACTCAAGACTGGTATAAAGAAATTTGGGAAGAGATTGAGACTATTCTAGCACAGGCAGGTGAAGCAGCAAAACGACACTCTGTTCGCCTCTCTGTACATCCTGGTCAATACACTGTTCTCGCTTCTAATAAGCCAGATGTAGTAACTAAATCTATTGAAGACTTAGAGTATCACGCTCTATACGGTTCATTGATGGGCTTACCTGCTGAAGAATTTTCAATGAACATCCACTTACAAGGACTATATGGAGGAAAACACGAAGATGGTATTAAACGCTTTGCCACACACTTCCCCTACCTTTCAGACTATGCCCAAGGCTGCTTATCCGTCGAAAATGAAGATAAACCCAATGGATATGACATCCACCACACACTTGAACTTGCCCAACGGATCCCTATCCGCTGCACCCTCGACACACACCACTATGCCTGCCATCGAATGGTTGAGACTGAGAGAGTTAAAATTGGCGAGAAAACGATCAATCGGAAAATTCGAGACGTGGATCACATCACCCACACAAGTGACTACTTCGTGGAGGCTGTCAAGTCATGGCGAGGCGTACGCCCGTTGTTCCACAAGTCACAATCCTTCCACCCCGATAATCGAGATTACTGGATGAAACCTAATGCTCATTCAGAAACTTACTGGGATGAACATCTAATGGCAAATCATGTACCAATGCTTGAATATGCAGATTTTGACATTGAAGCGAAGCATAAAGAAGTTGCAGTTCAAGGATTCTACGAATTCATCAAATCAGAGGAGGATTTCAGTGGAGAGAGTGTAATCACTAAAAGATTATAATTTCTTTTTGACATACAAATTCCAAAGTGTAACAATGAGGGTATAGAAATATACCCTTTTTTATTGGAGTAATCATGGCAGTTCGTAAATTAACTAAATCATCTAACGGTACAAAAGCTTGGGAATCAATGAGTTCCTCAGTTAAACGTAGACCACAACAAGAATGGTGTGCTTTTTATACTCCTATGGGACGTATGGTAAGTAAACCTGCAGGAAAACGACCTAGGCACATGCATCCAGAAGATTGGTGTGCAGATAAAACAGCATTTAAAGGTAGAGTTATTAGGAGTTATTAATGAAATTTGATGGTCAGATCCCAATTGATCACCCATCTCTAGTTTCTTTTAAAAAAGGATTTTTTACTAATACTGATACAAATGAGAAGTTATGGTTTTACATATATCCATGTTATGCAATGGCTTCATATACTGCTTACGAGATTGCTAAAATTAAAAACTTTTGTTATCTAATAGAAAGCAATATTCACGCAGTAGCTTATGACGGTATTGATACCTGGGACTTGAAGTCTGGTTTTGTTGTAAGAAACTTTCGTTATCCAAGAGATGACTTCAGTTTAGATAAAGTTGAGTATTTACATAATGCTATAAGACCTAAGAAATTTGTTGAGGAGTTTTACTCTGAAGAAGCACTAGAATCGGCTCGTTCTAATCATATTAATATATCGAGGTTGAAGTATTATAAATAGGAGATTAAATGATACACGCAGAAAATTTTATGACTTCTGACCCTTTTCCAAAAGAGGCAAGGACGAAATGGGAAAATACTGATATAATCAAAGCTATTCATAGAAGTCAGCACGCACAAAGAAACTTCGATAGAACAAAAAAGATTCCTACAGATGATTTAAAAACTATAATAACTGCCGCAACTCAATGCCCTAGTAAACAAAATGTAGCTTTTTATGATCTTTATGTGATTGAGAATAAGAAAGTAATAGATAGTGTCTATGAAACTACTACTAACTTAATGCTAAACGGAAAAGATAATTCAGGCTATGAAACGCTTTCTAACCCACAAGTTTTAGGTAATCTTTTACTTATTTTTGTAGAAAAAGATGTAGGAGAGGGGTCTCATAAAGAAGCTAATGAATTAAATGCTGGAATTAATATAGAGGAAACTAAGCGTATTACAAATCTTGATAGACATGTTGCAGTAGGGTTAGCCGCTGGATATGTAAATATGACTGCTACTCTTTTAGGATACGAGACAGGTTGTTGTTCTTGTGTAATGGATTATGATAAGTTAAAAGAGATTTTAGGTACAGACAAACATCCTATCCTTTTGATGGGTGTCGGATTTAAAAATGAAAGTACTAATCGCAGAATGCACCCCTTAAAAGATACTCCTATTGCGAACGAACAGAATTGGCTTAAAAAATTTCCTACAAATAAAAAACAATCAATAATGATTAAATATGTTAAAGGAGCTATAGATGGCAGCTAAGAAAAAAGGTGCAAAACCTACAAATCCAAAATTATATGCGCGGGTTAAAGCTGAGGCTAAAAGAAAATTTAATGTTTATCCATCAGCTTATGCTAATGGTTGGTTAGTAAGAACCTACAAACAACGTGGTGGTGGGTACAGATAATGGCTAAACCTAGAGGTGGCCTTACCGCATGGTTTGGCAAAGGTAAAAAAGGTGATTGGGTAAACATTGGTGCGCCTAAAAAGAATGGTAAATGGCAACCTTGCGGTAGAAAATCTGCTGGTGATGGAGGTAAGTATCCGAAATGTGTACCCCGCTCTAAAGCTAATAGTATGACTGCTGCACAGATTCGTAGTGCAGTACAACGTAAACGTGCCGCAGGTAATCCAGGTGGTAAACCCACTATGGTTCGTACCATGAAACGCAAGTGATATATCAGGGAATGATTAATTATGGCGACAAAATTAAATGAAGGCACAGAAGTAGCACTACCACTCCGCAATATTGTGAGTATGATTGCATTTACTTCTCTTGCTACTTGGGCATACTTTGGTATTGTTGAAAGATTAAACTCTGTTGAAACACAACAGACCATGATGATAGCAGACTTAGAACAAAACACAGAGTTTCGTATTAAATGGCCAAGAGGTGAGATGGGAAGCTTACCTGCAGATAATGAACAATTTATGTTGATTGAGCATTTGGCAGGAGAACTTGAAAGTTTAAAACTAGAAATTGAAGAAGGTAGAGCCCCCTTTGATCAACAACAAAAACTAACACTTGAGTTTTATGAGAAAAGAATTAACCATTTAGAAGAACAAATTGAAAAATTAAAAGATGCTCAATTAGAAATTAGACAAAAGAACGGACACTGATATGACAACTGAAATGGTATGCATCACATTATTATTATATGTCAATGGCGTAGTGGAATCACACGTTGGGCATCATAAAATGGTAGATTGCTTAAAAGCAAAGAAATCCAATGAAAGATCATATGATGGCGGAAAGCCATTCAGGTATACTTGCCAAAAACGACTTGTAGAAGTTGGCAAAGACGATAAAGGCAATAACTATATTATTCGTTTGTTAGATACAGACGAGAATCCTCGGACTAAAGCGAAGAGTATTACTGAGAAGCTAGGAGGATGATATTATGGTCAAAGAGGCAATTGTATTACTAATGTTCTTTGGCAGTCCTCTGCAAATACAAGAGTACACAGTGAGAGATGGTTTAAGTGAATGTTTGAAAGCAAAGCGAACAATTTCACGCAACGTAAAATCACCCGGATCAGATGCATATAAAGGTTCTATGAGATTAGCTTGTAAGAAACTTATGGTGAAAGTAGATGAAGATAATCGCATACTCGAATTTATAAGTGTTGAAAAAAGCGAACTTAAACCATTTTAGTAAGATTGAATGGCGTTTTAAAGGTAATAACATTTCTTTTATCAGCGCTATTACTAATTTCTTGCAGCCCAGTTGTTAGTACTACTACTTTAGCTCATAGTGTAGTAAAAGGTGATACATTAGGAACAGTAAGTGGTATTTTCAGTAAGCTAATATTAGCAGTGACGCCTGAAGAAGATAAACCTAAGAATAAATCAAGAGCAGAGATTATGGAAGATCTACGTAAAACTTTAGAGAGATGATTGGAAACAAATTAATGGCTCCTCGTATACCCCGCAAAAAAGGTCAACGTGCTAACTCTACTAAACACAGTGACCTATATACCGATGAGAACCCAAAAGGTACTATAAAAGGACTAGGTTTTGCTACAGTTAAATCTGCGCAAACCTCTGTAAATAAAATTAAAAGATCAGGAAAATCTCACGCTCATAAGACACAAGCGGCTATCGCTATGGAACAACGAGCAAGAGAGATGGGAAAGGTCTCGGCAGCGGGTGTTTATAGAAAATTTATTAACGCTCAGAAAAAGATTACTGCAAAAAGGAGAAAAAGTGCATAACGATAAAACTATTAAAAAAGTTGCTGACTTGTTAGCTGGAGCCTCAAAAGCACATGCAAAACAGTCAAAGATGCTACGTAAAGTTTTAGCATCTCCTTTGCCTAAAAGAAAGAATAACAAGAGCAAAAAATAGCAACACAGAAAGGAGTGGTGGATGAGCTGGATTACAGATAGAATCAAAGAACGTTCCACTCACAACGGTGTAATCGTCGCAGCCGCTGCAGTCGCAGTTATCTGGGGCGGTATGGCTTTATTAGACATTGTTGTCTGGGCAGGCCTAGCCTGGGGCTTATGGAATATGATAAAAAAGGACGATTAGAAAGTTAGGAAACTCTCTTGAAAACAATAAGATTATTAACAACTTTGGCTCTGCTTATTACAAGCGGAGCCGCTTTTGCGCAGACAACAAGCACAGTAGTAACTGATTCGAAATCAAATTCGACAGTAAGCACTGATGCTGACTCACGTACTTTTGTAATTTCCCCACCTCCATCGGCCATAACTCCTTCAGTTAATTCATCATCATCTGACCTCTGTACTGTTGGGGTAGCAGGGGCTGTACAAACTCAAATTCTTGGAATATCTTCGGGAGAAACAGTTCGTGATCCTAACTGTGAAAGATTAAAGATTAGCAAGACTCTCTATGATATGGG
>CERP01012676.1_pt1 | contig 22179 bp, 24 predicted proteins | sample 530801 | NCBI WGS metagenome assembly CERP01 (sample SAMEA2620991, study PRJEB7988) | marine metagenome | biome: marine biome (ENVO:00000447); feature: surface water layer (ENVO:00002042); material: "saline water (ENVO:00002010), including plankton (ENVO:xxxxxxxx)" | depth 5 m | reverse complement strand
AAGCTTACCAGCTTTGTTTAACTGTTGGACTTTAGTCCAATGAGTGGCAATCCACTTGGCATCATACTTATCAGCAGAGCTGATATTCTCATTTGAAAGGTCTGAACCTTTCAAGAAATTGCCGTAGGCAGTTTTGTCACCACCATATAATGCTTCAATTTGAAGCAAGATGTTACCGAGTTCTCGGTAAAGAGCTAACTGATCCTCTTGGATCAGATACAGCTTGTCATAACAAGCTACAGCATGACTGATTGCATCAGTCACTGTATAGGTCTTACGACCTAATTTGAATGTCGAGTTCAAGGTTACCAAAGGTAGTGCTGCTGAGTTTGTCATTTGTATTCTCCGAATACTAAAGTGAAAATCTGCCAAACCGAACGATTTGACCCCTTCATACTGGACCCCAAAATTTTGGTTGTCAAGCCTATTTTTACCCTAAAGGGTAAGTTGATCACGGAAGTTCCGAGATCGTTTTACCCTAAAGGGTAAGATAGTTCCAACTAATGGCAGGCATTATGCACAACAATTAGTGACGGCAAATTTCCCCAATGAAGTAAGACTTCTATCATTGAAAAGATTTCTCCGTCACATCACTGAAGGTGATACTTGTCCTTAGACCTTTAGGTCTAGGCCATAAAATCTTTCTTAATTACTACGTAATTACTGGGAAGATAATCCTCTATTGTTTTAAAAAACAATGTTTATCAATGCTTTAGCATTGTTAGTAGGTAGAATACAAGTATTCTAGCACGATCAACCTCATAGATACCCCTACGGGGTATGGGCCATGCCGGGGTACGTAGTTACTATATACACCCAACGACAGAGATGAGTATTTTTAGTCTGGTAACCACAGTAGAAATGGTGAAGGGGGGAAGATACTCCAAGAATTGTGGGGAAATCTCTAATTAATGGTAAGCATTGCTGACTTACTCTTAAAATACTAGTTAAACCCCCCTGTCGTACCCTTATCGTTACTAGTATAGGGGGAAATAATTCTTATTTGTGGGGAACTGTACAACTAAATAGGGGTGGTGTAGTAATTTAACTGTGTTATTAAGAATATTATTCTTTTATTTCTTTATCTCTTACTTTTCTCTTGACATAATTTTAAACTGCGGTATAATTACTTTAAAGTATTCTTTAAAAGGATACATTAATACTTCTTCTCCTTCTATATCTAGTTAAAGGAGTAAGAGTTAAAGTAATCTTTAAAGTATTACGTTAATTTCTTTTGTCGTAGCCTTTAAAGTACTTGACACTTTAGATTTTTAGAGTATAACTAAGGACATTCAATTGCCAAAAACATATATTGATGATGATGTACTAGGAGAATTTTATAAAGCCCTAGCAGATCAGGATGAAGGGAGACTTAGAAAAGTCCATATCCCTAGATCAGATGTTTTCTATGTAAGAGAAAAGATATTTCAAGACACTAATATTAAATACACACTTGATCGTGTTGAACGAGCTATGTATCTTGAAGGCATGTTGGAGAAGAAGGATGTCTTTAGACCAAAAGAGAAAAGGGATTGGGAATGAAGGTAGCAATGGAACGTATTCTGCAGTGGCAGCTTCTACCACGACTAATGATGTTATCAGTGACGATACTCACCTATCAATCAGTCCACTGGTTTATGGCATTACCTGATCCTAGTACTCAACAAGCTGGATTAGTCTCAGTTTGTATGGGAGCCTTGACAGGTTGTTTTGCTGTATGGCTTGGCAATGAAAAACATTAATAGTCCTATCCATAAAGAAGTGAATAGATTCATGTGGATCATAAAGGGTCACCTAGTACCTAATGGTCACAGTGAGAAAGACTACGAAGAGATATATAATAGTTACCTCAAGAGAATTTGGGGAAACCATGAAGCTCCTATCCATGAAGAAGGGTTCGAGGAAGCTTATAAAGAGAGATATAAAAATGGTTGAGAAATCCCTGCGTCCTAAGTTGCGACCTAAAAAACAAGGTGATGCACCAAAAACATCTTTGCGTCCTAGACTAAGAGAAAGACGTTTTGAAATAAATAGCATGATGTATGATGATAAAGAACAATCTGTAATTGATTTTATTGATAAAAATGGTAATATAGAAAGAACACTTCCTCTTTTTGAAGTAGAAAAAATTTGGAAGAAAAATAAATCTGGTTTAGAACCTACAGCAGGTAGGTACTCTGCAAAAAAAGTAATGAAGTATCTTAAAGAAAATAACCCAAGTTCTAAAGAGTTTATAAAATGGGCTTCATCTACTGCTCTTAACAAAGGTGGACTACTGGCTAAGAAAAAACCTAAAGCCTACAACAAAGGTGGCACGGTAGACTACAGAAAAACAGGAATGTTTAAATGATTGGTCAACTCATAGGAAGTCTCACTGGTCTAGCCACCAGTATCATAGACGGTAAGACCCAGATTAAACTCACTGAAGCTGAGATAAAAAAGAAGCAGCTTACAGGAGAAATTGATTGGGACTTAGCTGCCATACAAGCTACCCAAAACTCTTGGAAAGATGAGTGGATTACACTCCTTTTCTCCATCCCTTTAATACTAGCCTTTTGTGGGGATTGGGGAAATGACATAGTTCAACGAGGATTTTCTGCCTTAGAGACTATGCCAGTGTGGTATCAGTACTCACTAGGTGGCATAGTAAGTGCCAGCATTGGCATGAGGTCAGTGAGTAAGTTCTTTGGAAAAAAATAACGTAATCCCTATCCCTCAACTATCTGAGTTAGATAAGCAGTTTATTGCATTAGAGAAACAACAAGAGTTAATACGAGAGCAATCAAAGCTCATATTGGAGAAACAGAATGACATTTAAACTATCAACACGTAGCCTAGATAAAATGAAAGGTGTAAATGCTACACTGGTAGAGGTGGTGAAGGAAGCCATTACTCTAACTAGAGTAGACTTTGGTGTTACATGTGGTATGCGTACTGTAGCAGAGCAGGAAGCTTTGGTTGCTAAGGGTGCCTCCAAGACAATGAAGAGTAAGCACTTAGAGGGTCGTGCAGTTGATCTAGTAGCCTACGTTGGACCTAACGTTACTTGGTCTTTGAATATGTATGATGATTTAGCTGATGCTATGGCAGAGGCAGCTAGGCGTCACACTGTTGCTATTAAGTGGGGGGCAGCTTGGTCTGAAGGAGATATGCGAATGTATAGTGGGTCTGCTGAAGATGCTATGAATGCTTACGTTGACCTTCGTCGTTCGGAAGGACGTAGACCCTTTATTGATGCACCACACTTTGAACTGATGTAATGTATACCTTTGTTTTACTAGTCTATCTTGGTGTAGATAGAAAACTTATAGAAGATACAATGATCTTTAATACGATAGAACACTGCAACTACTACGCCAAGGAAGTAACTAAAAGATACAGTACACATGGAATAACATCAGAAGATCGTGTGGTAGCTTATTGTGTACCAAAGAAATTAGGCATTAAAGAATAGCATACTATAAGTTGGGGGTAAAGCTAGGTGCCACGGTGTTTCCCATTATTACTTTAAGGAATCACTATGGCTATCCCTGAACGAGTCAAATCTACAATGGAACGGTTAGGATTAAAAGGTGTTAATAAACCTAAGAGAACTCCTGACCATTCTTCTAAGTCTCATGTCGTTATGGCTTCAGAGGGTGGAAAGTATAAACTTATTCGATTCGGTGAGCAAGGAGCTTCTACTGCTGGCAAACCCAAGTCTGGTGAAACAGACAAGATGAAAGCTAAACGTAAAAGCTTTAAGGCCCGACACGGTAAGAATATCTCTAAGGGTAAAATGTCTGCTGCTTACTGGGCAGATAAGGTCAAGTGGTAGCACAGATAGGAAAACAAATGGCTAGTAAACTAACAACGTGGATTAATCAAAAGCTGAAGGCTAAAGGCACTACAGCAAAAGAAGAAAAGAAAAAAGCTAAAAAATATAAAAGTATTGCAGCAGCTAAAAAAGGTGGTAGTCTTTACTACACAGATAAAAATGGCAAAGTAATGATTGCTGCTTATGCAGAAGATTTAAAGTCTGTAGATAAACCTTCTAAGAAGGTTCGTCCTAAAGCTAGACCTGAAACGGTAGAACGTGTAGGTGGTATGTATGGTGACATGACTGTTGCAGAGAAAAAAGAAGTAGATGCAGCTAATGCTGCTAATAGAAAATATGAAGATGATCGTAGACCTTTTAAAGAAGTACCAGTAGTTAAACCTCCCAAGACTAAAAAAAGACAAGGTTTTGATCCTTTAGGGCTTGCTAACCCTAGACTTAAGAAAAAATCTAAAATGAACATGGGTGGTATGGCTAAGAAAAAAGTAATGTCTTACAATCTTGGTGGTATGGTTACTTCACAGACAAACAACTTAAAAACAAAACTTAATAAATAAAAAGAACTGGATAAAAAATGAACTTTACAATACATAAAACTAAACTTGAAGCTTTAGGTTATGTGGTTGAGTCTGACATCATCACAACTTCTCGTGGTGATGTCATGGCTAATATTAATCCTTACGGAGAAGTCTCTTGTAAAAATGAAGAGGTTGAAGCTATCTTAAATCAAGTAGCCGATAAACCTGTAAAAAAAGAAGTAACAAAAGAAGAAGTAGAACTTGTTCGTGCTCGTAATAAAAAAGGACAGTTAATAGGAGATGACCCTACTACCCCTGAGGTAAATGAAGCATGGGTTGCAAAAACTAAAAAGAAAAAAAGCAAGTGGTAGATTTTGCTACTTATAAAACTTCAACAGAGTCTGCAACAATAGCTGCTACAGCTGCTGATGCTGATGCAACTGTATTGTATACTTGCCCTGCAAAACACAGTGCAACTATAGACATGCTTTTTATAAGTAATAATAACACTGCAAGTAAAAAAGTCTACGTACAATTCTACCATCAAGATGATCTTAACTATCACTACTTATTAAAAGCACATGCAATAGCAGGAAGTACTGCATATAATGTACTAGGTAGTAGCCTTATGCATTTACATGCAGGAGATAAAATAGTTTTATATGGTGAGACAGCAAATACTATGGAAGCTACTATCTCCTTAAAGGAATACTATAACCCAAACAGATAACGGCTATACAGTAATAGCACTTCTAATATAGAGACAAATGTGTAAAACTATCTCCAGCACAACAACAAAGGAGATAGTGCATGTTTAAGAAACTTATCAAGGCTATTCAAGATAGTCAAATGCGTAGAGTACAATACTGGCAATTAGTTAATATGTCAAACTCTGCTCTTAAAGACATCGGAGTTACACGTGGTGAAATCAAAGAAAAGTTCTACGGGAAAGGCCAAGTCTAAGGTCAATGCGGCGGGTAATTATACTAAGCCTACTATGCGTAAGTCTCTTGTCGCATCCGTTAAGGCTGGCAGCAAAGGTGGAAGCCCCGGACAGTGGTCGGCTCGTAAAGCTCAAATGGTTGCCAAGCAATACAAAGCTAAAGGCGGGGGGTATACATCGTGAAAGTAGCAGCACCTAAAGGCTATCATTGGATGAGACAATCCGATGGTAGCCTTAAAGTTATGAGACATAATGGTAAGTTTGTTGCCCATAAGGGAGCAAGTTTACAAACTAATTTTTCAGTACAGAAAGCTCACAATGCCACTAGCAAAAAGTCAAAAAAGCCTTAAAGCTTGGACTAAACAAAAATGGAAGACTAAGAGTGGGAAGCCAAGTGCTAAAACTGGTGAACGGTATTTACCTGCTAAGGCTATTAAGTCTCTTAGTGATAGTGAGTATGCCGCAACAACTAGAGCAAAACGAAAAGGCACTAAGGCAGGTAAGCAGTTTGTGGCTCAACCTAAAAAAATTGCAGCTAAAACCAAAGCCCACAGGAGAATAAAATGAGTCGTAACCTAACAGAGAAACAACAAAAGTTTCTTGATGTTCTTTTTGAAGAAGCTGAAGGTGATCCTTGTACAGCAAAACAACTAGCAGGCTATGCACCTACTGTAGGAACTGCTGCTGTTGTAAATCCTTTGCAAGGTGAAATTGCAGAACTAACTAAAAAGTTTATTTCTTCTGTTGCAACTAAAGCTGCATACTCCATGAAACAAATTATGGAAAGACCTACCGATTTAGGCAACAAAGAAAAAATGGCAGCAGCAAAAGATATCTTAGACCGAGGTGGCTTTAAGGCTTCTGACAAAGTAGAAATAGAAACATCCAGTCCTTTATTTATTCTCCCACCTAAACATGCCGAAGATAACTAATAGCTGGACACTTCCTGCCCCACCTGAAGGTGAGGTATATGAGTGGCACTCTGTAGTACGGGTAGGAAGAGTAGTTCCATTTGGCTATAGACAAGACCCTGACGATTGTGATATACTCTTACCGATAGCAGAAGAACTTAATTTGTTTGAAGAAGCTAAAAAATACCTCAAACAATATAGTTACAGAGATGTAGCTGCTTGGTTAAGTGAAGAATCAGGTAGATATTTGTCACACGTAGGTCTAATGAAGAGAGTAAAAATTGAGTCAAAACGTCAGAAAGAAGCTTCAAACCAACGCCAGCTTGCTGAAAAATACAAAAAAGCAACCGAGAAAGCAGAAAAACTTGAAGCTCAAAGACTCGGAGGAAAGTCTCTCAAGTCCTCCACAGGTAGCACAGAGGCCAGTCAGTCAGTATGAACGGGAGGTTATCTTTGAGCCTAATGATGGGCCACAGACTAACTTCCTTGCTTCAACAGAACAAGAGGTTCTATATGGTGGCAGTGCTGGCGGCGGCAAGTCTTATGCAATGGTTGCCGATCCTGTACGGTATTTTAATAATCCCCACGCAAGTATGCTACTGGTTAGACGTAGTACAGAAGAATTAAGAGAACTTATATCAGTATCTAAACAACTCTACCCTAAAGCAGTTCCCGGTATTAAGTTTATGGAAAGAGATAAGACTTGGGTAGCTCCATCAGGTGCAACACTTTGGATGAGTTATCTTGATAGAGATGATGATGTTATGCGGTATCAGGGACAAGCCTTTAGCTGGATTGGATTTGATGAGTTAACTCAATGGCCTAGCCCGTACCCGTGGAATTATATGAGGTCAAGGTTACGTACAACAAGAGCTAGTGGACTACCTCTCTACATGAGAGCCACAAGCAACCCCGGTGGCCCCGGACACCAATGGGTTAAAAAAATTTTTGTTGACCCAGAGACTCCAAACAAGTCTTTCTGGGCTACAGACCCAGAGACAGGTGAAGTTATCTGTTGGCCTAAAGGACATACGAAAGAAGGTGCACCACTTTTTAAACGTAGGTTTATACCTGCTACACTGTTTGATAACCCATACCTAGCTGAAGATGGTATGTATGAAGCCAACCTTTTATCTCTACCTGAGCATCAACGTAAACGATTGCTTGAAGGAAATTGGGATGTAAATGAAGGGGCAGCTTTCCCTGAGTTTAATCGTCAAATACATGTAGTAGAACCTTTTGAAATACCTAGTGGGTGGGCTAAGTTCAGAGCCTGTGACTATGGGTACGGTTCTCACACAGGGGTTGTATGGATTGCAGTAAGCCCTTCAGAACAATTAATTGTTTATAGGGAATTATATGTAAGTAAAGTTATTGCTACTGATCTTGCAGATATGATCCTAGACATAGAGGACGGAGAGAAGATACGTTACGGTGTACTTGATTCTTCCCTTTGGCACAACAGAGGAGATACTGGACCTAGCCTTGCTGAACAAATGATTATGCGTGGGTGTCGTTGGAGGCCAGCAGATAGGTCTAAAGGTTCTCGTGTATCAGGTAAAAATGAGATACACCGTAGGTTACAGGTAGATGAGTTTACAGAAGAACCGAGGTTAGTCTTCTTTAACAATTGCACAAACACTATATCTCAGTTGCCAGCCCTACCCCTAGATAAGAACAACCCAGAAGATGTAGACACACATGCAGAAGATCACCTATACGATGCTTTACGTTACGGAGTAATGACCAGACCAAGAAGCTCTTTATTTGATTACGACCCGACTACTAGTTCTGGTTTTCAAGCCAGTGATCCAACATTTGGCTATTAAGGAAAAACAATGGAAGAAGATGATCTACTAACTGAAGGTATGTCAATAGACTCAGAACAGTCTATAGGAATAGAAGACATGGAGGAAGATGACTATACTGACTCCAGTGCTGGTGGTGCTGTTACTTTAGTACGAGAACGGTACTCTAAGGCTTCTACTGCAAGGGAAGTAGAAGAACAACGTTGGATACGGGCCTATCGAAACTACCGAGGTTTGTACGGTCCTGATGTGCAGTTTACTTCTACAGAAAAATCACAAGTCTTTGTTAAAGTAACCAAGACAAAAACTCTTGCTGCATATGGACAGATAGTAGAAGTCTTGTTTGGCAACAGTAAGTTTCCTATTACTGTTGATCCCACTACTCTTCCAGAGGGAGTAGCTGAGTCTGTACAGTTTGAAACAAACCCTGAGATGGAAGAGGCAAAAGGTAAAACCCTTATGCCATTAAATCCGGGTGAGACATCTAGCTCTCTAAAAGAACGTCTAGCTGGGTTAGAAAAATCTCTTGCTCCAGTAGAAGATAAACTAAAAGAAGGTGCTGGTACTACACCTACACAGGTTACTTTTAATCCTGCTATGGTAGCTGCAAAGAAGATGGAAAAGAAAATCCACGATCAGCTAGAAGAATCCAATGCTAATAAACAACTCCGTATTGCTGCGTTTGAATGTGCTTTGTTTGGCACTGGTGTTATGAAAGGCCCATTTGCAGTAGACAAAGAGTATCCTAACTGGGATGACAATGGTGAATACTCACCTACAATTAAAACTATACCTCAAGCATCTAGTGTATCTTTATGGAACTTTTATCCTGACCCTGATGCAGCTAACATGGATGAAGCTGAGTATATTGTAGAACGTCATAAAATGTCACGTAGCCAATTACGAGGGTTAAAGAAACGTCCGTTCTTCCGTTCTAATGCTATTGATAACTCTATAGATATGGGTGAGTCTTATGTTAAAGAATGGTGGGAATCCATCATGGAAGATGAATCTCAAAACTCTAAGGCAGAACGTTTTGAAGTACTTGAGTTCTGGGGTAATGTAGATGTAGAAGTTCTTGAAGGATATGAAGTAGACATCCCAGAAGAACTTTCTGATGCAGATCAAGTTAGTGTAAACATTTGGGTTTGTAAGAACCAAGTTCTTCGTTTGGTTATAAATCCATTTACTCCTGCACTCATTCCTTACTATGCAGTTCCATATGAAGTAAACCCTTACTCACTATTTGGTGTAGGTATTGCTGAGAATATGGATGACACACAAACTTTAATGAATGGTTTTATGCGTATGGCTGTAGACAATGCAGCTTTAAGTGGTAATATGCTCATTGAGGTAGATGAAACTAACTTAGTGCCGGGTCAAGACCTATCAGTATACCCCGGCAAAGTCTTTCGTAGGCAAGGGGGTGCACCCGGACAAGCTATTTTTGGAACTAAGTTCCCCAACGTAAGTAATGAAAACATGCAGATGTTTGACAAAGCAAGGGTACTAGCAGATGAATCAACTGGCTTTCCATCTTTTGCACATGGTCAAACAGGGGTTACAGGTGTTGGTCGTACTGCCTCTGGCATCTCTATGCTTATGTCTGCTGCTAACGGTAGTATTAGGAACGTAGTTAAAAACGTAGATGACTATCTGCTAGGTCCATTAGCTAAAGGTTTCTTTAGTTTTAACATGCAGTTTGATTTTGACGAAGAGATCAAAGGTGATCTTGAAGTTAAAGCTCGTGGTACAGAAAGTCTTATGGCTAATGAAGTACGTAGCCAAAGACTTATGCAGTTCCTTGGTGTCGTACAGAACCCTGTGCTTGCACCGTTTGCTAAGATGGATTACATTATCCGTGAGATAGCTAAGTCAATGGACCTAGACCCAGATAAACTAACTAACTCTATGGCAGATGCTGCTGTTCAGAGTGAGATACTCAAGAAGTTCCGAGAGGAGAATCCACAACCTCAACAGCCTTCACAAGCAGGAGGCCCACAGCAAGCTCCTGCAGGTGCTCAGGCACAGGATACGCAAGGCAGTGGGGGTGGTACTATAGGAACTGGCTCCGTACCACAGCCGGGAGAACAGGGCTTCTCAGCTAACACTGGTGGAGGACCAATGCAGTGAGTTTAAAATTATTAGTAAATAACCCCGAAGCATGGAATGCATTTGAAACAGAACTAGAAGAACGTATTCAAGCTAGTTACAAACAGTTTGCCCAATCAGATGAGCAACATGTTATGTACAGGGTTCAAGGACAGATTTACGCCTTGCAAGCTTTAAAGCAACTTAGGTTAAAGGTTAATGCTAATGGTTGATCAGACTAAAGAAGCTATGGGCTACGGTCAACTTATTGTAGACAATGTTATTGGTTTAGATAATGACTATGATAGTGTAGGGGAAAAACTAGGTAGGGCTTTTAAAGAAGATAAGGTAGGCTTTTTAAAAACTGCTGCTTCTGGTGTTTACGAAGGGGCTAAAGAGTTTGTCACTAGCCCTATTGATTCGACAAAAGAAATTTTACAGGAAATAAAAGATAGTGTTAGTGACTTAGCTACCAAAGACTTAGACACTAGATTACAAGAAATGTATCAAGTTAATTCTGAAAAGGCTACAGCAAATCAAATTAACTCTGCTAAAGAAGCAGTTCTTGCAGATGCAATGGTTGCTGCTGGTTTAATTCCTGCAGCTAAAGGTGTAACTACTGCACTTAAAGTAGGTACAGCAGCTATACCTAGTGGAATTACTACTCCTAAACCTGTTGGCTTTCAACCTAAACCTAAGAATCAAGTTAGTCCTCTAGTTAAAGTTAGTGCTAATAAACCTGCTTTAGATTTTTATAGTTCAATACCTTCTGCACTTGAAAACTTATCTGTAGGTAAAGACGGTATTGCAGGTTCAAATGTTTTAGCTTTTTTAAATAAACGTGCACCTAACGTAAATAAAACAGAACTGTATTGGTCAGGTTTACTTGAAACTATTGACCCAAATAAAAAATATAATAAAGCCGAATTAATTAGTCTATCAGAAAAACAAACACCAAAATTAGAAGTTCAAACTTTAACTGGTGACGATACTGTTTATTTTGAAACACAAAGAGTTCGTCTTTATTATGGTGATAAACTTGAATTACCTTATCGAAGAAGCAAGTATGCAGAATTTCTTGTAAAAAATAATAACCCTAGAAAAAATAATTATGATATTTCTAAGGAAGAGTGGAATGATCGTACTGTAGTTGCTCATGCTAGAGGTTCATACAATACTGATGTAGATGGTGATGATTTTTTTCTTTTAGAAGAAATTCAAAGTGGCCCAGTTCAGAATAATATAATAGCTACTCCTCAAGAAGTTAAAAAAAATCAAGTTAATGATGTAAGTTTTAATCAGTATTATACTGAAAGTTTAAATAGTATTATTGTAGAATATAGTAATGACCCTAATCTTGAATTAAATTTTAATCCTAAGTTTATTAAGTATGCTAAAAATGAGTATGGTGTAGATGGTAGTGAAGGTGCAATAACTAATGTTGAAGACCTTGAATTATTTGTTGAAAAAAGTACAATAGGTATAGCAGAAGATTTTTCTACACTTAAAAAAGATTTTTTAGATGGTAAACAAACCTACGAGGATATAAGTAAATTTTTACAAAAAAAATACGGACTTAAAAAATCTGAGCTACAAGAAAAAGATCTAAACCTCTTCGACCTAGAGCCTTTAGATCGGATGTTTTCTAATATTATTACTAGTTTTATTTATGATAAATCTGAAATAAAAAGTAAACTCAAATATGTGGTTGAAGAAGATATGATGAATATTTTTAATGACCCTGTTTTTAAAGAAAATTTTAATCCACTTGTTCCAATGAAACTTAGTGAGTCTATTAAAGTATCTTTACTATCTGTAATAAAAGATGCTAAAAAAAGAGGTGTAGATAAAATCTATGTACCACCTAATAAAGACATAGAAGCAACTCACAGCCTTGGTGAAGAACCTACAAAGAACACTTATACAGATGGTTTGACAAAAGTTTTAAATACTTTAAAGTCTGAGACTAATGGTCAAATTACTTCTAAAAGAAAAAACCCAGTTGGTTTTAATTATAAAAGTAAAAAAACTGGACTTGAAATAGATATTACAAACTTTAACATACCTGAAAATGCACAGATAAGATTTAACAAAGGAGGCTCAGTAGCTAACATGGCTAGGCAAACAGAGATGATGTTTGAAGAGGGGGGTATTGCAGATGATGGAATGACTCAAGACCCTGTATCAGGCAACGAAATACCACCCGGATCACTAGCCGAAGAAGTTAGAGATGATATACCTGCTCAGTTATCTGAGGGAGAATACGTAGTACCTGCTGATGTCGTAAGGTATTATGGAGTAAAGTTTTTTGAAAACCTTCGTACAAAAGCAAAGATGGGCTTGCAAGATATGGAAGAAGGTGGTAGGATAGGTGGAGAACCAGCACCTATGCCAGATGATTCTGGTATATCTGATCAAGAGCTACAACAAATTATTCAAGAAGAAATGAATGCTGCTGCTCAACAAACACCAATGATGAACATGGGTGGAGCAGTTAAAAAACCTACAATGTACATGGCTCCGGGTGGTTTATCTACAACAACTTCTGGGGGTTTAGATACTACCTCTAAACTTAAATCATTTACTCCTCCAACTATTTCCGGTCCAATGCAATCAGTTGCATACTATAATGCAGCAACTAAAGAAACCAGATACTTTATGTTTATAAATGGTGTAATTAATCCTCCGGGTACAGTTATACCAGCAGGTTTTACAAGACAAGATGGAACAGGTCAAGAAGCTCCAGCCCCTGTAACACCTGAACCTGTAGTAGAAAAAACTAGTGACGGTGGTGGTAATGATGATCCACCTCCAACACCACCTGACTATGGTGCTTGGGCAAAAGACCCTGATGTTTTTACTACCGATCCAGATAAATGGGCTAAGAGTATTTTAGATGCTGCTGATGCAACAAAAAGAAAAGGTGTAATTGCAAGTTTAGGTGTAGGTACTTTACTTAATCCTGTAGCTGGTGCTATGATTAATTTAGGAGCTAGGTACAGTCCGCAAGAATCTATTGCTACTGTTAAAGCAAGAGCACTTGTAGAAACTGCAGCAGGTAATGTACAGGCTGCAGCAACTTTAAATGCAGCAGCAGATGCATATGCAAAAACACAACCGGAAATAGCTAATTTTTTTGGTGGTATTTTTTCCAGTGCTTCGGCTCAAGCAAAGGCTGGTGTCTTTGAACAATTAGGTTTTGGTGACTTGACTGCAGAACAAATTAGTAAAGACCCTACAAAAAGCAAAGCAGTTCAAAACTTTCTAGATAATATAGGAAAACCTAAAGTTGATCCTGTAACTACACCTGCATCTGCAGGTGCAACTCCAGCACAAAAAACTGGAATTAAAACTCCAGCACAAAAAAGAAGAGAAGAAAGTAATGATGATTTAATACAAAATAGGGCTGATGAAAAAGCTGCTGAAAAAAAAGAAAAAGAATCAGGGACACAAGTAACTACAGATCAAGTTAGTGGCTCACAAGCTGCAGCAGATGCTGCTAACTCTACTGCTTCAGAGCTAGAAGAAAAGTACGGAATGTTAAACAAAGGCGGTCTAATGACCAAAAAGAAAAAACAACGATAAGGCTACTCAGCTACGGCTGACCCCAACATAAAGGAAACAAAATGCCTGAACTACAAACTATGGAACAACCTAAGACTGCAGGGTTCGTTAATCCCAACCACAATAATCGTAACCGTACTCGGATCGAAGAAGAAGAAAAAGAACTAGAAGAACTCCAAGGTAAATTACAAGAGGGTGATATTGAAAAAGAAAGTACTAAAGAAGAACAGACCGATACAGAAGATGAAGAAAAGACGTTATCAAGAGAAGAAAAATCTTTTAAAAAACGATACGGTGATCTTCGACGCCACCTCAGTGACAAAGAAACTGAATGGAAAGATAAGTTTGAGTCACTAGAAAAACGATTAGATCAAGAGAATGTTGTTCCACCTAAGTCAGATGAAGATATTGAACAGTGGTCAAGAAAATATCCTGACGTAGCTGGCATTGTAGAAACCATTGCTGCTAAGAAAGCACAAGAAATGTTTTCTAAAGCAGAGTCCCGCCTACAAAAACTAGATGAAGAAAAAGAAGAAGTTACTAGGGGTAAAGCAGAAGACACAATTCGTAAAGCTCACTCTGACTTTAATAAACTACGTGAATCAGACTCCTTTCATGATTGGGTTGACGAACAACCTAAGTGGGTACAGAATGCTTTGTACGAGAACGCCGATGATGCTGACTCAGTAATCCGTGTAATAGACCTATACAAAGTTGATAATGGATTAACTAAGAGTGACTATGCAGCTAAACGCAAAGCTGCTGCTCAAGGGGTTAAGAAAGGTTCTAAGACACAAGTAGATGCAGAAGACGTTACTGGTTCTATTAAAGAGTCAGATGTATCTAAAATGTCTATGCAAGAGTTTGAAGAACAACAAGATACAATAACTAAAGCAATGCGTTCTGGTAAATTTATTTACGATTTATCTGGTAATGCACGATAATAACTATTGACAATACTTTCAATGTTGATATAACTATAGGCTACAGTATCAAGAGCCTCTCTATAGACTACCTTTTGATACCGTATCTTACCCTAAAAGTCTAAACACAAAGAAGAACTACCTGAATAAGTACAGGCCCGATAGTTCTAAGGTTGGCCGACCTTAGTCTTGTTGCACCCTAGAAAACCTTCAGCCTCTACTAGTGATGTTTAGCTTGAACAAAGCCAAACACTAATATACAGGAGGATTTCCAATGGCTTTTACATCCGCAGCAGGTCATGGCAACTTACCAAACGGTAACTTTAGTTCCATTATCTACTCCAAAAAAGTACAGCTTGCTTTCCGCAAGAGTACTGTAGTAGGAGATATCACAAATTCTGATTATTTTGGGGAGATTGCAGCCCAAGGTGATACAGTAAAAATTATCAAAGAACCTGAGGTAAGTGTATCGTCCTATGCCCGTGGGCAGACGATTAATGCACAAGACCTTGACGATGAGGATTTCTCCTTAGTCGTTGATAAGGCTAACTATTTTGCCTTTAAGATCGACGATATTGAGGAAGCTCACTCACATGTTAATTTCATGGACATGGCAACCAACCGGGCAGCTTTCCGTTTGGCTGATCAACATGACCAAGAAGTTCTGGGTTACCTTTCAGGTTATGCTCAGTCTGCCCTTCATGCTAATGCTGATGGCGTTAACACTACAACTAACGGCACTGTTGCAGTAGCAAGTGCTGGTACTGATGAACTCTTAACTTCTATGAAGTTAAACAAAGGTTCGTTTGGTAACATTACAACTTCTTCTGCAGGGGATCACTCGATTCCAATTGCTGCTCGACTTCCCGGTGCAACAGCATTGCCAACAGCATATGCTTCACCAGCAATGGTTGTAGCTCGTATGGCCCGTTTGCTAGATCAACAGCAAGTTGATAAAGCTGGACGGTGGCTTGTTGTCGATCCAGTGTTCATGGAAATTCTACGTGATGAAGACTCTCGTCTTTTCAACGCAGACTTCGGTGAATCAGGTGGCCTACGTAACGGTCTTACTTTGAATAACTTCCACGGTTTCCGTGTATATACTTCAAGTAACTTGCCTTCAGTAGGCACTGGCTCTGATACAACTGGTTCAGCAAATCAAAACACTAACTACGGTGCTATCGTAGCTGGTCATGATTCTGCTGTAGCAACTGCCGAGCAGATTAACAAGACAGAGACATACCGTGATCCTGACAGCTTTGCTGACATTGTTCGTGGGATGCATCTATACGGTAGGAAGATTCTTCGCCCTGAAGCAATCGTCACTGCCAAATATAACGCAGCATAGGGAGGATATAAACTATGGCTACTATTACATCATTGCTCTTACCAGCACACGGTAGTTCACAACGTGGACGTTCTCCGTATCTGGTACAAAAGACTATTGATCTTACTGCACAGGCTATTGACTGTTCATCTGGTGACGTAGTCCAATGCTTGACTATCCCTGCTGACACACGGGTAATTCATGCAGGTGTTCAGGTTGTAGAATCTGCAACTCAGAACACAGGCACAGACGCAACTGTTACACTTGGTGCAGCAGATGCGGATGAGTTTGTTACAGCATTTGACATTGACGGTGCATCTGATCTTGCTTATGCTCCATCAGCTACACCTGCTGCAGACGTTACTCTTGCTACTGCAGATACGTTGGACCTTACCTTTGCGGGTAGTGGTGCAACATTCACTGCAGGTAAACTTCGTGTTTATGCTTGGATGGTTGACGTAAGTGATCAAGGCGACTCTTCTCCTACAGAAGTAGCTCGTGATGCACTTGCATAATTAATAAACTAGGGGGGCTGAGAAATTGGCCCCTCTATTCTATTAAAAGGATTAAGAGATGACTACGTATATTACGTTAGTAAACCAGTTACTTCGGAGGATTAACGAAACCGAACTAGATACAACTGGTGATGGTTTTGGTAATGTACGTAACTTACAAGCTTTATCTAAAGATGCTATTAACTCTAGCATCAGAGAAATTTTACAAGTATCTCAAGAGTGGCCCTTTACTCTTATTACTTATACCCAAGCAATGACAGCAGGTACTGGAGTATACTCTTTCCCTGCAGATTTTTCTAAAGTTGATTGGGATACATTCTATCTTAAAAGGGACGATACAGTACTCAATGAACCTATGAGGTTACCAGTAGTACCGTACACTGACTACCTTAAAACATACCGTCCTGCAGAGGACTTGGGTGGAGAGTCAGCAAGAACAATTCCACAAAGAATTTATCAAACACAAGAATCTAAATTTGGAGTAACACCTATTCCAGATAATACATATGATATTGAATATCGTTACTGGTCTTTCCCTGCAGACCTTTCAGCTTATAATGACACTTCTGTTATACCTAACAGGTTTAATACTGTAGTAATTGATGGTGCTATGATGTATATTATGAGGTTCCGTTCTAATGATCAGAGTGGACAGATACATGAACAGAAATTTAAAGATGGTATAAATAACATGAGGCGACTACTTCTTGATTCTCACCTACAAGTAACCTCTACATTAACAGGCAGTCACTTTAACACAAGCTCTGGTACTCGTTAATGGCAGACCAGCTATCCACATTTGCTTCACCCTGCAGTGGTGGGCTGTTTAACAACCTTGATCCACTCACTCATGGTAGAGATTTTGCTGGGTCTGCATACAGGATGATTAACTATGAACCTGCCCTTGAGGGTGGGTATCGTCGTATTAGTGGGTATACAAGAGCATACGGTGAGTTAACAGGTGACTCTACTAACAATGTACCTGTGCTAGGTGTACATATATCTGCTGACGTACAGCAAGGTATCTTTGGTGCTAGAAAACCTGCTAGTGGGAATAACCACTTACACTGGTATAATCATTACTACACGGTAGCAGTAACTAACGGATCAGGAACTAACCTTACTGTAGGTGAAGCTATTACAGGTGTAGTTAGTTCTGGGGATGATAGTGGTGTTGCTGCTACAGCTACTGTAATTTCTACTGCAGCAAATAGTGTAGTATTAAACTTTGGTAAACTTCCTAGTAACATATTTGCTACAGGTAATGTTATTACAGGCGGTACGTCTGCTGCATCTACTGCAGTTACAGCTACTCCAGTAGTAATAGGCTGGACAGAAATAACTTCAGATGTAATTGCTAATGATCCTGACGGGGTATGTGCTGCACAAACAACTAGTGGTGCAGCTAACTTAGTTATTAATGGTGCATTACATTCTTCTAACACAATTAACTTTACTACATCTGCTGCTGAACAACCTAGAAAGGTTACTATCTTTTCTGCAGGTGGAGATGTATCAGGAATAACTTTTACTGTTACAGGAACTGACTACCTAGATCAAGCTAGTGTAGAAATTATAACAGGCCCAGCAGCTGATGCTACTGTAACAAGTACAAAATTTTTTAATACAATTACTCAGATAGCAGCCAGTGGTGCAGTTACAGGTAATATTACTGTAGGTTCAGGTGCAGGGCAGTATAGGCCAACTGCACCTACAATGGTAGGTGTATCTCAAATAAGATTTGAAAACTTTAATTGGGGAACTCCAAAGTTTGCAATGGTAGATGGCATTAACCCTGCAGCTACTTATGATGGTACTAACTACATACAAATTACAGATAGTAATGCACCTACTGACCCTACTTTAGTTTCAGCTTTTAACAATCATTTATTTTTAGCAGGTGATGCTGCAGCACCATATCACTTACATTTCAGTTCTCCAGTAGCTGAAACAGATTTTAGTCCTGCTAATGGTGCAGGTGTAATTAATGTAGGTTTTAAAATCGTACAGATTAAAGCATTTCGTGATCAGTTATATATCTTTGGTGCAAATAATATTAAACGATTAGTTGGTGATAACCAAGCTAACTTTGTTTTACAGAATGTAACAGGTAACCTTGGTTGTATTGCACCAGACACTGTAGTAGAATTTAATGGGGAATTAATTTTCTTAGCACCTGATGGTCTACGTCCGGTATCTGGTACAGATCGTATTGGTGATATTGAACTTTCAACTTTATCTAAACCTGTTCAATCTATCTTTGAAGATTTTACAGCAAACGAAGACTTAACAACAATGAAGACTGTTGTGGTTAAAAAGAAATCTCAATTTCGTATGTTCTTTCAAGACCAAGACTCACTAGGTATTATTGGTGGTGTCAGACGTAGTGGACAAGGTGGTGCAGGTTTTGAGTTTGGTCAAATTGTAGGCATTGAAATTAATCAATTAGCTAGTGGTTACATAGCAGATGAAGAGTTTGTTATTCACGGTGACAATGCTGGGTATGTATACAGACAAGAAACTGGCACAGATTTTAATGGTAATGATATCTTTAGTTTTTTCCAAACTCCTTTTATCTACATGGAAGACCCAGAGGTACGTAAGAATGTTTATAACGTAAACACATATATGAAATCAGAGGGTGTCGTTTCCCTCATACTAGGTTTAGAGTACGACTATGGTGATCCAACCATACTCTTACCTAATGACTATAGTTTTACAACAGAAGGTGCTGCTGCTTATTACGACAATGCAAAGTATGATGCAGCAGAGATATACGATGGTAACCCTTCACCTATTAGGTCAACTAACGTATCAGGTTCAGGAAAATCAGTATCGGTTAAGTATGTGACGAATGGTTCAGACCCAAGCCACACTATTCAGGCTTTTTCAATTACTTACGGTCTAGGAGACAGGAGATAAAATATGGCAGGTTACACTCGTCAATCCACAGCAGATATTGTTGCTACCTCAGTAGTTCGTGCTGCACCAATAAACTCAGAGTACAACAAACTTAGAGATGCATTTACTCACAGCACTAGTGGAACTACAGGACACAAGCATGACGGGACTTCTGATGAAGGCTCTTATGTACCTCTTATTGCAGACATAGATAAAAAGAATCACATCTCTGTAGATCAAACAAATAATCGACACGGTGTTTTTGTAGAGGTATCTACTAATCCAGTAGAGCAAGTACGTTTTCAAGATGGTGTTATTGTTCCTGTAACCGACAATGATATTGATTTAGGTACATCCTCAGTAGAATATAAAAATGTTTATGTAGATGGTACTGCGTTTATTGATACGGTTAGTATTGGTGATAATGACTATACTACCATTACAAATAACGAGTACGATGTATCAAGTGGTGATCTTACTGTCGATGTAGCTGGTGATATTATACTTGACGCAGATGGTGGTGACATCTTTGTTAAGGACGGTGGTACTACTTTTGGATCACTGACTAACACTAGTGGCAACCTAATCATTAAGTCAGGTACTACCACTGCAGTAACTTTTGCTGGTGCTAATGCAGACTTTGCTGGCACAGTGGATATAACAGGGGCTACAGTGCTTGATAGTACTTTGGCTGTAGCAGGTGCTGGAACAGTAACAGGTACACTTACAGCCACTAATAACGCAGTGGTAGGTGGTAACCTAAGTGTAACAGGAAATACTACTCTTGGTAATGCTGCATCTGATACGGTGACTATTACTGCAGATGTAGCTTCCCACATTATTCCTTCTGCTGATAGTACTTACACATTAGGTGATGGAACTAACTATTGGTCACATGCTTACTTAGATGCTATTACAACTACTGGTGCAGTTACTATTGGTACTACATTAGACATGACCAGTGGTCAGATTAACAACCTAGCTAATCCAAGTGCTAACCAAGATGCAGCCACAAAATTGTATGTTGACACAGAAGTAGCTGCACTAGTTGACTCAGCACCCGGAGCATTAGATACACTTAACGAACTTGCTGCAGCTATTGGCGATGATGCAAGTTTTAGTACTACGATAACAAACAGTATTGCTACTAAACTTCCTCTTGCTGGTGGTACAATGTCTGGTGTTATTGCAATGGGCAGTAACAAAATTACTGGTCTTGCTAATCCTAGTGCTGCTGGTGATGCTGTAAACTTAACTTACTTAGAGGGTGTTGTAGGAAATGCAGAGAGTGCTGCTACTAGTGCTGCTGCAGCTGCAGCTTCTTATGATAGCTTTGATGATCGTTACTTAGGTGCTAAGTCTTCTGCCCCTACTGTAGACAATGATGGCAATGCTCTTATTACAGGTGCTCTGTATTTTAACTCTACTACCAATGTAATGAATGTTAGAACTTCAGCAGGTGGCTGGACTGCAGCTGGATCAAATGTAAATGGTACATCTGGTCGAGAAAACTTTATAGTAGGCACTAATTCTACTAACTCTGCTGGTGCCTCTTATAGTGGTTCTACTACATCCTTTCCTATAGCATACGATGCACCTTACGTAGACGTATATCTTAACGGTGTTAAACTTATTAATGGAACAGACGTTACGGTAACATCAGGTACTGCAGTTGTCTTAGCTTCTGCTGCTGCATCAGGTGATAGCCTTAGTGCTGTGGGATATGGTACTTTTACTCTCTCAGATCATTATACTAAATCAGTATCAGATAATAAATATGCAACTATAGCCAGCCCAACATTTACAGGCACTGCATCTTTCAGTGACGGAAATATCACAAACGTAGGAAATATTGCACTTGATAGCTTGACAGCCGATGCAAGCACAATTACAATTACAGGTAACACTACCTTTGCTGATGGAGCATATGACTTTGACATTGCCTCCCACGATACTTCAAATGGTTTAAAGCTTGGTGGTACATTAGTTACTTCTACTGCTGCTGAATTAAATATCTTAGATGGTGTAACTTCTACTACTGCAGAACTTAATATCCTAGACGGGGTAACAAGTACTGCTGCAGAACTAAACATATTAGATGGTGTAACTTCTACTGCTACTGAACTTAATCTTGTGGATGGCTCAGTTGCAGGAACAATTGTAAATAGTAAAGCTGTTGTGTATAGTGCAGCAGGTCAAGTAAATGCCACTAGTCTTGCAGTGGGTGGAACAGCTATTACTTCTACTCCTGCTGAGTTAAACCTGCTTGACGGTAAATCTTTTGTAGATGAAGATAATATGGCAAGCAACTCTGCTACAGCTATTGCAAGTCAACAAAGTATTAAAGCTTATGTAGATGCACAGACTGAAGCTACCACTGTAGTCGTAACAGATAGCACAGCTAATACAAACTTCCCTGTTGTTTTCCACAATGAATCTAATGGGCTGCTTGACGATACAGGTGCACTACGATATAATCCTAGTACTGGTACTTTGTTAGTACCTAATCTTAGTGTTGCAGGAACAACCACACAAGTTGATACAGTTACAATGGAAGCAGCTAATGCTGTTATCTTTGAGGGTGCTACTGCAGATGCACACGAAACTACACTTACTATTATTGACCCTACAGCAGATCGTACTATTAACCTACCAAACCAAAGTGGTACTATTCCTGTACTGGCAGCAGTAAGCACCACTGCTATTACATCTACACCAGAAGAGTTAAATATTCTTGATGGTGTGACAGCAACTACCGCAGAGCTAAACTATAGTGATGGTGTAACATCTGCAATACAAACGCAAATAAACACTAAAGCCACTAAAGGTTTTGCTATTGCTATGGCAATCGTGTTCGGATA
>CERP01052563.1_pt1 | contig 22230 bp, 12 predicted proteins | sample 530801 | NCBI WGS metagenome assembly CERP01 (sample SAMEA2620991, study PRJEB7988) | marine metagenome | biome: marine biome (ENVO:00000447); feature: surface water layer (ENVO:00002042); material: "saline water (ENVO:00002010), including plankton (ENVO:xxxxxxxx)" | depth 5 m | reverse complement strand
AGAGAATCCAGGATCTAATTTTAGATCTCATCAGGGTCAAGGTTCTGATTACTTTTTTGACGAGGAGTCTGGAATGGAGGTTACAGCTATAGATGGTCTAAATGGATCTATTGATGATAGTGGAAACCAAACCACAAACTTTGCTACTGGAACCTTACTTCATGGGGATGTTTACACTAGAAGAAGGGTTATGGTTCCTTTCCTTAATAATAATGGTTCTACAGGAGTTGAACCAGTTGCTTTTGCTTGCGAGAGCTACTACTTAACAGACTTCTATGATTCTAACAACTGGGATAAGGGTAGAGTTAATATAGTAAATCCTTACTCTGAGGAGAGAAGGCTACCTGCTTCAGTTTACTATTCTGATGTCTTTACTAGTACAGGTAATTTTAATGGTCTTAGTACTTTTGATATGGCAACATCTCCATACTACGACTACAATCAAGACTTTGGGTCAATACAATCCTTAATGCTTAAGGGTGATGACCTTTTAATCTTTCACGAGAATAGAGTAGGTAGAGCTTTGGTTGGTAAGAATATAATTAATTATGCTGATGGTGCTTCTAATTTAACTCTGTCTAAAGATATACTTGCTGATTATGCTCAGGTATATTCTGCAGAAAACGGGTGTAGTTTAAACCCTGAAAGTATAGTTGAGAATAATGATAGATTTTATTTTGTAGATATAAAAAGAGGTTCCATACTAAGACTTAGTAGAGATGGTGTAACAAGAATATCTGACTACGGACTATCTGATTATATTAGAGATAAAGGTCAAAAGTATATAGATGAAGAAGCTGAAAACGTTAAAATTGTTGCTGGTTATGACCCTAAATATGACGAGTATATAGTCACACTACCAGCAATATTAAAAACTGAAGGTTATAATAACTCTGGTTTTTGGGGGTCTGATTCTTCTAATTTTGATGAGTCTTATAGTTTAGTTAGTAATCAAAATATTGAAAATTTTGACCCAGCTAAAACTATAGCGTTTAACGATACTTTAAAAAAGTGGACATCTTTCTATAGTTACAAACCAGAATTTTACGGTAGAATAAATAGACAATTTGTTACTTATAAAAATGGTAAAATATATAAGCACAATAATGAGGATAGAGGTAATTTTAATACTTTTTATGGCGTTAGGTATAACTCGAATATAGAGTTTTCTTTTAACTCAGACCCATCTTCTGTAAAAACTTATAACGCTATATCATTAGAAAGCGATACAAAGCTTTTAACTAATATGTCTACAAATATGGGTCAATATAACAATTCTTATGACTCTGTTATATCTACTCAGATAGGTTATAAAAAAGTTGACGGAACTATATCAACACAAGCAAGTTCTCCTTACTGCCTTTATGGGTCACCTTCAGCTAATTTTTATAAAGATTTATCTCCAGGAGATTTAGTTAGATTTTATAATTTTGAAAATGATTCAGCTCAATATAATGTAGTTAAAAATATTTTAACAAAAAGAAAAATAACATTAGATAACCCTGTTACTTATAAATCAAAAAACAATAGAATTGATGTTATTGATTACAAAACAAAAGAGGGTATTCAGTATTCTCAGATTCCTTTTGCTGCAAGTAAATTTAATGCAGAAGGGTATGGTGAACTTAAGGGTGATTTTAATGGGGATGCCTCTAATATTTTTGGGTTAGGCATTTTTCAAGCAAAACCATATTCTGGTGGTAGTTTTTCTCTTGAAGGTCAGTTTACAAATAACAACTTTCCTTTTATGGGTAATAAAGTTGTACCTGTTTCTAATATAATTACGGGAGGTGTATATGGTATTTATAACGTAAAAAGAGATTTTAAGTTTGAAGATGTTTTTAACATTAAAAGTAGTGTTACAAAAGGTAATGATATTCTTTCTAATAAAGGTGATTTTGCAAATGCTTCTGATTGGAATGTTTTAAATACAGGACTTAAAGTTCAAAAAAATAGAAATAGTCGTGGTAACGTTTTACATTTTGATGAACAAAACGCTTTATCTCAAGTAAGAACAGCGTCTTCTTTAAATTTTAGTTCTGGATCTAGTTATGTAATTTCTTTTTATGTTAAACCAGAAAAATTACAAGGAAATAATATTAATTTAGCCTTTAGACTTGGTGGTGAAACTACTTTAAGTGGAAGTTTAGGTTTACCTTCTAAAGATACAGGATTTGAAACAATTACAATTAGCTCTAGAAATACTAGTAGAAATTACTCTATTGAAGTAACGTCTGGTAGTAATGATTTTGATCCTTACTTATATATAAAAACTAATATTAATCAACCTGAATTTAGTATAAGTAACTTAAAGGTTCAAAAAGTAAACCCACCTAGTGGTATTTTTGTAGCTAAGAATGGAACGTCATCTAAGTCAAACGCCTCTGTTTATCCATGTGAATACTCTTTACACTGTTTAGACACTAAAACAGGAGAGACTACTCATTCAGGATGGGTTTATAATATATCACAGGATAGTGTTGACTTTATTTCTACAGTTAATTACAGTAGTCTTCAAGGCAATAAGTTTTATTTTATAGTTAAAGAGGGTCTTATAGATGGTGAGAAACTTAAAGGTCACTACCTTAAAACAATACTTACATCTCACTGGTATCAATCTAAATATAAGTTTAACCTATACGCTGCAAACGTAGATGTAGACAAGAGTGAGCTTAGTAATAAATAATGAAAAAAAATTAGTACATTTGTAAAAATCTAAAAAATGGCATACTATCCTAAATATAAAGTTAATAATAAAAAGCCTAAGGCAATTGCTGGTGCTGCATTAGCAGCTTTAAAACTAGCTCCATTTGCTGTTCAAGGTATTAAAGGTTTATTTGATAGAAAAAGAGGTAAGGACAGAGAAAGAGATGCACAAAGTGCTATTGACGCACTTAAAGAAAGTGGTCGTTTAAGCTACGAGGTACCATCAACTTACAGAGAGATGGTTGACGAGCCTGTTGATCAAGACTACATAGAGGGGTTAGAAGACTCTAGGGCGGCTAACTTTGCTACAGCAATGCAGAACTTATCTAGAGATCCTAGAGGTGCTCTACCTGTTGCTATGGGTATGGAAAGGCAGGCTGCTAAAGATAGGTTAGATTTACTTGACGTACAGCAAACTGCTAAAACTGCAGCTTTGAAAAACTTAGCGACAGCAGAAGAAAAGGCTGAAGAAAAAGATGTTGCGTTAGCTACATCTGAAGCTGCAGGTTTACAAGGAGAATTATCATCAGCTGTTAAACAACAAACTCAAGGTACTGAGGGTATTATGAGTGGTATCTTGGGTGGTCTACAAACAGGAGCTTCTTCTGGATTGTTTGGTGAGGATGTACAAGAAGCTATGGGGTCTGGTTCTGGAACTAATGTATCGGATATGTTTGGTGGTTCAGGAAACTTATCAGATGAAGCAGCTCAAGAGATAGAAGATGTTGCTAATGCTAATCAAGCAGGTGTTGAGCTTGAAGAGGGTGGTACAACCCCTGATGAGTTTAGCCACGATAGTAACCCTATTGATATAGTTCAAGATGGTGAGAAGATTGGTGAGATGACAGGTCAAGAGATTATAATGCCACCAGATGATAGAACTCAAATAGAGATGCTTATGGAAAAGGGTGATGGTAAGGCTCTTATGTCTTTACTAAAAGAACTCTTTGAGAAGTATGATAGCAATGTTATATCAGCTAAAGAAACGAAAGCTCCTATGAAGGAGGAAGATTCTATGAGACAAGAGCAGCCTATGAAAGAAGAAGAACCTACAATGATGAAGCATGGTGGTAGCTACTTATCTAAAATAAAAAACAGATTAAAATTTAACTATTAAGAAATGGCTTACGAAGGACTATTTGGAATTGGTGATGCAGGTAATCTTAATAACAGAGACTTAGTAAAGGAATCTAGAGATATTGAAAATCACCTACAAGATGTTGCTAGGTTTAAAGAGGAGCAAAAGCGAAACGAAGAAAACAGGGCTAAACGTAGAAGAGAGAATAGAGAAGACCTTTATGATCAGTATTATGAAGGTGGTGAGATTCATGCTAACTATCAACCTTATATAGCTGGTAAGGTTAAGGGTCATCATCAATGGATTACCGAAAACATGGATGAGAATGGTAACATAAAAGATGAGTCTTTAGCTGAGTACAGAAGAAGAGAGGATCAGATACTTCAGGATGTTACTGCTTTAAAGGGTAGAACAACAGACTACAACGCCACTGTTAACGACATGAGGACAGAGGGGACTGATATTAACCTCTATAAAAAGTCTGAAGATGGTACCTATTTAATTGACTATCATGAGAAAATATTTCTTGATAATTTAAATAATGGTGAGATAAACCCTAATCTCCCTGTAGATTTACCTAGTATGAAGGGTACCCCAGAACCTAAGAGGGGTAGTGCTACATATATAACAAAGGAAAAAGGTGAAGGTGGTGTTTTAAAAAAACCAGACACAAGGACAACCGTTGAAAATAATATAGAGACTACTGTTTCTTATTACGAATCTGATAAAGTAGATATTATAGAGAATAATATATACGAGCAGTTAAATCCAAACGAACTTTATCATGCTAATGGAGACGTTGCTAAATCTGAGTATATAATAGACTACATGGACAACTCAAATCAGTCTAGGTTTTTTGAGGAAAATGATACAGGCGGTGTTGATGACCCTAACGTTTTAGACCCTCAAAGTGATGTTTACAATGAAGAGATAGCAGATCAATATGCTAGATGGCTAGCAAAAGATTTAACAAAAGATTTAAGAGAAGAGAAGGTTATAAATCAAAAATATGTAAAACCTTCTACAAGTAGTAGTAGTAGTAATGAACCTACCAGTATCTTAACTCAAACTGATGTAGACAAATACAATAAACCAAAAAAAGGTAATAACTCTTACAACGGGTTTGTTGCTGCTGCAGGGACAGATATACCTGTTGAGTTAAAAGATTTTGATAGTAAACTTGATATATCATCTAAAGATATTTATGTTGGACCAAATAATAAACAACAAGAATTTACAGATCCAAACGGAGAATCTATAACTTTTGAACAACTGCTAGAAGTATCAGCAAGTAAAGCAGGAGAAGACGCATTATTTGAAAATGCTCAACTTGTAAAAACAATGCAACTTGCAAATGGAGATTTTGTTGGTGAATATAAGTTACCTGGAACTAATAACACTGTTTTAGTTAGTTTTGACAATATGAGCTCAGCTCCATTTAAAGTTGTTGGAAAAGCTGAACCATCAGAGCACTTAAAACAGTTTGAGTTTTACAAGTTACAGCAGGAGCTTCCTAAATCAAGTAACGCTTCAAGTTTTGATAAAAATAAACCAGGAGGTACTACAACATCTGCAGTACAAGAAGTACCTAAAAGTGATTTTGAGGTTAATGCGTATGCAGGTTCTAAGCCTCCATCCACTAATGATGAAATACAGATAGGGTCAAACAGTGATGGTACACCAAGAATGTTCTCTTTTGAAAACAGCTTAACTGAGGATAATTATGATCAGCTTCGTAAAAGTGGTGTTAGAGAAGTTTTATGGAGATCATACAGTAATATTGGTGAAAGAACACCAACCCTTGATAGTAGTGGTGTTTTAACAATACCATATACCACAAAGATGGAGGGTGGTAACGACCTTTCTCCAGGTACTCCATTCCCAATGAAAGAGATTTTGCAAGTAATTAAAAAGTCTAAATAAGCATAAAAATTAAGAAATGAACGAAGAAGCAATTCAGTATGCCTACGACCTATTCACTAAAGATGGATATAGTGATAGTTTGGATGAATTTAAAGTACTTATGTCTGAAAACCCAAAGGCTTTATCTCACTCATACGGTTTATTTAAGCAAGACGGTTATGGAGATAGCTTAGAAGATTTTACTAATCTTATGGGGGTTGAACAAAAACCTCAAGAGGAGCAACCTAAGCAGGATATTTCACAAGAAGATGTAAAAAAAAAAGATTCTTCAGATGCGGAACTTACTCCTTTACAGGAGCCAGAACTTATTACATCTCAGTCGGAGGATTCAGACTATCTTTTAGAATCTGCAGAGAACAGGTTTAAGCAGAAAGAAGTTAAGCTTGAACAGCAGGAACAATCAAAAGTACCAACTACAGAAGAGTATAAGGCTCAATGGTATGAAAACTACGGTGTAGATTACCGATACTATCAAGAACTTTTAAAGCAACAAAGAGAGTTGCAAATGAAGTTAGAGAAGGATCCTTATGGTTCTGATGCTCGTATAAACGACAACAACCTAACAACTTTAAGTTCTAGAATAGATTTATTTAAAGATGAGTTTAAGGAAGCTGATATAGCTTACAACACCCAAAACTTTAATGATGCTGTAATGAACTATGCTCCAAGTGAGATTGAGGATGTCCTCAAAGAAAGGGGTGTAGATGAGACTTTTGTTCAAATGGAACACTTCAAGATTAACGGTGAGAACGTTAGTCCTGTAGAGATGAAGGAGTCTTTGTTAGATCAAGACTTTGTAGATGACCTTCAAGAAGGTAAAAATGATGTCTACATATCTCCTATAATGGTTGAGAACAGTGAGATGGGTGCTTACCTTAATAACCTATATCAACGACAGTTAGAGTCTGGGGATCAATGGGGTGATTTAGCTGACTCTTTCGCTAGTGGTAGCCTAGGTTTACTTGCTGGTATTATGGAGCCTTTAGAGGGAGTCCTTGCTTATGGTTCTATGAACAACTACAATATAACAGCTTACAATAGATATGGTGGTGAAATAGCAAGGTCTCTTAAAGAGAGTTCTGAAGCTTGGATGAAAAAAACTAGAGCTTATGAGTTTGATGGTATTACAGAATCTTTAACAGAAGGTAATATTGGTAACGCTATAGCTCAGTTTGGAAATGGTTTAGCACAAACAGCTCCACAGATTTTATCTATGTATGCTGGTGGTGGTTTTATAAGGGCTGCTGGTTTAGGGTCGGGTCTAACTGCTAAAGCTGCAGAGGGTGTAGCAAAAAAGATTACTTTAGGTGCTATGGGTACAAGTGCTTATGGTCAAAAGTCTTTAGACCTTAAGGATATGAGAGAGAGAGGTGAGGTAGATATGAGCACTCTTATGATAGCTATAAACTCTATGGTTAGTGGTGGTGCTGAGATGGTATTTGAAATACCTACCTACCAGTATATAAACACTATGCGTAAGATGCGTAAGATGAAGTTAGTTGATATTCCAAAGGAAATGTCAGAAAACTTTGTTCAAAATTACTTCAAGGGCATGGGTATGGAGGCTGCATCAGAGATGGGTACAGAGGTTACCAACGTTCTTAATGACGCTATAACAGGTGCTGGTACTCCAGAGAGTTTTGTTGACGCTGTAATGAAGGTTACTGATGCTGGTATTCTTGGTGCAGGTATGGGTGGTGTTATTGGTAGTAGACAACTTAGGTATTCTTTTATGAAGGATATTAGTGGTGATTTAGAAAATCTAGCTTCTATAACTATAACTGATAACAAGACAGGTAGCGAAAGAGTTTTAACTAGAAGGGATGCTTTATTATTTCTTCAAAACGAAGAAAACAAAACTGCTTTATCTAATGGTGATATATCTATAGACACCTCTATTGATTCAAAAGTAGAAGCTAAAATAAAAGCTAAACTAGAGGGGTACACCAGTCAAGATGCTATGGAGGCTAGAGATTCTATGCTAGAGTTGGTTAAAGAACTTGATGGCTCTTTAAAAACTATTGAGTCTGTAGATAAAAATAATATAAAGAATGGTGGTGCTGCTGATTCAATAAACGGTATACAAGAAACCTTGGCTAAGATGGATGCTTTGATAGCTGATAAGGGTACTGTTGTTACTAGTAAAGTTTATGAAAGTACTATCTCTAGATTAAACTCTTTCTTAAAGAGTAAAGGAATATCTATTGGTAACCTTGCAAACTTTCAAGCAGGTGCATTTAGTGTATCTAAAGAGGGAGAGGATGAGTTTCAGGCTGTAAAAAAAGCTTTAACTAGAAAGTTTCAGAAAGAAGCAGAGGAGAAGTTTCAGTATAAAGATGGTGAGTATACTAAGAAAGAAATAAACGAAAATAGAATAGAGTATGTAGACAATAAGTTGGCTGAATCAGGTTTTTATAAGCCTGTTCGTGTAAACGTAAATCAGCTTGGCAAGATTTTAACAGAAAGTCAGATAGCTAAACTTGAAGAGTATATAGAGCAAACTGATAAAGAAGTTAAGGCTACTGAAGGTGCTAGAGAATTTGAGGCTCTACAGGATAGAACTTTTGAGTTTGTTATAAAGCATGATGGTACTGCTGTTCTTGTAGACTCAGGTAGGCAAGGTAAAGGTCTTGGTGCTGATGTTGGTACCATAGAGTTTGCTAATATAAATTACGAGTCTGCACATCAATTATTAGAAGCTCACAGACAGGCAGAGATGAAGAGAATTGAAATGGCTAAAGAAAATGCCAAGGCGGAGCTTGTAAAGAAGAATAACTTAGAGTTTAGAAAAGCTGATGCTAAAAACATAGACTCTATATCTCAAGACGACTTACAGAAAGACTACCATATTGTATCGTCACAAAAAAATGGATACACTGCAGAACAAAACAAAAACAGGTCTACTAACTTAAAGGCTAGGTTAGATGCCCTTGGAGTTAAATATAAAACTGTTAGGACTGTAGAAAATGGAGTGTCTAAAGAATCGTTCATGGTTGAAGGACTTACAGATGCTCAGGCTTTAAATCTGGGTAGAGGGTTTAGTCAAACTTCTGTGTTCTCAAGTAAGACAGGTGTACTAAATAGTAATGGTAGTGTTCAGTCTGTAAACGGTATTGTAGATAAAACGCCAGACGCTAGAAATGGTGCTAGCTTCTTTATAATGAAAGATGCTAATGGTAGAAAGTTCTCTATAAGATTTGGTACAAACCAAGCTGTCCATGGTAAGGATATTAACGCTGACAACATGGATCAGTTAGATTCAACTAGCGAGAACTATGACGCTACCTTCTTTGAGGGTTACCCTAAGAATAGACAAAAAATATTAGGCTTTGTTATTAAGATGTTATCATCTATAGGTAACCTTAACTTCTCTATAGCTAGAAACTCTGACTCTATGGCTCAGATGCTGGCACAAAAAGGGGTCAACGATCCAGTTGGTCATTCTCGTCAGTCAGCTTTCTACCTTGGTAATACCATATATCTTAACATGGAGTATATACAAGGTAACACTTTGTTTCACGAGATAATACACCCTTTAGTAAATAAGTTAAAGACTACAAAGGAAGGTAGAAAGATATATAAGCAAATAGAAAAACTTGTAAGAAAAGCAGATGGAGTGTCGGACTCAAAACTTATAGTTCTTGAAGACGGTAGAAGAGTTAGGTTGTCTTACTACGAGTGGGCTAAACAGTTGTATGGTAATAACGAAATGGTTGCGTCTTACTTAAAAGATAAGTCTGCAGCAGAGAAGAGAGCATACTTTACTGAAGAAGCTTTTGCTGAGATGATGGGTGATGCTGCTGTAAATCAATTTATAAAAAGCGAGAGTACCCTTAACAGAATAAAGCAAGCTGTAAAAAACATTATACAACATTACTTTGGTGTTGACTTTGACGGTGAAATATTTGACTTAACACTTGATACCGTTCAGAGTCTAGGTGACCTTAAAAAAGGTTTAGCTAAGTCTTTTGTAGCTGGTAAGAAGATTAACATAGCAGGAAACGAGTTTGAAGTTGGTGAGCCAACAGAGGTTGCAGTATTTCAAGCTAAGTATAACTCTATGATGAAAAACTCTCTTGAGGCTGGTGAGGATATGCTTACAGACTTTGTAGAGGTATCAGAAGATTTACTATCTGATAGAGGTCCAGCTAAGTTTCAGCTTAGAGAAAGGTTTGATTTTTCAGAGACAGATATTCCTGTAGGATCTATTATTGATCTTAATGGTGAGAGGGTGTATGTTGCTCCTATTGATAGGTCTTCTGTTGGTAACCTAACTAGTGATAGTGGAGTACAGCACAAGATGATGGGTGGTTTACTATACCCCATGATGAAAGATACTGGTGGTTGGGCTTGGACTACCAAAGACAAGGCTGATAGTTTACTGAAGAAACTAAAAAAACAAGGCGTTACAAAGGTTGCTTTTATGGCTATGAGTGACTCATCTATTCTTGGTAACATAAACTTTATAGAGTATGTTGAGAAGGAAGTTGAATTATCATTATCAAAAGGTAATAAGAAGTTTAAGAATCAAATTATAGCTCAGATAAACAACAACTTTAATAAGGCTGCAGTTGTTAATCATTTCTGGGAAACAGATAAGGTTACAGGTAAAAGAAAAAAATTAAAGAGAGATACAAACTTACCAAAGAAAAAGTTTAAAAACTTTGATGAGTTTAAAGCCTACATGAGAACGATAGGTACTGGTGATAGAAATGTTGTGATGAGAGAGTTGTACAAGATTGAGTTTAATAAAAAACTTGGTTTACCTAGACCTGAAGATTTGTTAAAGTTTGTTAACGAACCACTTATAGAAAAGGCTAGGATGGGTGATCTTATTGGTGTTATAGATTTAGATATTAACGCTACGATTAAAGAAACTAAGGAGGGAGAACCTGGTCACCATCCTGGATACCCTTTTGTTTTACCTGGAGGTAACTTTAAAATATTTAATAAGTTTATTAATATAAAAGAAGCTTTTCCTAATTACATGTCTGAGTCGGAAAAGAAGAAAGATAAACCTATTCCTTTTAAACACAGAACAGAAAGATCAGCTTACAATGTTGCTATGTATGGTGGTGTTGTAACAAATGTAGATGCTGTTAATGATTTTACTGGTGGTGATGCTGCGTTTGGTAGATTCCAAATAAGCAACCTGTATCATGGTGGTCCAAATAATATAGACAAGTTTAATCCTAACTATATTAAGAGTCATCTTCAGTATGGTCATGGTTTTTATTTTTCTAGCGAGCAAGAAGTTGCAAGCAAGTATAGAGATGAATCAGTTACATCAGCAGATGATAAGATAGGTGGTGTGCCTGTACATGAATATCATACAATACTTACAAATCAAGCTAGTGCTGTAAGGTCTCAAGAGGCTTACAGAGAACTTGAAATGAAGTCTATATTCTTAGAGCTGTTAGAGGGTACGTCTGATTTTGACTCAGCAGTGAATCAGTTTAGATTTGAGTACGAGGCATCTCAGGATCTTCTTGATTGGGCTAACAATGATATAAGACCTAATTATAAAAGAGCTGGTACCTTAGTTAAGGTTTCGCTTCACGATGGTAAACAACATCACGAGTATGACTACTTAGACTGGGACTCTAATGTTCCTGTTGAAAAAGTTGAGAAGATTGTAGATGAGATGATTGGTGATGATAAAGTTAGTAAGGCTGACAGAGCTTACATGATTGAGGAGAAGTCTAACATATCTACAGCACAACTTTATGGGCAACTAGAAAGTCAGCTTGGCTCACAGAAAGAGGCATCTATGTTAATGCTTTCTGCTGGTATAGATGGTATGACTTATAAAGAGGGTGACGCTAGAAACTATGTTGTCTTTGATCCTGACGCTATAACTATAGAAGAAACTAAGTTTCAGTTAAGTGCAAGAAACTCATTGAATTTTGACTCTAATATTATAACTACTCTAAATACAATTAAGAAGGGTAGAAAGTTTAGAAAACCTGTTAAGCAGTGGATTAAGTTGATGCAGGACACAGGTGTTAAGGGTGTTGGTGACGAGATAAAAGGTACAGGTCTAGAGGAGGCTTTAAACGCTGTAGTTAAGACTACAGGTAAGAATCCTACATACGAAGATGTAAAGGTGTTGGTTAATAACTTAACTCCAGATATTGAGGTTACTTTATTAGGTGAAAACTTTGTCATTCAAGAGGAAGACTTTGGTGATGTTGTTGTAAGGGATGTTTCTCCTATAAATCCTGAGCCTAATATAAAAAGTGAAACTATCACATACGATATGACATTTGATATTAAAATGCCTAACGGTGATATTGAAAGTCATACTATGAATGTAGACCCTGACGATGATACTAATTCTTTTAGATTAGGAAATATAGCTCAATACTTTTTAGACACTAAAGATCCATTAAATTTAATTTCTGAACGTACATCACAAGTAACAATAAGAAATAGTGGTGTTAACGAGCCTAATGATGTTAGGTATATCGTTCTATCTAACTTTGTAGCAGAGTCATCTTTATTTCCTGGAATTAATAGTTTAGCTGAACTAAGAGATAAATACAACTCTAAATACTCTACAGTATCGTGGGGTAGAAATAGAAATAGAAAGGATAGAAACAACCCTCAAAACATACTTATAAACCTCAACCCTAAAGGTGAAACGATTCATACCAGTGGACATTTTGGTGGGTTTAATAATAACTTAGTTGGATTTGTTAGAACAGAGGACAGGATTGTAGGTGGTAAGAAAGTTTTAGTAATACTAGAGGTTCAATCTGATTGGGAAGCTGAGGGTAGAAAGAAAGGTTTTGCAGATCCAAAAGATATAGCTGAGGCTAAAGTAAAGGGTAGCGAGTTGTCTGCTAAAATACAAGAGCTACAGGCTGAAGAAAGAAAACTTTACGATAAACTTGGTGATGTTAAGTTAACTAGAGGTCAAATTCTTGACGGTCTTCAGGAGCAACATGAACGTGAAAGTAATGATTTTAAAGATCAAATAGGTGATTTAGATATTGAATTAGATGACTATGATGCAAGGCTTGATGAGTTAGGTACAAAACTAAAAGGCTATATAGGACATCTACTTGAGAGTACAGAGGAGTTAAGTTTTCAGGAATCTCAAATGGATTTTAAAGCTAATGGCTTAACTCGTGAGATAGTTCGTATGAAGGAAAACTATAATTCTACGACAAGAGCTTTAGAGAAAAAAATACAAGATTTAAATATTGAAGAGGTTCGTAAAGAATTTAGTAATAATACTAAAGTTTTAAATAGAGTTCCTAACTTCCCTTGGAGTGACATAACAAAGAATACAGGTCTAGCTGTTAGAGCTGCAATGAAAGTTGCTATACAAAATGGTTACGACTCTGTAGCTTTAATTAATGGTGAAGAGAGTGTGGTGATAGAAGGTGTTCCTAGAGAGGGTAAACAAGCTAAAGGTTTGAAAAACTTCTACGACAACACCCTACCTAATATTGTTAGGGGTCAGTTTGAAAGGGAGGGTAAAAGTCCTTTAGACTACTTAGATATACAGGTTGAGGAGGATGGTACTATGAGTAATCAATTATACGACCTTGTTACTCAAACCTATCTTCAGGACACTGTTGAAGCAGTTTTCTTAGAGGAGTTAGCAGATCCTAATGATAACCTAAGGAAAGACCTTATAAAAGAAATTAAGGTAGAAACTGATGTCGAGGTTAGGACTGCAGTTGATAAGGTAGACAAGCTTCTTGGTAATGCTACAGGTTTAAGGAAAGTAGATTTAACAACCGTTACAGTTTATGGTAAAGTTTTAACTCTATACACAAAAGGTAAAAAACTTGTTAATCGTAGCACAACACCTGGAGGGACAACTGTTAGTGAAGGAATAACTCAAACCGTAGAGGTAGAATCTGTACCTATATATAAAAGTAAGGAGGCGTTTTTAGCTGATCTTGAGAAGAATGGAACTTCTAATGTTCTTTCAAAAATTGAGAGGTTCGCTAAATCAAAAATTAATGAGGACACAGCGTCCATGTCAGAGCTAAAAGACAATGTTAGAAATGAACGTAGTATAAACGAAGTTAGAGCTGCTATTGATGGTGCTTTATTTGTTGATAGAAAAAGCCTACACAAAAAGTTATTTACATCCTACAAGGTTGTTAAATATTTAGAGAATGGAGGGGTTATAGAAAAACAACCAATGAGAGCTAGGAACTTCCCTATAACTCAGGATATGGTAGAGTCTCATAAGAATAAAGGTATCGCTAAGTTCCAACTTAATCAAAATGGTACTAGCAACCTAAACCCTAGACAGTTTGCTAAACTTACAAACTCTTACGAGGAGCTTAAGAATGAGTATCCAGACATGGAGATTATAGACAATATGGTTTCTTTAAGTCATTATACTCCAGAAAATACAGAGATGGTAGATCCTTCTAACGTTAAGATGACACCATTCTCTAACGAGCAATACAATAAGTGGTCTAGATCCAGAGCATTCTTTGATACTAATCTTGATATAAAAGAAAACTCAAGAATAGGTGACGTTCAAGTTAAGTCTATGTTCCCTATGGATAGACTATACCCACTAGATAAAGATCCACTAAACCTAAGAGATGTAGCTAACTACAATATAGATAGGTTTAAGGACTCAGAAAACAGGATGGAGTCTACCTTGAACTTTGAAACTAAGGACATGGACGCTATGAATCTTAGTTTATTCTTAGTTAGACATGCTCTTGAGGATACAGATAAATTTGGTCACATAAATACATCTGAGGTTATACCTACAGAGACAGGTTTATCTATAAAAATTAACTACCCAGAGCATATATCTGAAGAAGTAATAGAAAGTCTTAATGATTGTTGTGATAACATAGACACTAAAGAAGTTAAGTCTAAAGATGCGTCTTACAATCAGATGGAAGAGATTGCTAAGTTAGCTTCTGGTTTAGGATTCCAAGGATTCTTGTTTGATGATAGTGGAAAACAGATGGCTACAACTTGGGAGCCTGTAAGATCTAATACAAAAACTAGATTTCAGCTAGCCAACCAACAAGGTAGAACTGTTTATAGACGTGGTGGGTTTGCTGTTCTTTGGGATATAGGTCGTACAATGATAGAAAGAGATTATGATTTAGGTCGGTGGGCTACATCATTCAAGGCTATATCTGATAAGCAATATGATGTTAGGTTGTCTAGATTGTTTGCGAAACCATTCGGTACTCATAGTAGTAAAGAGGTTAAAGACCTTATGACTGTAGCTCAAGGTGCTTTGAATAAAGAGTTGTTTGAGGCTAGTGAAAACGTTAAAGAAGTTAAGGCTGCTATAATAGAGTACAATAATAGTGTTTCTGACAAGAGAAAAATAGATGGTCAAAAAGCTACAGAGCTTTTAGCTGACAGATCGAAAATACTAAGGTTAAGAAACCCTAGATTAAAAGAGGCTTTCATTAATATGAGAGATCATATAGATCAGCTTAGTAAAACTTTAATCAGAGAGGAGATCGTTGATGGTCCTACAACCCTTAAGGTTGACGCTAATCTTGGTGTTTATCTTACAAGAAGATACAGACAGTATGAGAAGAAAGGTTGGAAGCAAGAAGATCAAAAGATAATTAACAGAGCTTTAAACTTCATGACTAATTCTCATATGGAGAAAAATGCTGAACTATCAGAGCAGGAAGCTTATGATTTAGCTAAACAAGATTTAGATATAATACAGAATGGGGATGAGACTTCAAGAGCTGAAAGAATACAGACTTACTCACAAGGTTTTGGTAACGCATTAACTAGAGTTGGTTCTATATTTATGGCTAGAAACGAAGACCTGCCAGTAGAGATTAGAGACTTACTTGGTGAGATACACGATCCTTTCTACAACTATACAAATACTATATCTAAGATAGCAAGGACTGTTACCTCTGATAAAATGTACAGAGAGCTTATAGATATTGGTGAAGGATTATTCTTATCACCACCAGATGAATCTGGTACAAGACCTGCAATATTAAATCAAGGGTTTAACAACCAAGTTAAAGACCCTAGATTTGGAAGTTTAAATGGTTACTTTTTGGATGACGAGATGTATTCTGTGTTGAGTGAGATTGATAGAAAGATGAATATGTTTGACAACTACTTCTATCAACAATACATGAAGGTAGTTATGTTTGGTAAAAAGATGAAGACTATTTGGAGTGTTGGTACACACACCAGAAACATTATAGGTAACTCTTCTTTTATGTTAATGAATGGTCACCTGGATGGTAAGAAGTTGTTTACTTCTGCTAGGGTAGCTATACAAGCTGTATCTACGTTTAAAGATTCTGAAATGAAAGAGCTTTACGGAAAACTTGTTAAGCTTGGAGTAGTAAGCTCATCAGCATCATTAGAAGAAATTAGAGGTATATCAAAAGATTTATCTGACGCAGATTTTGATGTTGACACTTTCTTTGCAGACAAGTCTGATGGCGATATAGCTAAACTATTAAAGACATTGGATCAAAAACTAACTGCTGCGTATCAAGCTGAAGATGATGTGTTTAAGATATTTGGATTCTTAAGTGAGAAAGAAAAATATATGAAAGCTGGTCTTTCTGAAAATGAGGCAGATCTAGTTGCTGCAGAGAATGTTAGAAACACTTATCCTAACTATAATGAGATACCTAGAATAATTAGATTTATAGGTCGATCACCTTTCGTTGGTACCTTCGTAGCATTCCAGGCTGAGTCTATTAGATGTGCTAAGAACTCTGTAATGCTAGCATTTAATGAGATGAGTAGTGGTAACCCAGAGTTAAAATCAATGGGTGTATCAAGACTAGCTTCATCTATAGCCACAATAACACTTGTAGAATCTTTACAACTAATGATGGCTCAAATGTTACTTGGTGCAGGGGATGACGAAGAGGTTGAGAAAAGATACTTGAGAGCATTACAACCTGACTGGGATCAGACAGGCTTTGTGGTACCTAAAGGTAGTGGTGTAGATGAGAAAGGTAGACCATATGTTGACTACGTTAATATGTCTAAGATGTCTGGTATAGGTTATATAAGAGATATGATTAGAATAGCTGTTAAAGGTGTGGATAGTAAGGATGGTAAAGATGCCTTAGTTAGAATACTAGAGACAATATACAAGCCATTCTTATCAGAGGAGATGACCTTAAATGCTATACAGGAAGCTAGAGATAATGAGTTTGAAAGAATATACAACAACGAGGCTCCATGGTATGATATAATTCCTGCTGTAGTTACATACGTTGGTGGTAAGCTTGCACCTTCTACAGCTATGCAAGGATTTAAACTATATGATGCCTTTGATCCAGATAAAAGAAGGGTTGTTTCTTATGAAATATCTGCACTACTTGGATTTAGAGTAAGTAGAATATATACTGATAAATCAGTTCAGTTTAAGTTATCTGATCAGTTTAATAAGATTAAGTCTAGAGCTAAGGGTAATAAGATATTCTACGAGGAGGGTATTAATTTACCTTTACTAAATAAAGAGAAGTTTAATTTGTATGACCAAGATGAGCTTAATGATAGGTTGAATAGACTTAACCCTCTTTATGATCCACACCTTGATGGTTTTGTTGATCAGATGGCGGTGTTAGTTGCTGCAGGAAGGGCTCACCACTATACTTTAAATCAGAGTAAAGAACTTATGATTAATAAGTTAAAGGTACCTAATCATCTTGCTGATCATATCATTAACAGAGTGTGGAGGGATCATGGTAAACTTTTAAGATTACCAATAGGAGATACTTATAAATAATATTTTATTATACAATTTATTATAAATAATATTATTACATTTGTACTACTAATCTTAGCCCCGTTCTGGGGCAACATTCTGATTGGTTTTTTGGTTGATTAGGAAGGAGGGGTGGTTCCCTCCTTTTTTTTTATTATATTGCTGTATGGAAATAGGTATTCAATTAGTTAATGGAGTTGTGTTTGGGTTTAGGTTGTTTGCCCCAACAGAATCTATGCCATACAACGAACTCCAGATCTTTGCTGGAGTTATATGCTTCTATGTTATTTGGGATTAATCCTCTTTACCTTCACCTTCCTCGTATACACACTCATCTTCATTAGTAGAATCTGAAATCCAAGACTCCCAAATTAACTTTGCTATTGCTGAAGAGTTATCTTTATTATCCATGTTGTTTATTTTTAGGACTCCGACCTAAGATGGTATCGACTGTCGTATCTACCTCCTTTTGATTTGATGGAACATATACATCTAAGTGTTGACCTGTATCATGCAGGTGTTTTAGAAACAGCTTGAATCGCATCTTAAATTCAGGAGTCCTTATTCCTTTAGTCTCTATAATAAAACCTTTTTCTAAATTAATAAAGTCTGGTGTGTAAGATATATTTCTTATGTTACCAGGCTTCTCTTTAAAAGTAGTCTTACCTTTTGTTTTACCCTTATCCATAAGAAGACCCTCGAACTTGAATTTTTCTACAAGCTCGAAGGTCTTTCCTTCATATTCGTGGGGGATTTTCGCTTTCTTTAGGGCTCTGTAGCAGTAAAGCTCTAAGCCAGATGCAAATGTAATACCATCTACAACGTGTTTCTTAGCTTTAGTTATCTGTCTACCCTTTCGTCTTTTAAATCGCATTAAAGCAAGATACGAAAATAATTATTTCTTTCCTCTGTTCCTTGCTCTGTTTTTAGATTGACTCTCTAAAACTAACTTGCCAGACTTAGTGTGTGACGCATCTTTTCCATCACCCTTCTTACCTTTTTTTCTATTAAAAAGGTTTAGCTTAACACGATAATTTTTTCTCTTCTCTGATGAAGAGTATTTAGAGTCATACTTTTTTTTCTTTGCGTATGACTTTTTATTTTTTTTGTAATATTTAGAACTCTTACTTGCCATGCTATATTATTGTAGCCTGCAAGATACGAATTATTTTTTTGATTTCTTTTTTACTTCTTCAGACTGAGGAAATAATCCTGAGAAAACATATGAACCTATTTTTCTAGTGTTATCTTCTAGGTTACCTTCCATTTTACTTGCTAATTCAATAATCTTGAACCTTGTTTCACAATCGAATCTTTGTCGTCTGTAATTTTTCTCTTCTTCTTTTTCTTGTTTACTCATTTTAAAATTTAATTATAGTTAATAAATCTATATCTATGTAGAATAATAACTCTCTATCCCATATAGATCCTGGTCGTGGGTTCTTCATGCCACCCCACTCAACTGTGGCTTTTGATATTTTGTTCATCCAGATATACCCTATACCATCTAAAAACCTCCACGCTATACATAATGGTAAGTCTTTAGTTAAAGCTTCTTTCTGGCAATGCTGTATCTTTCTTACAGATGTCCTAACCCTTTCTATATCTATCATGTTAAGACTCATTGTTTTAACTTCACAAAGAGATACAACCTGCATGGTTTTGTTATCTATAATCTTAGCATCAACTGGTGCGTACTTATCTAGTTGTTCAAAGGTTAGATCTTTACCTTCAAGAAGAATACGAAGAGTTTCAGCCTCCCTATCTCTATCTTCTTGACTCTCAAATCTTGGTTCCTTTCTCATTTTCTATTACTATTATGTTTAACTATCTCCCAAGTAAGGTATAGTAATATTAAACAAATAGCACTTATAAATACTTTTATCATCTTTTTAAAATTTAATTAGTAATATTTTCTTCTGCTGTATTTCTAATACTATATATAAAGTCAGTTAACGCATCACTTAACTGATCTATTACATCTTGATTATCCTTAAGCCAGTCATCATCCATTGTTTTCTCGTAGCTTTTTGCTGTATTCATAAGCATGTTAAACTTTTTTTTAACCAAGCCAGAGTGTTCACCCTGAAGGTTATGCAATTGCTCTCTAAAGCTTTTAAACGTAGCTAATAATAACAGTAAGTTTACTTGACTATCCCCTCTCATAACTAAAAAGATTCTTCTGGTTTAACTGAAATAAACTTAGATTCAAAGTCTTGAGGGTCAATAAATTTAGTGTACTCCTTTTGGAATCTAAGAGGTAGGGTTCCTGTACCTATGTTTCTACCCTTAGCAAATATTAAATCAACAAGACCTTCAGTAGGCTGACCATTCTCATCAGTCATTATACCATAGTACTCTGGTCTGTATACTAGCATTACTATGTCTGATGCCTGCTCTATCTCACCACTCTCTCTTAAGTCTGAAAGACTTGGTCTACAACCATCCTTTCTCTCTACTGCTCTACTAAGTTGAGATAGTGCTACTATAGTTACATCTAATTCCTTAGCTATATTCTTAAGTTCACGAGCCACTACAGCCACCTCTTGTTCTCTAGAACTACCAACACCTTTTACAAGCTGAAGGTAATCTATTAAAAAGAACTTGACTTTCTTTACAATAACATACTTTCTTATCTTATTTAAAAGATAGTTTAGAGATGAATCCTTACACTCATCTACAAACAAACATGTTTTCTCTAACTTACCTATAGCTTTGTGTATTCTATTAAGTTCACCATCTTCAATAGTTCCCTTCATTATATACCTGTTATTAACTTGACTCTCTAAAGATACTAGTCTTTGTAATAGCTGTGTGTCCCCCATCTCATATGAAAAAACTGCTGTAGGTATTTCTGCTTTAGCACAATTATAACAAAAAGCTAAACCAAGTGATGTCTTACCCATAGATGACGCACCACCTATTATAATAAGGTCAGTAGCTTGCCAACCACCAGTAAATTTATCTACAGATTGAAAGCCTGTAGGTAGACCATTCATATCCTTAGAGGACATCCTTCTATCTATGTCATCGTGTAGAACTTTTAACTGCTTTACTATATCAGGTATGTCACTTGATTTTATATCAGATATTATCCTCATCTGATCATCAACATGGTCTATAACATCAAACAAATCATCTCCATTATCCAACCTTTTAATTGTTGATTGAGCTAACTTTTTTAACCTAACTTTTTTATCTTCTTGAGATAAAAATAAAACTATATTCTTCCCTATATATGCGTAGTGATCTAAGCTAGTGCATTCAACTAACCTAGTGACAGCATCATTATTCTTAAAACCTTTAGTTACACTTATCATATCCAACTTACCACCACTATTTAATATGGTGGAAATAGATTTGTACAACTTCTTATTTAAGCTGTCGTTAAAAATATCCTCAGATAACATTCCATGTAAGTCATAATATTCACTTGGCTTTGTCATTAGTTTACCTATAAGCCTCTTCTCCATTTCAATCTTATCTTTCATCTGTTATGTATTTAGGCTTAACGTATCTATTTGTTTTCTTTATTTTCTCTACAACTATCTCATCATTCCAAGACCTCTGGTTTATCCAAGTTGTAGGATTTTTCCTATATTCTTTATTTGGTGTTGAGTCTATGTATGCTTTTACTGACTTCACAGCCTTACCCATGTCTTGAAGGGTTAGTTGCATGAAAGCTGTTCTTGCTCTGTTGTAAGCTACTTTTTTGTCGTATAGATTCCAGAACATTTCAAACGCTTTCTCCTTCCTATCATTTGGCTCAATAGTTTTCTTTTCAGCAAACCTCATATCTTTAATCTGCATATGGCTTACTATGTTATTAAATACACATTGAGCCTCCATGTCATTGTTATATATAGACCAAGTTAGGTCACCAAATATAATTTTTTGTCCATCAAGGGTGATGTAACCAATCTTACTTATGTCAACTATGTCTTTATCGGATACTCTTAATATCATGGTTTTTGGTTTTAAAAAAATAGGCTCATAGGTTTTATTCTGAAGTATCTCACGCAGTAGCTATGATTATTAGAGTTTAACTGCCCTCACTCATGCCCATTATTGTTTAATTAAAATGGTAGATCATCATCTGCTGTAGTAACCTTTTTAGCTTCTGGCTTAAAGGTGTCAACTTCAACATAATGAGTCTTACCATACTCATCAGCCTCTCTTTTCTTAACAACCTTTAACTTAATGTATTTCTCACCATTGTAGTCAAACATGTGTTCACCAGCATCTTTACCTAACTTAGTTAAGTTTAAAGAGAATTGTACGATACCACCATCGAATTTCTCAGTTCCGTTTCCTACGTAAATTTTTTCAGATTTACTCATAATTTTTGTGTTTAAAATAATTAATTAATGCATCCTTTTCGGTCAATCTTAAATACTTAATCATTTTTTTAACGTGTTTAACTCTAAACTCGTTAGGTTTTTTTAAGTACTTTAATAGGGTAGGTCTGCTCAACCCTAATCTTTCTGATAGCCATCTCTCGCTAATCTGTTGTTCTTCTAATTTTTCCCTTAAGGTCATAGTGTTTCCATAATTAAATGTTCCTCTACTATTGCCTCATTGTTTATAAAGAATTTCTTGTAAATATCTAAAAGGTATTTATACTCAGCTCTACCTCTTTCTATAAAATCATCTCCAGCATAAAATATAGATACGTTATAAGGTCTTTCTTTCTCTTGAGTTATAAAAACAAACTCATCACAACCAAACCCATCCATATAAAAAGCTGACTGCCTATCGTATCCATACTTCTTGCACGAGTTAGAGAAACCATAGAAACTACCAT
>CERP01016022.1_pt1 | contig 22262 bp, 19 predicted proteins | sample 530801 | NCBI WGS metagenome assembly CERP01 (sample SAMEA2620991, study PRJEB7988) | marine metagenome | biome: marine biome (ENVO:00000447); feature: surface water layer (ENVO:00002042); material: "saline water (ENVO:00002010), including plankton (ENVO:xxxxxxxx)" | depth 5 m | reverse complement strand
CGAGCAACCACCCAACATCATAAGGAGCATTATGGAAAATATAATTCCTGTTAACCGAACATACATCTCGTAACCAATTCATTGTCATTTTAGGGTCTAAGTTAGAACCTATTTCGTGCCGTATGGGAAAATACCATTGGTCACCTTGTACAGCAACGGCGATCCCTATTATATGCCCATCTTTTCTAGGCCAACCTGATCCCATTGTTGTAAGGTTTGGGTCTTTTGTTTCTAAATCTATAGCAACTTCTTTTGCATCGCTCAAATCAGGGTAACCATCTGGCACAACCCATTCAACAGGTGGCTTAAACAGAGGATACTGCATTGCTTTTCACTTTCATAGATAGTTTACATTTACAGCGAGGCCATTTGTTTTTTAAATTACGGAAAGTAATTACTTTTTTATACTTCCCACATTCACAAACAGCTTCTACCTCTTGGTCCATGGAGTCGGGGTTACTTGTCATGCCCTAACATTTCTGCCTCTACTAATAGTAAATACCTTCTTAAATCGCGTATGTCGTCTAAAATACCTTCTTCCCTTGGGTCTTTACGTATAGTTTCAAATACATCATAATGTTCTTTTTTAGCTTGGTTTTCTATCCTATCCCATTTACGTGCTAACATCATAAAAGCACCCATGCCTCCACGTTGCTTCCAACTGTTACCATAACTTTGTTCTGCCACATGCAAGCCTTCTACATCAGCATGAGCTAAGTCATTTACTTTTGTAAGAATATTACTTAAATCACGTTTCACTTTATGCTCTCCCGTATTTATCTTCAAACCGTTGTATATCGTCTTCGCCTAGGTAGGAGCCATGTTGCACTTCAATTACAACTAATGGTTGAAGTCCTACATTAACTAAACTATGTACCCATCTTTTTGGTATGGTTATACATTCTTGCACTGAAAGTTGTGTTGTTTTCAGCTTAAAAAGTTTAGGGCCTCTAATCACGTTAGCTGTTCCATGAACAACAATCCAATTTTCTGCCCTATGTTCGTGTGCCTGTAGGGACAACTGCTCTCCTGCATTCACCAAAATGTTTTTTACTTTGTAGTGAAGCTTTTCCTCTAACACTTGGTAATAGCCCCAAGGTTTTTCTACCACCTTCTCATCAACCATTCTATACACGCCTTTCTCCATGCTAGGTCTTCAATGTTTTCTGCATGGTGTACTGCTTCATCTATATTTTTTCCTTTCCACGCAACCCAAGATAAATCCATGGGGGTAAGCACTTGATCAAAATAAGAGTTAGTATATGTATTGGTTTCATTGTTCATCCACCGTTCTAACTCTTTATCAAAACAAGCAGGTTCATCAACCAAAGGTTTAGGGTTGTAATGCCCATCATTACCTAAATGTAAATAAGGGTCGTAATCAGGCTCTATGTTTTTTACCTTTTCTAATGTATCTACATAAGCGTGTAAGTTATTACTAAATTGATAATATGTGCCTACCGCACAATCTATCCTTGCCGCCATGTATTCTAACAGCACCGACATGTGAACAGCATTTGCTCCATATGCACCCCATATCATATCATTACTCCTATTACATACTGTCATGTTTAATGTATTGTTCCGAACCCAAAACATGATCTGTGTATTGCATGGGTGATCTTTGCCAGTGTTTTCTTTAGAAAAATCTTTTATAGGATCCCACATAGAAACAACAGTGCGGCGATCGTTTTCATAATGAAGCAAACGATAAATAGCTATCTCTAATTGGTCTTTACCAAACCAGTTTTTCCATCGGTAACCATATGCTCCATTAATAGTTACACCGTCATCGCTGTAACTTTTCATCCTGCCATTGTACTTAGAAATCCAATCAACTTCATTTTTCCCTGCCAACATCCAAAACGATTCCATTAAATGAAAGTAAGGGTTAGCATCACGCATTGGATAAAATAATACTCTTTCTCTGCTATGGCTGTAAGAAGTTGTAACAGGGTAAGGAAACTCTAATGCTTTACCATTGCGTGTATCTACCTCAACACCTGTGGTTTCTAATGCTTGTACTGCTAGGTACAATGCTTCACTTACATTTCTTGCGTTTATGTATTGCATTTAAAGCCTTTCTGAGCCTTCTAAAAGTTAAAGGGTACGTTAGCCCCCCAAATAAGTTAAGACAACCTTATAGGGCATTAAAACAGGGTTATTTAACTCTGCTTTACCCAAAAGCTATTACAATCTTCTTGTTTTGTAAGGGCATAGCCTTTTGATTTAATGATTTCATACTTTTGTAGCCTTAGTTTATCTTGCTCATCCCAGTAAGGTTTTGTTGTTTTACCCCGAACAGCAACATAATCTTCGGTAATTATTTCATCTGGCATGACAGACCAATCGTAGCTTGCAAATATCTTTGTGTCGTTGCCCTCTGTATCTACCTTTAAAATATTTACGTTGGCTATATCATTTTCTGCTAAAAGGGTTTGCAATGTTTTTAAAGGGACTGTTTGGTATTCCTCTGTTAAATGTTGTGATACAAACCCTTCCTCTTTTAAAAGGGAAGATCGCATACATTTTTCTTTTTGTGCAGGAGACCGCCTGTTAAAAAACCCATACTTGCCCATCCACAATTTGCCTGTGCCATTTTCATCACTGATAGCGCAGTGTACATATTTAAAATTAGTTCCCTCTAAACTTTTGTGTATGTCTTCTTTTAAGTACACATTGGGCTCAACCATAAGCCCAAACCAGTTTTCTCTTTTACGGTGCAGAAGTTTATTTGCTAATGACAATGTTCTTCCATTAAAGCACCCTATGTCTACAATTACGTTCATCCTAAACTCCTAAAAAAGTTTAAATATTGTTCACCAATTATTTTAGGCTCATGCTGTTTTAAACTTTCAAAACCATTTTGTCTAAAATTTTGTAGCACTGTATCGCTCATAGGCATTTGCAGAACTTCAGCAAGTTCCTTTGCCGTTTCTATAACCATACAGTTATAATTTTCCCGCATGTCATCAGGTGTATCTAAAAGCCACTCTTTGTGAATAATAGGAATACACCCTGCATCCCATGCTTCTAGCCAAGTATACTGAGTGCCACCCCCATCGCCTTTTATAAGTGTCATATCTATATTAAATTTATAGTTACACATTAGGTTAAACGCATAATCTTGTTCTCTTGGGTAATGTGCTTTAGACTGTATCCACTCTGAGTACTTAGGTACTATTTTAAACTTGGTATAGAGCCTGTTTTCAAAACCCCTTATTACGATCTTTTTCTCTTCAGGTAACAACCTGTTTGCGTCTAACAAAATTTCAGTATGCTTATCAAAATCAATACGCGAAGTACTTATAGCTAAGTATCTTCTATCTACAGTGGATGAACCTTTTCGTACATAGGGGTGTCTTATAAACGTAGGTCTGTAAGGTAACAGTATCGAGTTGTTTGCCAAAGGCAACGTTTCCACCCCTCTTTGTCTAATAACAACACACCTGTTCATATCCAAAGGCTCTGGTAAGTTTTTTAATTCAGTAGGGTCGTGAACAACTATAAAAGCATTGCCATCATGGTACAGGGTGTCTGTGGTTTTTTTAAAGTTTTTAGCTCCTGCTACGATTAATTTAACATTTGATCGGGCAAGAGCTTCTTCCATAGATATGTTTCTGTACCGTTTGTCATAACCAAAGTTTCTTGTTCTTTTTTCACTTCTAGGTCTAATTTTAAATAGGCTTACCTCTGCTCCTACTGCTTGCAATGTATTTATCAAATGAGAAGTATAAGTAACCCACCCTCCATAAGTATTAGGGCTGTTATAAAAAAGGTCTACTTTCATTGTACAACTCCTTGGGGCAATGGCTCACTGCTTTGTTTGAATTTACTGCGAGGTTTGCCTTGGCCTAACCTTACTCGTTCGTACTTATCCCATTCACACAAGCTATGCTCTATAGTACGCATATCTACTTGATCAGCAGGAACATGTTCACCAACAAGGTATCCGTTACAAGGGTAATCTTTTGTAACCATTTGCAATAACTCTTGCATACCTTCGTTCGCTACTTGTTGGGTCATGCTTTTTGTTAAGGTTCTATCCCAAATTCTATTCAACCCACGTTTTGCTCCAGGACCTGCATTGGCCCATGAGAACCTGTCTACGGCATTTTTCAAAACAGGCGTGTAGTTTAAATCAGTTACAACTTCGTAAGACATAAACCCACCACCTCCCCAACCCCTGTGTTGGGATAACCTGCTATGAGTAGCCTGTAAGGATTGTGAAAGTATTGCTGTTTCAGCGATACTTTCAGATGCCTCGCGTATAGGTTTAAGGAAGTGGTCAACAACAACATCTGCTTTAGGTAGTTTCAGCCCTTGGTTTGTAATGATGTAAGCTCCAGTAAAAGTACGCTTACCCTCAGCTATTCTGTTTTTTATAATATCTTTAGTTCTTTCAGGATCCCAACCCAAAACTGCACTGAAATTAACCCAACCATGTTCTTCAGCAAATTCAATCGTGCCTACCATCCTAAATAAACAACAATTAAAAAGTATTTCAGCATGGGATTTATTATCGTTAGGTTTAGTCCAGTTGTTACGCATCCACAAAGTAACCCTATCATTTTCACGGAAAGGGTTTGTAAACTTATACTCTTGGAATATGGGGTCTTTTGTCCATAACTGGTTCAGAGTATTGTCAGGAATAGGTAACCCCATAGTTCTCCGTTGGTATATGGCGTGTCTTTCATTTATCCAATAGAAAAACCTTTCTACGTTTTCCCTGTTCATTTACTTCTCCTCTATTTTTATAGCATTCGCCTTTACTGCTATACGCAAATCCATCCTGCCTCCAGGAGCAGGGTCTAGCTTACGCAATGCGGAAATTGCTTCACCTACTGTTTGGGAAGCTAGAACAACCTGCATATTACGATAACGGTTTGTGCCTTGTTTAATAGGAGGCTCATCCATTAACTTAATAATGTTGCATTCATTACCCCACTTTGGCTTTACATCTACTATTTTTTTAATAGCTTCAATTGCTTCTTCTGCGGTAGGCTCTGTTTTTTCCATTTCATCTAGCTCTAATGTTATTCTAGTGTGGGGGTCAACGTCTGGTTGCTCTGTAACTACACCAACACTTGAAGTACTGCCTGTAACAAACTTATTCATGTTTAGTTCCTCTTCTGGTTTCCAATACTTCGCTTTGTTTGCGGTAAGAACCCAAAAGTTTTCTGCAGAACTGTTCTTACCAAAAGGTTCACAAACAGAAGTTATTTCTTCTTTTGTAAACAAATGGTTCAAACGGTCTACTGTTTCCTTACCATCAAACACATACGAATTTTTATTTACGGCTTTGCACATCTTAGCCGCTTTTAAGGTTTTAAATTTATAAAACAAAAACGGAGGCCCATCACTTCCAGGAACTCCGTCACATATTGCATAAAACATTTTTCTTCCTTTCTTAGAAGAAGTACCAGTGTGTACATTAACGTATACACACTGGTTAGACAACTGCTACTTTATCAACTTCCTGCGTATTCTAACGCTTTAGTCAGAGCTTTACGCTTAGTTTGCGCTCCTGAACCAAACCATGCTGAGTGCAAAGCATTACCCTCTATTTGGGAACGCTTTTGGTGGTCAACAACATGGGTAACTGCATTCAATGCTCCCCACCATGTACCCTTGGCAGAAGACATGTCGTGTCCAGGACTAGTTTCTACTGCTTGGTACACTAGGTCTGCAGTATTGCTAAACTCTTGGTGCAAAGCAGGTAGTATATCAAGGTTATCTGCTTTAGCCCTTTCTATTAACAGGTTAGGCTGGAACAGTTCGGCAATCCAGTTTTCTAGTTCAAAAGGTTTAGCAGGTTTGCTCGCCAAAAATTCAGCTTGCTCTTTGAACAGTTTCATTTGGTTACCACTAAGTCCTAGCGCAAGCTCTGCGGCCTTGTGTATTTCCTCATCAAACATTTGTAGGTGCAACACTCTAAACCTGTTTTGGTTATCATTTAAAGCCATTGTAAGGGTGTTGTTACAAACAACTCGTATGGGCGTAAACATAATTGTCATTGCCTTGCCTACCTGATGGCTGTTGTTCAGTAACAAGTAACCTTTAATATGGTCACCACCAGTAAGGCTAAACTCATCGGTAAGTTTTGCTAACCCCCAAATGTCTTTACCCTCTTTTAAACTACCTGCGGTTTCCATAGTCATTTTACCTGCTTCGGTAAACTTTTTAAAGAAGTGCATCACCTCTGAGTTTTGGAAGGGTACATAACTATCCCCACACTTGCCCATTACCTTGTTGTCGCTATCGCGTACAAGGTGGTAATCACCTTCGCACCTTATAAAGTTTGCTTCGCCTGATGGGTTTATAATATTCCAAACATCTGGCCTGTCTACCGTGTAATCAGGCCGTTTGCTTACCGTCCAATTTAATTGTGCGGCTTCTAACATTTGTTCAGGAGACATGTTGTTGTCTACCTGTACGCCTAACCCATGCCAAGGAACTTGTCCTGCATAAGCCATTGTTTCTACTAAGTGAGCCATAATTAATTACCCTTTCTATGGTTTAATGTAATTGAGGTTCAGAAGGAACCTCACTGTCTGGTACTTCTTGGCTAGGCAAAGCATTAAACTCATCAAAGCTAATGTCTACCCAACCAACGTGCATTGGACTAAATGCCACTTGTACACGCATCTCTACATCATTGTGTGGCATATTAAAACAAACAGGTAGCATTGTTTCGTCTGGTATTGTGTTCAACGCATCCTGCAACATGTCACGGTTCAGTGACCTGTTCCTGTTAGCTTGTATTGCGTTTTCGTTGCTCGCAATAAGCTGTTCTTTGGTAAAGTACTTTACTATCATTTAGCTTACCTTTCTATTTAAGCTGTTAATACAATTACTATATGGTAACCATTTATCTTGAGAAAGCATTAGTTTATCTTTTGTGTTCTAGTAAGGCAAAGCATACCCTTGACTAAACATTGGGTGTACCAGATGCAACTTCTCTTTAGCTCTTGTCAACCCCACATAAAACACTCTTGCTTCATCTTCTTCATAAGTGTTTATTTTTCGCCACATAGAATATGGCCTACGCATTACATCAGTTAAAAGCATAACATTAGTAGCTTCCGCACCTTTAGCAGAGTGTATGGTAGAAATTCTAAGTCTTGGTGTTTGATTCAACTTTTCACCCTTCCGCAAACAGGCTTTTAGATATACCTTGTCGCGTTCAGCTATTTTTCCTAATCCTTGATCCCAAGGTTGTGTATGCAATAATCCATGTGACTGTAGTAAATCTTCAATGCTGTACAGTACACCATCCTTACCATCGGGCATTGTTTTACACCCATATGCAATCTGTTTGTTCAACAACATGTATTTGTATATTAATCTTACTTGATCAGCAGTTATGCGTTCTCCATTTCTAACTGATTCCCAAAACCGCACCGCATCTATTACCTTACTATCAATACTTCTTGAACCATTATAAATGTATAGGTGTCCTCTTTTCCTTACCTCTTCTTCTATTTGCTCTGCCCCTCTTGTTGTTCTGCTTAACAATAACCAATCACCTTGTGAAAGGTTAACCTCCTCAGAGTGCCTATGCCAAAAAATATCCCCTTTTTCAGTTTTAGGTGTAAACGATTTTTTCCTACGCCCAACAATTTTATGTATCACCTGTTTACTAAGTTCATGGTGTAATGATGGTATACGGTAGCTTTTATCTAACAATGTTACTTCACCTTCTAACCCGACAAAGTGTTCCACATCTGCTCCTGCATACCTAAATATTGCTTGGTCATCATCTCCTGCAACGTAACAAATTTTACTTCGTTGTTCTAACCTTCGCACCATTTCCCATTGTATAGGTGATAAGTCTTGTGCTTCATCTATAAATACGACTTCTAATTTAGGGCATAAATCTCTATCTAAAAACGACTCTAACATACCAGTATAATCAAACAGGCCGTATGCTCTTTTCCAATGCTCTAAACCTCGCCCAACGTAATCTACCCTAGCCCAATCTGTTTTAAGTGGTACGACGCTTTGGTTGTATATCTTTTGTAATGGTTGCCGTAAAATCCTAGCTATATTAATTATTTCTAAAAACTTATCGCCATAACCAAAGTCTTTATACGGCCCTTGCTCTGTAACACCGCTAATGAAAAACTTACCTATTTTCAACCACTCTGCTATTTCTTGGTACTTTTCTGGTGTGATCACTTGAGAGTGTGTCAGTCCTGCTTGTTGGAAAGCTAGACTGTGTAAAGTGCGGAAGTAGGGCAGTTCCTTTTTATTAAAGTTAAATTTGAAACAAGCCCTATCTATCGCCTCTTGTGCGGCTCTCCTTGTGAATGCAAAGTAACCTATACGATCAGGGGGTACACCTGATTCAAGGTAAGACTCTACCAAGCTAAGTAACTTAGTTGTCTTACCTGTTCCAGGAGGCCCCAGTACGATGTGCATTACAAAATTTCTTGTGATGCAGGTAAGGGGGGCAGATCAATTTCTGATTCATCTGTTTCAAAGTAAGCTTGTTCTAAAGACCACACGTGAACACCCTTACCCCTCACTCGCCAAAACATTTTTTCAGCATTTAAATCGCGCAACCGCAACGTAACACGGTTAGAAGTGTAGTGGTTGAAATCGTTTACAGACAAGTGCTTTTTTAAATCTTTTACTTGGAAGTAAACCCTATCATCTAACCAAACAGCAACGCCCTGTAATATGTCTTCACGTTCTTCACCTTTAGCTCTCTCACAGGCAAACGCATGTAACAGATCTTCAAACTCGCCCTTAAAGGTAGCATCAGGCGGTACTTCTACAATGGTAACATTATCTAACAATGTTTGTATTCTCGTTTGCCAAGAGCGTTGATTAATAGCCACAGGAAACATGTTAATTTGCGATACACATTCTTTTTGAAACTGTGCTTGGCTAGTTAATCCTGTTGTAGTTAACTCTAACCGTTTGTTATCTACATTCAATATCCAGATAGGTGGGTCACCATCTATTTTAGTTAGGCTAGACATATCGTTTGCAACGCCACTAGGCCCAACACCAAACTTTCTTGTTTTACATAGCTCTTTATCACAAAAAGGTTTTATGGGTTGGTCTTCGCACTTATAAAAGTAATCTTTCTTTTTTAGTTGGCGAATAGTATTACCTACTTCGCTATGACTAAGGGGCGGTGACAGGTAATCTATATTATACCTTTGCACTAGCTGTTCCCAGTTGTCTTCATCAAACAATCGCGCATACACACCAAGGTTAAAAAGAGCATTGTTTCTAGAACCTTCACTAAACCCCTTACTGCATAGATGTTGTAAACAGGGAGGTCCCTCCTCTATAACACCTTCTTGCGTACCAAAGCTGAGGTTTAGTTTACGAAACTTAGTAGGGGTCAGTATAAATGTTTTAGCGTACTCTATAAAAGCAATAGGGTTTAAAGCTTCACCATTTTGATCAAACGCATACCGTGTCGTTTTGTTTCCTGCATGGTATGGCATGTTTAAAAAGTTACCTGTATCACCCCTGTCTTTTAAAATAGTTGTTTGTTTAGGAAATATTTCACTGCCAGAAAACCCTAGAGCCGCACTTAACTCAGTAACCCTGCGTTGCATTTCTTCTGCTTCTATCGGTTCAGATAAAAACATCCATACATGCGCTCCACCACTTTTAGTTCTGCCAACAACAGCAGGTATTTTATTTTCAGTTAATACTTCTATTAATTTTTTATGGCTAACATCATATTGGTCAATATCTATTGCACCCCATTGACACATGTTGTCGCTTTTTATGGGGATAATTCCAATACCTACCCCTCCGCTTAAATGTTCTTCCCACATTTCTACTGTAGTAGACTCTTTTATAACCTTAGCTATACCTTGTTTTTTACCATCACTTGCTCTATTGCTTTTAACTTCATATGTTCCGTGAGCAATATCACTGCCTTTAAATAAACTGTAAAATTCTTGGGCTAAATCCATAACTTACTCCAATGAAAAGGTGGAGGCTACTTATCCAAATAAAGGGTTAAGAAATTTAGACAGTAGCCTCCGCAGAACAAAGGAGATCAACCCTCTGTTCTGAACACGGTTAAATTATGAACTAAAACGGTATTTCGTCGTCAGGGTCTGACCCCATACTACTAGAGCCATCGTTTACTTGCACATCACCTGCTTTCACAGATTTAGCAAAAGTAACCGCCATTTCAAAAAAACTTTTATCCATATCGTCAGATAAGCTTAACGAACGCTCCCTAGCTATTTCCCAACCGTACCAACTACCTTTATCGTTTTGCTCGGGAGCACTTGTAATTTTATATATTTGGGACATTAATGGCAGTGTATACAAACCATTTTTTCCTTGTGCCGTTAGAGATTGTGCTTGTGTCAACCACTTACGGCCTTTCTTTAATTGTGTGGAAGCCATAGTTATCAAAGCTTTTTGTGGTCCTAACTCAGGATGCAACATTAACACATAAAACTGTGCAGTGTTGGTCAACTGGTTACCATTTGGTAATAGGTCTTGCCCTTGGTCACTACGCACAACAGTTTTTACAATAGGGTCATCTGGGGTGTATGAACCTACATATCCACCACCTTCTTCCCTACCACGCCACTCTACAAAACGACGATTGTAATGGCAGGGTATTACATAAATACCTTCCTTTTCTGCTTCGTACACTTCGTTTAGTACAGTATTAAATATCATACCTGCTTCCGCACCTTCCACATACGCACCGTCACGTTTTTTAACTTGTGGGCTAACATCGGCAAGTACCCTTAAAAATGGAATAGCTAGGTCTTCTGTTTTTACCTCACTAAAACCCTCACCTTGAAACTGTTCAAAGCCTTCGTACACTGCAACTTCATTGTTTGCTTTCTGAGCTACTTCTTTTGCCATCTTTCTATCCTTTTTTCGGTTTAGTTATTTTGGTTTTTTCACCTACATACAACCCAAACAAATCAGCAGGGACATTGTTGCCTTGTTCAAATTGGTCTTTTACAAATGCCTTTAAGGTCATTGGCTCTACCCACTTTTTAGTGTTTACCGCCATGCCCTTATGTATTAAGTCATCTGCAAACTGTTTAGCTTGTTCTTCTTGTCCGCGAACAAAAGTCGTTGCTACTTGGTTCTTTATTAAATCACCAAAATCATTTGCAACTAACCAACCAAATGCTTCATCTGATTTATCTTTACTTATTGAAGCACTGTAAAATTTACCAACGCTTACACGAGAACCATCTTCTAATACAAGCTCACTTATACTATGCTCTGCCATAGCTGAAGGTAACTGCTCTTCCGCTATTTCACGCAGGTTTCTTTTAGCTTGTTTTAGCTCATCCTCTAACTGTGTTACTCGTTGTTCTAATGTAAGTTGTACATTGGCAAGTTTACTCACTAAACTTAACCCCTGTTCATCCACTGTTTTAAGGTCAGTGGCGGCATCTTCAAAGTCCATTGTTAACCCTTTCTATTGGTTAAAGTTTGCTTCAAGAGGGTAGTATTTATTATCTAACCTATCCCATTTAAGCATTTTGTAACGGCCCATATTCTGCCGTGATGCAACGCTCGCAGCTAATGCAATAATTACAGGATCACCAGAAAGTAATAGGTAATCATCATCTGTAAACTTGCTCAACTTACGAGTTAGTTGTTTTATTAACGGCTGAGTAGAATAACTCGCCTGTTCAGAAGCAGGAACAAGTATTTCTATATCACCGAAGGTAACGGCATCGCTCAGGTCGCGACCCCGCATTTCTTGAACTATGTACACTGTCATGCCTTTCTCCACATGCAAAAGTTAATTATTTAGTATAGTAGCATATATTTTATATGTAACTAGTGTTTTTATATCAAGAAAAAAATAAATATCTCTATCTTACACCGACTTTTCTATAATAGGGGCAAAACCCAAACGAACCCTAGAAAAAATAATTCAAAAAACGTCGCGCGTACCGAGAAAGTTGTATATCGATATCGTATATCGGAAAATGTTAGAATTTAAATTCATCTTAATTCATTTTTCCCCCCTATATAGTAAAGTTGTTTGATAAACCTTTTATTGCTCGTTGTTTTGTTTAGGTTTAAAATATAAATATTCCCAATAGAAAGAGGGTAAAATGCGTTACAAATTTAAATACCAACCATATAAGCATCAGCTCGATGCCTTAGAAAAGTCGTGGGATAAAGACTTTTTTGCGCTGTTTATGGATATGGGTACAGGCAAATCTAAAGTATTAATAGATACAATTTCTATGCTTTACGATAAAGGTGAAATAGATTCTGCTTTAATTATCGCACCCAAAGGTGTGTACCGTAACTGGGAAAGAAAAGAACTGCCCACCCATTTACCCGATCATATACAGGCAAACATTGTTGTATGGTCACCAGAAAAAACAAAAAAGAAACAAGCAGAGTTAGCTACGTTAAATGAACCGTCTGATAAACTGCAAATATTTTTGATGAATGTAGAAGCATTGTCCAGTAGCAGAGGGGTATGGTCTGCCTCACAATTTATACTGTGCCATAAAACAATGCTTGCTGTAGATGAAAGTACAACCATTAAATCTAGAACAGCAAACAGAACTAAAAGCCTTATAAAAATATCAAGGAACGCCCCTTACCGTAGGATACTTACAGGGTCACCTGTTACTAAATCACCATTGGATTTATTTACACAATGTGAGTTTTTAGAACACCACATACTAGGGCATTCCTCGTTCTGGACATTCCAAAACCGTTATGCAAAATTGATACGCAAAACAATGGGAGCGCATTCATTTAACCATATTGTAGGATACCAAAACCTAGAAGAGTTAAATGGTATAATAGAACCGTTTTCGTTTAGAGTGCGTAAAGAAGATTGTTTAGACCTGCCTGACAAAGTGTATACAAAGCGCAGTGTAGAGTTAACTAAAGAGCAACGTGTTCTGTACGATCAAATGAAACGTAATGCTGTATCCTTTATAGAAAACGAAGGCATTATGTCTGCTTCTACAGTGCTAACTCAAATACTAAGGTTGCAACAAGTATGTTCTGGTTTTGCTAAACTGGAAGATGGGCGAATGATAAAAGTTCCCAACAACAAGTTGCCTGAGTTACTATCTGTATTAGAGGAAACAGATGGTAAGGTAATCATTTGGGGTAACTTTACACATGACCTAGAATTGATACAGGAAGCTCTTATAAAAGCATATGGGGCAGAAACAGTAGAACTGTTCTATGGTAAAACTCCGGCAGAAGAACGGCAGTTAATTGTAGAGCGGTTCCAAGACCCTAACGACCCCTTGCGGTTTTTTGTGGGGCAACCCCGAACAGGGGGCTACGGACTTACTCTTACAGAAGCGCATACAGTTATATACTACAGTAACGGCTATGACCTTGAAATAAGGTTACAGAGCGAAGATAGAGCGCACCGTATAGGACAAACAAATAAAGTTACTTATATAGATATAACAGCAGAAAATACTGTAGACCAAAAGGTTATCCAAGCCCTGCGAAGCAAAATAGATATAAGTACAAAGGTACTAGCTGAAGGGTATAAAGAGTGGATAATTTAATACTTGGAGATAGCTCTGCTGTAATTAAAACATTTGCAGATGAGCAGTTTGATACAGTGTTTACTTCGCCTCCATATAATAGAAAAAGGAACGATAAGTATGAAGATTTTACTGATATTTCTGACGATTATTTTAATTTTCTTGTGGAATCGATAAACCAATGTTTACGAGTATGTAAGGGTAATGTCTATTACAACATACAAAAAAACTTTTATAATCGGGTAGAAATATATAAATTGTTTGGTCATTTTGCTGAACAAATAATAGAAACAATCGTTTGGAACAAAGCTAACCCAACTCCAGCAGGTGGTGATGCGGTTACTAATTCTTACGAGTATATATTAGTATTGAGCAATAATAATACGGCATTAAAAGCAAACAATACATACACCAAAAATCATTTTTGTACGCCTGTGTATTCAGAAAACCCATACAAAAAACAACATAGGGCAGTCATGCACCCTAAAGCAGTAGAGTATGTACTGCGATCTTTTTGTAAACCAAACGAAAGTGTGCTTGACCCTTTTATGGGGACAGGAACAACGGGGGTTGTGTGTAAACAGTTTGGTATGACATTTACAGGTATTGAGTTAGTAGAAAAGTATTACAATATATCTAAACAACAAATGAGTAGTTATACACAACCGTTCCTACTTTAACCCATTAACGAACCGATACCTTGCTTTTGTTGCTGTCGTTCTTGTATGGCGGCAGACAAAGGATCAAACGGAAACAACGAAGAAACTTTTACTTGCCCCCCACCTGTAGATGCAGGGGTAGGAGAAGGAGCTACTTGTGAAATATTCAGTTCTGGTGATGTTGTTGGGGTAAACGGAGGAGCATTATCAATACGTCTACGCTCTTCTATTGCTTCCGGAACAGGAGGGCCAGAACGATCTATGAAATTGCGTAACTGTTCTTCTGAAGCGGGAAAGGTTATACCTCTGTTCATTTCTTCTTTTATTTCCTCACCTGCTTCTACACCAGACCCTACTAAATAGTTATTTACCTTTCTAATTATAGGTCCTGGAATACGGCCTAAAGGATTTGTTTCAGGTAGCTCTGTTGTAAGCATTTTAGCTAACTGTGGATCTGTTATTGCTTCACGCATTAACGCATTCATTCGTATTTCGTTTTGCGCTCCTATGGCTCTACTTGCTAAATATATAAACGCTGTTCTAGGCGAGATCCTGTTTTCTTTAACAGCAAGTACCCTTGTAGAAACAGCCGCAGTAGAAGTACCGAGAGCAGTTGCAATTTTTTTGATTGTTCCTTCAGCACCTAATGCTTCTAATTCTAAACGAGGGATTGTGTTTATTCGTTCTGAAGCATCAGCTAACAAGTACAGGTCTTTCATGTGTGTTTCAGAAAACCCTGCGTCTTTTAACAACTGAGTATTTTTGTCTTCTTGTAACCATGCTTTGAATGCCGCAGGATCATTCATAATTTTTTGCTCTTGGTCTAACTTTTCGAAAATAGTTCTTCTAAAAACATTTTCTGCGTTTGTTTCACCCATTGCTTTTGCTTCGTCTGAATTTAAAAAATCTTTCCTAGTTTTTAACATAGTACGTTCCCCACCTTCTTTTGTAGGCTTCGTAACTAATTGTGTAAGAAAATCTTCTTCTGGTTCTAAAGTGCCTTTTTTTGTTTGTGCTTGCAAAAACCTACCCAGTAATGTTCCTTCTATTTCTTTTTTACGGTCTGTAGCTGTTTTCCTACGTTGCAAAGATTTTTGAAGCAACGCTTGTGTGTCTGTTAGTTCGTCTAAAAAAGTTTTTCCATCTCGTCCAGGAAGAAGTTCTAAATAATTTCTGTTATCGCCCATCCATTTGTTCAGGGCTGTTTCATCCCAAGCTCCTTTGTCTACTTTGTACGCTTTATCATACAAAGAATCTAACAAAACATTTTTCAAATCATTTACTTCAGGAGCTTCATTAGTTACTGTTTCTACAAACCTTCTTAATACTTCAGGTTCATTTTTTAAAAACGTTTTAGTTACTTGCTCTCCTTGTGTTAAATAACGATCTATCGTTTTGTCTTTTGCAGCAACACCCATAATTAAAGAACGTTCAAAAGGGTCGTATAATGTCTTTTTTGCAAAATCTATAAATTCTCTATACTTAGGCCCAAGATTTTTAAACGCACCTACAGAAAAATCATCAAGCATATCTCTATATTGCATTAACGTAGGAACTTCAGGGCTACCAAACGCAGAGCCTTTGCTTATAGCAGCACTTACCTCTTCCCTTGCTAACAACCAATCGCGGAAACTATACGGTTTACTTGAATCCCATTCTACTAAATCTCTTATACTAGGAGGAAGTTTTTTAAATCCAGCTGATTCAACTCCTGCTGCGGGTACAATTTCATTCAAAACTCTTTTTTGTAAAGCTAATACAGTTTCAGGTTCAACTAAATCATCTGCTTTAACTAATGTTTTTTCACGCTTACCTGTCGCTTGTTTTATTGGTCTTTTCTCTTTTACAATGCCTAATCTTACCTTTTCTTTATCTACTGCTTCTTTAGCGTCTTCTACTCTTTTATTTAAACCTGCTTGAAATTTTTCTCTATCTGTTTGCCGCACACTACCTTCTCTTGCAATTTGAGAACCCTGTTGTTGTAAAAAATCATCTGCTGCTGTTATTTCTTTAGCTTGTTGTTCTACACTTAAATCAAATGTTTTTCTAGCATTATCTAAAATTAACAGGTTATTTCCTGTTACTCCTGTATCAGCACCTTCTATACCTATTGTGCTTTTAAATTTCGTAGCCCCACTAATGAACCCATCTAACAAAGCATTCATTGCAGGTATTTGATCGTTAGGGGTAGTTTCTAATGCTTCATCAAATGTTTTTATTAGAGCTTGGTTATTAAACACTTGTCCAGGAGCCATACCTCGTAGTTCAGGTATTTTAGCTACTATTTCTTCAAATCGATCAGCAGCCGCTTTAGCCTTTTCAGGTTCTAACTTCAATTGATCTTGAATCATTTTTTGTGCTTTGTTTTTTAGGAATGCACCTTCTTGGCCTTCAACAGCACTTTTTGTTCCTAGAGCAACCTCTTTAATATCACTCGTTGCAAGACCTTTTATCCATTTAAAAGCGGTGACCGAAGGTAACTTACCAACAATAGCAGGGAGAGCAGCCGGAGCAAAAGCAGATAAAATACCTAGTGTAGGACTGTCTGTTGCTTCTGTAACACCACCTGCTAATCCACTAATGCCTGTTTCTAAAGCAGCCATTTGTCCAGGATTAGTTGCCTGAGTTCTTATTATGTCGTCTATAACATTAGTTGTTGTTTGTCTAGGAGTTACAAACTCATCAAATTTTTGATATGCTTTTTGTCCAAATGTTCCTGCTTGACCAAGGTTTGACGGCCCTTGTAAAGCAGCGTTCGGCATAATTTCTCCAAGTGGTTTTCCTTGTCCAGGAGGCATATACGTTTTAGGAGCAGTAGCAGGTGCAATTTTAGGCCCTAATACATTTGTTCCATATGAAGCTATTCCTTTTGTAGCCAAATTAGCCGCGAGTTGTGTTCCTAATGCTATAGGAGCTCCTTCTCCTAAAAACTTACCTCCACCGTATACAAACTCGCTTGCTAAACCTTCTTCATCTGTAACACCAATATCAGCACCTTCACCATAATTTATTGGTATCCCTAATACATTACTCATTATGTTTTGTGTTTCAAAATCACCCGATGCAAATATACGAGCCATTTCATTTCTGTCTGGTTTTATATTGGCTAAAAAAGGAAGACCTGCTTGTTCACCTATTTTTCTAAAAGCAACAGCAGCATTGTATATGACAGGGTCAACTAAATTAGCTAAACCTCTATTAAAACCAGTAATCGCTGTTGTTAAAATAGTATCGCCAAATACAGCCTCTGCACCATCACCTAACCCTGTAACACGAGCAGATTGTGCAATAGCATCTTGGTCAAAACCTAATGAAAAATCTTCTGATTCTTCATTAAGACCACTCATGCCTTTCATTTGCAATTCTATTGAAGAAGGCATTTCAGGAACAGTTTCTTGTTGAAGTTTTTCCGCTAATTCAGGAGTAAGTTCTAATGCCATTATCTTCCCCCTTGCCCCCTACCTTTTTTCTTTATTTCAGCTTCTACTTTATTATTAATCGTTTTTAAGGGAACAACAATAAAATCTTGTTTCATGATTTCATCATCGTTTCCATCTTTCCTACTCCAAACCTTTGGTTGGAACCCTAACTCTTTAGCATTAAATCTGCTGATTTTTAAGTGTTGACCATTTAAGTTAACACCTCTTTTAGCTAAACTATTTAAATAATCATATTGTCTATAAGCATTTTGTTTTTCCCCTGTTGTATCCATAAACACATATGGGTCTGCTTTAGTACCTTGTGGTATTGGATCTATCCTAACAGAAGGATTATTTTCTGGATCTAACCTATGTCTTTTGTCATATAATCCATTTTGAATAAACCTAGCGTTTTCAGCCATTTTAATAAGAGATGCTCTAGGGTCTTTGAAAAACTCAGAAGCATTAACTGTTATATTTTGCCTTAAAAATTCTTGTTCTGTTGTAGCATATCTAGTATTTAAAATAAATGCTCCTTGTTGCAAACGTTCAGCTAATTGCAAAATTGATTTTGCTTGTTGAGATTTACCTCCATCCCATGCTGTTACAATAGACTCTACCATATCATCTGTTAAAAACTGAGAAAGGTTACCTGTTAAAATTGTTTTTAACGAACCTGAAAAACCTGTAACATTTCCTAAATTAAAGTTTTGTGTAAACGACTCTATACTTCTTAATGCTGCTACTCCTGTTTCAATACTGTTAACTTCTTTTTGTATTGCTTCTTTTGTTAACATTTGTCTCGTTATTCCAGAAGGACGAACTGTTTTCAAAAACGCATTTCCTGTAACGACTCTTTTAATGGTTGTTCCTTCAGGATCAAGCCCCCCTTTATCTAAATCAACTTCTGTATTTGTAACTTTGTAAGGAGAGTTGGGGTCGGCAGGGTCTGAACTTGCTTGGTAAGCATTACCTGTGAGAGCATATTGCCCGCCAATTTTATAGATAGTTTTGATCTTTTTCCCGTTTGGAAGAGTTGTTGTTATATATTCATTTCCTTCAGGATCACCTGATAATTTAACATTTTCCCCTATTTTACCTAACATCCAATTACCGTCTTTAGGATCTAACAATACTATTTCTGCTCCTGTTCTGTACCCATAAGTACCTGACGCTGAATCAAAAAACCCATTTACTTCTCTAGGCTGTCCGTTTTGATTAAAAATAGTAAATGTTTTAGGAGTAGCCTTTTTAGAAAACAATTTACCTGAACCTGCAAGAGATGCTTTATTTTCTGATGTTAATCTTGTCCAATCTTCTGGAGGAAACCCATCTATTTTTTTGTTGTTAAGATAATAAAAAGGTGTTTTTCCTGTTTGATAAAGATCTAAATATTCAGTTTCTCCTTTTTCATTTATTTTAAAATATTGTAAAGGAGTTTGTCCTGCTTGTTTTGCAGCAATTTTAAAGGTAGCCGCCAGAAGAGCATTTTCGTTAGTTACTTTTCCTTGCTCTACTTTTAACGCAGCATCTAATCCATATGCCTTCTTTTTTTGTTCTATTTCGTTTTTAATTTTACCCAACGCTCGTTCATTAGCTCCTGTATCTGTTATAACTTGCGTTGCAACGCCCAAAAGTGCGCTCTGCTTACTGAGCTTTTCTTTTTCAGCAATATCAAAAGCAGAACCTCTTTCTCCTCTTACCTGTTTAGATTTTTGAGAAGCAATTTGTCCTAAATCTCCTGCAAAAGTACCCATAGAATCCGTTATCGCTTCTAACAAACTACCTGTACCACCTGCAATTTTAGCTCCTGCTTTAGCTAATGCAGTGTACGCTTGAGCTTCATAATCATCTTTATCAACATCTCCCATAAAATCTTTACGCGCTTTGAGTATATCTTCTGGGGTTCTTGTTTTTGGTAATAAGTCTGACAACAACTCTTTTCTTGATTCAAATAACTTAGTGGGGTCTGTTTCTCCAACATAAGGATCAGAGGGGTTAAATAATGCGCTAAACCTCGGTGCATTTGCTTCAACAGCTTTCATGTCTACTTCTGCGGGTTCAGGAGCAGTTAATCCTCCTCTAAAAATATTGTTTTCAAAAGTCGTATTCATCAGACTAGGAATAGGGCGGTTTGGTGGGTTATCAATTCTTTGTGAACCAGAAGAAAGTGGGTTGTTTGCTAATATGCTTGAAACTTCTCGCACTGCTTGAGGAGTAGGTCTGCCTCCTCTAAGATATGGATTGTTTTCGTTAAATCTCATTTGTGGAATATCACTAGAGAAACCAGTAGCCGCTTTCACTGGCATTTCCCCACGAGACATCGCTAGGACAGCCTCTGCCTGATCAGAAGGTTCTGTGGCAGAGGGCTGACTAAAATTTCCTTCGGATCCCTCCACACCCCCCATCGGGGCTTCTGCAATACCACCATCAGGAACAGCTCCTAATGTTTGGAATACAGGTTGCAGTACAGTTAAAACTGACTCAGGTGTTTTCTTTGCATCTTCTGGCCCTACCAAATCAGCTAACTCACTATATCGCTCTGACAATGGTAAGTCGTTCCCTCGCATTGCATTAATAACATCTTCTATATCTTCCGCGCTATCTAAACCATTGTACACTTGCTCCATTTGCCCTGCCATTTGTTGCATTATTTGCATCCCTTCTTGTTGGGACGATTCTGGCATCATACCTGAAGCAATACCTGAATTTTCAGAAGCAGGAGTCATTGGTTGCATCATATTCTGAGGCATCATTTTATTTATCATTATTCTCCTCCTCCTCCAGCTCCAAAACCTTCAAAAGCACCCACATCTGGTCCTTCCTGCATTCCAGGATATCCTGGAGAACCAAACTGCAACGCATCATAAGCCTGTAACTGTTCTCTCGAAGGTGGGGCATTTCCTATTGCTCCCCCTCCAAAATCCATTGGAGAAGGTACACTTAGATGTCTAGGAGTGCCTGTTGCATCACTTGAATCATAAGGGTTTTTCATAAAGTTTCCTGTGTACATATTGTACAGTTGGTTTGCTAGGGAAAACGGGTTCACAGAAGGAACAACCGATAATTGTTGTATCATATTTGGAACATCTGCCATCATCTGACTAAAACTATCATACCCTGTACCAGTAGGGCCTCCAAGTGGAATACTAGAAACACCTCCTGTACCATCTGCCCCTATAGAAGATCGGTCTCGGTTCGCAAAATTCATAATACCTGTTAACTCTTCTCCTGCTAAACTTAAAGGTGTTCCACCTATAGTATCATAAACCATACCTTGTCCATACATTTGATCTCCTCGTTGCCCAGAAAGATCAGGGGGTTCTATACCTAATTGTGAATAAGCCCTTAATAGTTCACCTTGCCCACCCAAATTATCAAATAAAGATCTATTCCGTGTTCCTCGTTGTTGAAATAATCCTCTCAAAACAGGGTTCATATCTCTTGCAACCATATCTTCGTCACTTTGTCCCGGAGTTCCTCCAGTTACTACTTTGTTACGCAACGCAGGGCTAATCTTATTAAGCAACTCATCTATTTGAGATGTTGTCTGTTGGTATTCAGGCTCATAAAAACCTCCTTGTGGATTTGTTCCAAAAAACGCTGTTCCGCGAAGATCTTCAGGATCGTTATAAATATTCCTTGTACCTTGCAACAATTTAGCAACAGCTAACATTCGTTCACTTACAGGGTTTGCAAAGATACCTTCTCTTTCTGTTTGAGGTCTTATAATCACCCTTTCGCTATCTGCTGTCATTAAAGAAGCACCATCATCAGCATACCCTGATATACTTCGGCCTTCGTTTTTGCCATATGTATTCCAATGTTCTCTAGCCGCATTTTCTACAGCTCTTTGAAAATCTTTTCCAGAAGGTATCCCAAGACTTTGTGCAACGCGAACAGAATGGTTTAAAACATCTGCGTTTGATTGCAAATATCCTTGGACAACAGGGCTTGTTTCATAAACCTCACCGCCCTCAGCTAAAGAAACAATACCACCTTCTGCAAAACCTGTTCCCCCGCCTTCGTCAATAGGAACAAGTGGAGCTAATCCTCTTGCAGGGGCTGTAGGTAATTCTACTGGTGGATTAGCAATGTTATCGCGTTCGTTTTCTAACTCTTGTTTACGCTCTGGGCTTAAACCAAACGTATCACCTAACCTTGGCTCTAACAAACCACCAAGGAATGTTCGCCCACCATATTGTCTACCTTCATCTTGCCCATGAAAAGCATAATGCAAAGCGGCATCTCGTTCAACTTGGCCTTGAGAGTTAATCCCTGTAAGCCCTCTTGCCCTTGCATTTGCAGTAGAAGCATTAAATACATCAGGGTTTTGTTGCATATACCGCAAAGCTGGAGATAAATACACTGAACCACCGTTAGCGAACATTGGTCTATTTAAAGGGTTGCTCATAAATGCTCCTAAAATATTTTGCTTGCTGCACCTGCGATACCTACCCCACTTGCCGCGCCACCGACAACTTGGTTAAGTAACGAAGGATTAGGCGTAGAAGATTGAGATATACTCATTTGTGTAGTAGGTGCGCCTCGTAATATATCACTGTAAAAACCTAAACGTTGGTACGGCTCGTATACTTCGGATAACGAATCTTGTTGTTGGGCATCTAATTGAGCTTGCTCTGTTTGGAACCGTTGTCCACCCAACTGGTTCATCATAC
>CERP01000483.1_pt1 | contig 22377 bp, 22 predicted proteins | sample 530801 | NCBI WGS metagenome assembly CERP01 (sample SAMEA2620991, study PRJEB7988) | marine metagenome | biome: marine biome (ENVO:00000447); feature: surface water layer (ENVO:00002042); material: "saline water (ENVO:00002010), including plankton (ENVO:xxxxxxxx)" | depth 5 m | reverse complement strand
ATAGGAGGTTTCGTTGAAACTTAAAAAACGTGGAATTGTAATACCAGACCAGCACTATCCTTTAGAGAATAGAGCTGCAGTTGAATGTGTAAAGAAAGCAATACTAAAAGTAAAACCTACAGTCTTTGTGAATTTAGGAGATGTAGGAGAGTGGGAATCTTGTTCTGCTTGGAGATATAAAGACAAGAAGTTACCACCACTAGAGTTTCAACTACCTATTGTAGATGAAGACATTAGATTAGTAAATGAAGGATTAGATGAATGGGATGAAGTACTTGAAAAAATCGGATGTAAAGAAAAGTATTTACTTCAAGGCAATCACGATCTCTGGTTGGATAATTTTGCTAATAAGTATCCTTATCTTGATAGCTACAAGTTTTTTGAAGCGTGTAGGATTAAAGAAAGAGGATACAAATACACAGAATACAACTTACCAATCCAAGTAGGTAAGTTAGTATTCTTTCATGGTGCGTTTGCAACAACATACCATGCAAAAAAACATTTAGAGACGTATGGAGAGAATGTAATGTATGGACACGTACATGACATACAACGACATACTATGACAAAGCTTAATAGTAATATTGGTGCTTGGTCTATGGGTTGTTTAAAAGATATGTCTCATGAGAGTAATAAGTGGCTAAGAGGTAGATTACATAACTGGGGTCACGCATTTGCTATTGTTGATTGGTTTGACAATGGTGAGTTTAAAGTAGAGACAGTAGAAATAATAGACGGCAAAACGAGTGTATGGGGTGAAATAATTGACGGTAACAAGTAACTCTATCGGGGGAAAGTCTAAAGGCGTTTCTACAAATAGTAGTAGAAGACTATACAACAAAAAGAAAAAGAGAAAAAAGAATGCCAAAAAAAGCAATAAACGTAAGTAATTTTAGTGGAGGAGTAAATAACAATACTAATCCTAGGGATTTAGCTGATAACGAATTTCAAATATTGAATAACGTTACCAATGAAGTTCCTGGTAAGCTTAAAATGATTGGTCAACAAGACCTTGTTTCTACCGACTCTGGTATTAATAGTATTACAGCGTTGAACTATGGTAACGGATTGTTACATACAAACTTTGATAGAAACCTTGGTGCTCCTACGGCTATTAACGAAACAGAGTATTTTTTTATTAACGATACTACCAATAGTGAAGTAGAAATATTAGATGTCACTAATAATGATTTAGAAACAAATAAAATTAATTATGGTAACACCTCTTCAAGGCTTGAAATGTACAACGTTGATGGTGCTGTTAGGGTAGTACCACATTATGGTAATTCTGGTAATACTTCTAAAGTATTTACTTACTATAAATTCGAAAGAAAGCTAGGTATTGCTGCTACCTTAGTTGGTATTCATAACATACAAACAGGAGCTTATGATACTACCGATTTATTTATAGCACCATTACGAAGTAGACAAGGATATAATTACGATATAAATAAATTGTATAGTCATATAGAGCATGACGGTGAACCTCACTTTGACCCTGCTGAAGGCTCTGAGGTTTATATACCTTCAACTGTCATCTTGTCAAATATAACAAATAATAATAGATATAATGTTACTTTTGATACATTAGAGCAAGATTTAGATGATTGGGAAGATTATGAGGTTGATGCTTACACTGTTAGTAAAAAAGGTTCAATGGCTTTTATACCTTATTTTAAAAATCATAGTAATCAAGATGCAACATCGCAAATATTAGTAAATACAAATAAACGTTATGGCTTTTGGTGCTCAAAGGTATATAAAGATTTTAATGGCATTTCCCAAGAATCTGCTGCTACATATATTGGTGTTGCACCTCAACATGCTAGTGCAGATGATATTACTCAAATATTACATTTTGGTTTAATAGGTAGATTAGGAAACAAAGAATCAAATTATGCAGGATTTAAAATATACTGGGCAAAAATTGATGACTTTATTGCAGCTGATGGAACTAACACTACAATAGATGAAGGTTCTGTTGGTGCTAAATATTTATTTTGTGAAGTAGATTTTGAAAAAGGTTTGCGTATTGCAGGGGAAGAAACCTACGCACCTTTTAGTACAGATGAAAAAAATACTGAAGCACATTTTGTATATCCTTCTACTTTTTATACAACTGGTAGTGATGCATATGCAGTAGGTAAAGATTTATTTATTTTACCAACTGTAGAACCATACATTATAGATGCACCTAGTATTATAGGTGAAGCTAATACTGGATTTAAGACATCTACGATGCTTAATAGGAGAGTGTATGCAGGTAATGTTCAGTATTACAATGAAAAACGTGAGTTAGTAACTAAGTCAGACAGAGTTTTAAAATCACTACCAAATCAATTTGATTACTTTGAAGAGCAAAGTTTTATAGATGTTGAAGTAGAAGATGGTGATAGTATTGTTAAGTTAGCAAGTACAGGTAATAAGTTATTACAATTTAAAAAACAAAATTTATTTATTATCAATGTATCAAGAAACATAGAATTTTTAGAAGCTACATTTGAATATAAAGGTTGTCAAAAAGATTATCACGTAGTACAAGGTGAAGGATTTGTAGCTTGGTTTAATACGTATGGAGCTTACATATACGACGGTAACAGAGTACTAGATATACATTTGAATGAGAATGGTCAACCATTGTTTGATGATTGGGAAACAAATTACTATCACGATAATAATGTTATTGGTTTTATACCAAAAACAAAGCAGTTATATATTACTAATACAGTAACTGGTACTAATATATTAATGTTTGATATTAAGTCGCAATCTTGGATTACAAGTGATACTTCTTTGAAAAAAAATATTAGTAACATGATAACAAGAAATGACGGTACATTACAATGGGTTGGTATGTTAGGAGTTGGTGGCGGTTCAGATTCTATGAGATTGTATAAATGGGATAATTCTGCATTTGGACATAGTATTACTGGAACTTTAATGAAAAGTAAAGAGTATGATTTTGGAACTCCTATGGTTCAAAAGAATTTAAATACATTATATATAAATTATAAAAATGGTGCTAATGTAACTGTAAAAGGATTTGGTAATAAAAAAGGTAATGCACCATTAGGATTGACCACTATTGGTGGTTTAACTGGTACGTCAGGTACCTTTCAGACGCTAAAATTGCCCGTTCCTGACGACTTCAAGAATTTAGTGAGCTTTGGTATAGCCTTAGATGCTTCAGGAGCTATATCAAGCGATTTTGAAGTTAATGATATTCAATTAGTTTACAGGGATAAAGTAGTAAGATGAGTATTTTAAAAATAAAAAAAAGAACTATTTTAGATGGAATACACACTATTAAAAACAATACACAAGATATTGAAGAAACAAAGCAACAATATGAAACACCTATAGACGTTAATAGAAATATACCTAAAAATATAGAAGGTAAAGACGGAGATAGGAAAGTAGTTAAAGAAGGTAACGATAATTATCTATATATAAAAGTAGATGGAAGATGGATGAAGACACAACTTCAGGAGGTAAGATAACATGGCATCACAAGAACAGTTAATATTGGCACAACTAGGTGCAGAATCAGCAGATATATTTAAAGAAGAAGTAGATACAGGCTCAGGGCTTGTACAGGATTTACAGGCGGGAGTAATGGGAGCAAAAGCATTTGATGAGGCTGTATACGCAGTTAAAGGAAAATTGGGAATATCCGAAAAAGGATTTGAATCAGATTATATGTCTAATAAATTTAAACAAGATAGTTTGCTAGGTAAAGTTGGTAGAAAAATGTTTGGAATGTCAGATATTTCCCAAGTTGATACAGGTATTACATCAGAGAGTGAAGACGTTTTAGGTGACTTACCAATGGAAGATTTAGTAAACGATTTTGAATCAGGCACTTTAAATGCAGAGCTATCGTCGGGTGGGCAAATAATTACTAAACCATTTGATGTTAAAAGATATGTAGTGGACCCTGCTTTAAAAACAGATAGTAAAAGAAATACAAGTTTTGTAGGACCAGTAGGTATGGTACTTGATTCTGAACTTGAAGATATATATGATACAAAACCTAGTTCGGATTTATTATCTAGTAATTACAGCACTCAATTTAGTTTGTCGCAAAACAATCAACTACCTGAAAGTGTGAGAGAAGACATTTCATCAATGCCTTCTGGTTATTTTAATCTTATGGACGAAAAAGTTAAAGATAATTATGGTAATTTTCTTACAAAAGACAGGACTAATGCTTTAATAGAGTTTGGAGAAACATTTGGTTATGGAAATGGAATACCTGAAGTGCAAAATGCATTTGATGTTTTTTCAAAAAAATTCAATGAAAAGAAAGGATATTAAACAAATGCAAATTAATTTTGATTTTATAAAACAAAACGAAGGTAAAGCTATAACTAAAGCTTATATACCTGAAAATAAAGATGGTTCTATTTTAGGACAATCTGGTGTTACTATTGCATCAGGATTCGATTTAGGTCAACAAGATATAACATCTATATCTGAATTATCTAAAGATTTGCAAGACAAGTTAATACCATATTTAGGTGCAAAAAAAGACAAAGCAGCATCTAAATTAAAAGAAACTGGTGGGTTACAATTAACAGATAAAGAAGTTAATGAAATAGATATGATGGCTAAACAAAAATATTCTAATAAGGTAAAAGAATCGTATAGTAAGTTAACTGGTAAAAGTTTTGATGAACTTCCATCTAATTTACAAACTGTAATTGCAGATATACAATTCCAATATGGTACTAATTACAATAGAACACCAAAGTTTGCAGGGATTATACAAGAAATAGCAGAGAATCCATCTAACGTAGAATCATACATGAAATTAGAAAATGAATTAAGAAATTTTGGTGATAGTTATTCAACTAGAAGAGGAAAAGGAGCAGATTTAATTAAAGACCAAATAGGTAAAATGCAAGGTAGTGCTCCTGAAATTATGGACCAACAAATGAAAATGCAAGAAATGTACATGAAAGCTAAGAAACAAGCTTCTTCGAGAGTAGCAATGAAATTTAATATTTTAAATGTAATGGAAGATTTAGGTCAAGTTTTTCAGTCGCATAACAAGGAGGAAAAATAATGCCATTTCCATTAATAGCAGCAGGTATAAAAGCAGGTGTTACTGCTTATAAAGGTAAAACAGCTTTTGGTAAATTAAAAATGTTTGGTAAAGCAGCTTCTGCTTTATCGGGATTCTTTGGAAGTAAAAAGAAAAGAGAGAAAGAGTCTCAAAAACTAAAAGATTTTAGTAGTTTATTAGAACAACAATACACATCCTTAGAGGGAACTATAGGTGATGTGCAACAAGAATTTTCAACACAAAGACAACTTGTAGGTGAAGGACAAGACATTCAACAGAAACAAGCTGTTATGGGATACGGTTTAGGTCAACAACAAATGGCTGGACAAATAGGAAGTACTGGATTAGCAGGTAGTGGAGCAGGTCAAGAAACTATGCAGTTAGCACAACAAGAGTTTGCTAATCAACAAATGACTAGAGCATTGCAAGCAAGAGAGCAACGTTTTAGTTTGGGCTTAAGAGAGTCTTCACGTATGCGTGATATACAAGCTGCAGGTTTTCAGTTAGATAGAGCAGCAGCAGAAAAAGGTTTAAAAAGTAAAAACTATGGACAGTCCTTAATGGACATGATGGAGGTTTAATATGGCGAGTAATGAAACAATAAAAAATTTAACTGCAATACTAGGAGCACTATCTGACTACAATGCTCCACGTAGAGAAGTTGAATTATATGCAAAAAAAAGATTAATAGATTTTAATATGGAAAAAAAATTATTAGATTTAGAACTTGAACAAGCTGCAGCTAGCGATAAAGCTGTGGGTATAGAAATGGCAGCTCAACTTGCTAGAGATAAAGATTTTGGAATAGTATCTACTCCAGAAACTTCTGAATCATTAATTAAAAAATATGAAGATGACAAAACTTTGACTCCTATGGATATTGTAAGGGGAAGTGTGAGAGGACCTGGATTGCAAGGTTCTTTAGCACTTACTCAACAAACTCACAAAGAAAAAGTGCAAAATAATTTATCATCTGCTATAGACTTACTTGCAACAAATGTATATAAAGGAACAATGGATGAAACAGGTATTCCTAATGTTATTGGAACATTTACTACACAAGCAGGAGTAGCAAAAGGGCAAATGAAAACTGAATTATTAGAAGACGCAGCTAAATACAAGTCTCAAATAAATAGGATATTAAATAGTTCTGAATACAAAGGAGAAAATCTTTTAGACGAAAATTTAATGGATAAATTAAATACAACCAATGAATTGTTAGACTTGTCTATCGATAGTTTATCAAATTAATATATGAATCCGCAATTACAATATCTTAATAGATTAGTTTCTATTAAAGCTATAACACCAGAAGATTATTATAATAGACTGGGATTAGCTTATAGGAACTCTCCTACATCATTCAATGAAGACGATGTAGATTTCATGGAAAAAACTTTTAAGGAAGCTAGTATACCTTTTAACAGGGATATGAAAGCTGCTGAAGCTAATCTTGGTTCTACATTAAATCAATTTGTATCTGGACTAGCTGAAGGATTTACTACTTTAGGTTGGGCTGAAGACCCTGACACTACAACAGAATCTATTGCAAACAAAGTAGGACACCTTGTTGGTTTAGCACCAGATGTTATTATGGGTGTGTTATCTATGGGTGCAGCAGTCCCTGGTATTGTTGGTAAAAGAGCAGTAGCAAAAGGTGCTGTTAAAACTGCAGCTAGAGCTGGTCTTGCTCAAGAAAAAATAGTAGGTGCTAGTCAAGCGTACGAATCTGCATTATCTGCAACAGCTAAACGTTTAAAGATAGGTAATTTTAATCTCGCTAAAAATGTAGAAGGCAAAACATATTTACGTTCTGTTCCTATGAAGATAGCCGACATTATAGTAGACAATGCAAAAAAATCTATGGGTAAAAACAACCTTCTTACATCTGGGTTTTTTAATAAAGGTATATTAGGTAGTAAACGTTTTAGAGAAACTGCTGAACAAGGTATACATCTTGGTGTTGGACTTGGTGTTAGTGCATGGAAAGAAGGTCCAAAAGGTATGGCAGAAGCAGGAATGCACGGAGCTATGGCAGGTGCTGTATTTGGTGGTGTAGCACAATATGTAGATATTGCTAAGCTAATGGGTAATCCTGCAACGGCAGCACTTGGTAAGCAAGCTGTTAAAAACACTGTAAATAAAATGTCTATGGAGCAAATGCAAGCTATTAACGTTGGTTTGCGTGGTACAATAGGTTCTGCATACACTGGTATTACTGCACAACAAGCTGATTTACCATTACCAGAAGTAGTATATGAATATTTATTAGGATTCTTTTTTGGTGCATCTGGTACACGTAAAGGTGAAATACAACGTAGAAGATTATTATTTGACAAAGATAATAATAGCAGAGTACGTACATTGGATAATCTTGAAGTTGTTGATAAAGAAGTAAAGAAAACAAAAGAATACCAAGAGTTAGAACCACAAGATAAAGCATGGTGGGAAAATTATAAAGAAACATTGTATGACCAACAAGTTATTTATATAAATGCAAAACGTACTACAGCTGCTAATATTATATTTGAAAATGTTAAAAATGCTGAAGGAAAATTTACTAAGGATACTTTAAAAGATTTTAACAAAAAACAAATGGAGTCTGAAGAAATAAAAGATTCTGGACTTTCCCAAGAACAAGTAGGAAACATTACTAAAGATAGTATTGAAATACAAAAAGAATTTTCTAAAGAAAAAGATGCAGACTTGATTAATGAACAATTTAATATTAAGCTTGAAGAAGCAGGAGAACTTCGTGTTAAATTAGAAAGTAAAGATTTAACAGATGAAATGTCTCTAGGTAATTCTTACACACAATTAACAGACAGCTTGTTAAACATAAAACCAGAATTAACTAGAACTCAAGTACAACAAAAGTTACGTAAAGCTGTTAAAGATAGTAAGTTTGATATTGATATTTTTAATGCTGAATTATCTAAAGAGTTCAACGAAACTACTGTTAAACAAAACTCAAAAGAACTTAAGAAATATTTTTACAGAAAAAAATACCATGCAAATCACAAAGAACTTATGGTAATTACAGAGTATGGCGATAAACAATACAACATATTAGGTATAGGTTCTGGTGAAAAAGAAATAGAAGTAAGTAAAAAAGGCGATGACCTCACTGTTCCACAAACTCAAAATAAAGAAAATAAAATGTTTGGTGGTATAGTTAGAAAAGTTATCCAATATATAGATAGATTTATATATACACCGAAAGGTCAAAAGGGTAAAAACGTACAAGAACACACTACTCCTCTAGAAATGAAATTTGGTGAACATACTTTAGGTATAGATATTATATTGAATGAAATCAATAAAAAAGTAGGTGATAACTGGTATATACAGGGTGCTAATAAAGACAACGGAACATTAGTTTTGCATCAACATGGTGTTAAAAAAGGTCAGGTAAAAGAAGTATTGAATGTCGTGAAACAAAAAAAGTACGGTATCATGCCAGAAAAAGGATTTGAAAGAGAAACCGCTAGCAATATTGTATGGGATTTAAGACGTAATGGACTACTAGAAAAAGATTTTACTAAAGAAGACTTAGAGACTGCGATGGATATATTTATAGACCCTGCTAATGGGTTTACTACTAATCTTGTAAAATGGAATAAGTATCAACCATTATCATCTGGTATGGACTTACCATTAGAAGCTAAAGATTTTAAAAGTTTGTTGTCTGAAGTTGTTGAAGGCAGTAAAGGTGAAATTGACGGTTTCTTTAATATGATTACTGCTAAAGATGGTAAAATATCAGAAGAAATATTAAAAAAATTCCCTGAGTTTGATGCTGACACTGCTACTGATGGTGTATTATATTTTAGAAATGATGTTATGGATAGAATGCTAGATGTATTTGGTTTTGATAAAAACATTGGATTTGTAAAGCCAGTAGGTTTTATTAGACCTAGAAATGGTAAGGGTAATATACTATTAAAAGTAGGTGGATTTAGACCTTCTGAAAAATTAAATCAATACATGGTAGATAATAACATTCATATGATTGCTTACGAATCAGGAGTCAAATCAAAAGGTAATGTAAAGTTTTCCGATTTAGATTATAATCCTAAAACAAAACAATGGGAAACTACGGAAACACCAGATGTGTTAAAAGTTAGACCAGATGAAATAGGTATTAATGTAGATGTATATGAAAAAATAGAATCTGGTAATATTAAAGTTATGAAAGGTGTGTTTGATAAAAATACATCTATTCAGTTTAGTCCTGAGTATTGGGAAACTCTTGATAGGATACGCAGTATAGCTAAACGTGGTGATAGTGCAGTTAATGAATTAGTTGGTAAATCTATTGCAGATAAAACTACTATAGCACAATTAGATATTGATAAAGTTTCTTTGAAGTTAATTAACGATATATTAGAAAAACATTTAGACAAACCTATTGCAAAGCAAGTATTAAAAGAAATATTTAATAAAGGTAACAAAGAAGATTACCAAGTATTAGAATCTTACGAAATAGATGGTGTTCCTGGATTAATTGAAAATTCTCAAGTAGTAGAGTTGTTAAATAAGTCTAATAGTGCATTTACATTTATGACATCACCAAGATTTCAACCTTACATACAAAAAACAATACGTAACTATATGGCTGCAAGAGTTGTTCGTTTTAATGTAGAAAATGGATTCAAAGCTAAACTATATGGATATGATAAAGAAATATATACAGATAGCAGAATTGGTAACGACCAATTTATGTTATCCGAAGGACATAAAAAAGATTTGATAAAAGTAGAAGGTCAAGAAAAACCTATGACATTAGATGCTGCATTTCGTGAATACCAACGTTTACAGAAATACAAGGTATCTACACTTAAAGAAAAAGATTTACAACGATTTGATGCACTTGAAGAAGCTTTAACATATCTTATAGCAAGAGCACCAATATCTGGTAATGGTGGTGTAAGAGCATTGCGTTTTAATGGTTTTGTTAAACGTAAAGGTTTTGGAATGTTTACAAATGAATACAATGATTATTATTTAGGTGGTGCTGATAAAGACGCTGATGCAGTACACGCATATCAAAGTATAGATAAAGTAATTAAAAAAGAGTTTGCTAAACCAGAAATACAAAAAGAATTAGAAGATGGTAATAAATTTATAAACATTAAAGATAAAAAAATTGGTGAAGATTTATATGGTGTTGAAACTGGAGAATCGTATACTTTAAACGATTTATTTAGTCCTAGAAAAAGATTGGAAATAGGTTATATGGCACACCAAGGTAAAAAACAAATGGGTGAAATAGTAAACGCTGGTGTTAATATGATTAACTTATTTGATATTGCTTCAAGAACAGGTGGGCGTATTGATGTAGGAAAGCTTACTGAACAAGGAATAGAAAGATTAGACCAAATTACAAAATCTAAAGCATATTCACGTGGAGAAATTATAGTAGATTCTATTGAGCCTAATGTAAATTATTCTTTTGTAATTAAAGGAAATTTAAAAGATTTGGTTAGAGATGTATATAACGGTATTAATTGGATGGCAGATAGTGCCGAAATATCTAAAGTATTTTCTGCTAAAGAAGCATTATCTAGAGTATTTAACAAGCATTTTAATATTAGAAAAGCAAATGGGGAAATGGCCGAAGTATCTGATTTTTATTTTTTAAAACATTTTGAAGGATACGGTGCTTTTAAAAACTTTAGAGATAGTTTATTTGGATACAAAGCTAATACTGAACTTAAAAATATATCAGAACGTGCAGAACATTTCTTAGAATATTTTGGCAGCAAAGAAGGTTTGCCTAAAGGATTTTTAGAAGGATTAGCAAAACAATATAAAAATATATCATTAGAAATAGACCCATTTAAATACTATAATAAAAAAGACGTAGTGACTATGTTGCGTAGATTTAATCTTGAATTAGCAGATAATCCTTTATTAAAAGACCTCGATATTCTTGATACGTATTCTACGTTATTATCTCCAAGAGAATTAGACTTGATGATAGAGTCGGATGCTTTTGTGTATCAACGTGCACAAGATGTTATAGGTATGCAATTAGCTATTAATCAAGCTGGTAAAGTAATTGACATTATGACACGCAATGGTATATCTCAAGAAAAAGCTACAAGAATTATGTCTGATATGGTAAAGAAAACATACGATATCAAACAAGATAGCTATGAAAGAAATAAAGAATTTAAAGAAAAAAGAACTAACAATATTAATAGATATATTTTCTTACATAAACAAGCCATTAAAGATGCTATAACAAAACTAGGAGGTGGTGCTAAATTAAAAGAAGTATTTAGAAAAGAAATAGACACTGCTTACGATTTCTTTTTAATCGCTAATCCAATATCTAAAGATGGTATGAAAAATAGAAAAGAAATGAAATTTGCTGAAATAAATCAAAAAGAAATTAAAGAACAAATTAAAAAAATTAATGAAGAAGTAGAAACCTTAGGAGACAGACAGTCAACAAAAAGGTTAGAAAAATTGTATTCACAGTTGAATTACAAAATCGGTAGATATAGTGGTCGTGTAGACTCTGTAATGCAAAGTCCTTTGGTTGAACCAAGTAGTATAAAAAAGTTTTATGCGTCTATGGACAAATTATTTGATATGTCTAAAAAGATTAAATCAGATGAAACACCTAATGCAGTTAAGGAAGGTAGAGGCGTTGAGGAAGTTATTGCAAAAGAACGTACAAGCAGAGCAGACCAAATAGAACAAACTACTACGGATTTAATAGAAGCTATGCCAGTAGTTGATGGAATTAAAATAGATTTAGAAAAAACAAAAATGGATATATTAAGTAAAAAAGATATTAATCCTATAGACATAGAGTTTTTAAATACCATGGAAATTATTAAAGACCGCCCTGGCTATATAGATTATATTGGTAATATGTTTTTAGAGTTTCAACAAAACTTTTTAAGTAAACCTGGTAAAGTTAATGAAGTTGAATTAAGAGATTTGCAATTATTTAATAAATATTTAAAAGATTTAATGGGTGCAGAAGGTAGCATTTTTAAACAAATTGAAAAAAGTAAAAAAAATGACGGACCAAAAGGTAAGCATCATATCTTATTTTTTGGTAAAGCAGAACAAGCTATGCGTTCTGATATACAAAAAAGATTAACAGATGTTATGGTAACAGATAAAAATGGTAATGTTGCTAAGGTTAGTTTAAAAGTTCCTACCACTACACTAACTAAAAATTTAGAAGCTGCAAGATTTTTTCACAGATTAGACAATAGATTAAAAGTTGTAATACAAGAACGTATGCAAGAAGAGTTCAAGTTTTTAAATAAAGATGATGCAAACATACAACGTGGTGATTTTGATGCAATATTTACTGCTGTAGTTTTTGAAAAACAAATGCGTTTGTATGATATACAGCAAAAAATTACAGACCAAGGTTCAAGCAAAATAAATGATGCCGAGCAATATGTTTATTCAGAATATAAAAAGTCTCAAAAAGTTTTAAAAAAATTAAAAGATAGTAATACTATTTACAAATTAATAGACCCTAAAGTTAAGGGAGAGTTTAAAGATACTACTCCACAAGAATTGTTTAATCGTATTGATAAGTCAATTACTACATTACTTACACAGGTTAAAAATGATATTATTGTAAGTAAACATCCTCTTATAAAAGATATTTTAATTAAAGAAGGTAAAAAGATTAACGAATTTAAACCTGAAAAAGAATTAACTAAAGATGACCCTGGATTTGAAATACAAGAATTAAATAAATTGTTATTAGATAAAAATGGAATTATGAGTGACATGAGTAAAGTGGACATACTTTATAAAAAGCTTTTAGAAACTGAGGTGTTAGACCCTCTTAACATTGTAAACAAAATGTTTTCATTAACTGATGCTAGATATATTGAATACCAAAAAGGTGTTAGTGATATGATAATGGAAAAATTTCCAAATATAAATTTACAAAAATTAAATAAATCTCAAGTAAAATTAATTAAAGAATATAAAAAGTTTTTAGAGGAAGTGTATCCTTACGAAAAAAATATATCTATCGGTAGATTTGAATCACCAGATGGTATGGTTAGAGATTATTTTCCACAATTAGGACAGTATAATATTAAAAGTAATTGGCCTAAACTTAAAGAATACGTTGAAAATAATATTGAAGGTTATAGAAAAGAAATTGTTAGTTCTAAAGATTTGCCTGGTAATTTAAGAAGACAGTACGACACTGGTTTATTAAGTTTTCCTGCAGCTAAAGCATTAGCAGTAGAAGCACGTAGACAAATGCTAGATAGAATGCGTATTACAGGACTTTCTGGTGACCTTGCTACCTCAGAAGTAGCTAATTCATCCATATTAAGTACAAGACCACAAAACTGGTTACAACAAACTACTGGTAATTTAAAATCAAGAAGTGCAGATTTTATGCCTTTTTATGACACGAGTGTAAATGCTTTAGATATGTATATGGGTTCTGTGTATAGAAATTATATTGACGTAGTAAGAAATATTAGAGTAGATAATAATATAAGAAGATTTGAAAAAGAAAAACCATTCGGTGAATTTACACCTAATTGGTCTGCTTATATGAGAGATGCACACAACAATATAGCTGGATACCCTTCTTTACGTAACTTTGACTTACATGGTATTAAACAAAAAGAATTAAGTACTATTAATCGTTACATTGAATCTGATTTAGATTTTGTAAAGATGAAAGCAACAAATGTGGAAAAAAGATTTTTACAAGATATGCAAGAACAGTTAGGACTTACTGCATTGCAGCAACATAAAATATTACAAGAAATTAAAAAACCAGGTAAAAAATTAATGGGTCCAGAATTAACGAAGAAAGCATTAAAAGAAAACTATAGAGAATTGGCACAATCTAAAAATGTAAATAAAATAAATAGATTTGGTACTGCATACCAAGTATTTAGTGATGAAGCTTTAGTAAATGTAGCAGAACGATTTAATGATGCCTTTGGTGGTAATTTATTTAAAAATGCACCTAAAGAAGGTAAAGCTAGAAGATTTTATTTAGCTAATAAATTCAAAAACTTTAGCACACTTGAAGGTAAATTTGAAATGTTATCATTACTATCTCACCCTAAAACAGCTATTACTAATTTTTATGGTGGTTTTACAAATACCATATCTGATGTTGGTTGGGAAGCATTTAGACAAGCATCTTCTTCTAAGTGGTTGTTAAGTAACGCATTTCCAAATGCTGAATATTTTTCAGTTAGTAAAACTGGTAAAAGGAAAAAAAGAGAAATAAAAAGTAGAGAAGATATACATAGATTTATGTCTGAACTTGGTGTTTTTGAAGATATGTTCATACAAGAAGCATTTTATTCTAGTAGATTATCTAAAATAAATAGTAAACGTTTCTTAAATGAATTAGCAAGACGATTAAATGGTAAAATTAAAGAAGGTGAACTGTCTTTAGAAAATGAAGCTAATTACAATAAAGTACAAAAACAAACACTAAGAGAAGTAGCAAAAGAGTTTGGTATTGCTGACAATATTGTTGAAAAAGGTGCTTTTTTTATGAGACGTTCTGAGATGATATTACGTAGTACTACTTGGTTAGCTAATTACATACAAGGTAGAAATTTATTTATTAGAGATATGGGTGTTAATTTAGCTTTTAATGACCCTATGTTATTAAACTATGCAAGTAAAGGTGTTAAAGCTTCTCAGTTTATTTATCACGCTGCAGAAAGACCTAATTTTAGTAATACATCTTTAGGTAGAGTTATGACACGTTTCCATCCTTACGCTTGGAATAGTATTAAAAGAAGAATTGATATATATAAAGGTGCTGGATATGAATCTTGGAAGGGTGGATTATCTACACAAAAAGCACAACGTCAATTTACTGCAGATGTTATGGCATTATCATTAGCAAGTATATTTACTGCTAGTATATTTGAATATGCATTATCACCACCTATGTCTTGGATGCAAGATACAGCATCATTAATTTTTGGTGATGAAAAAGCAAGAGATAGAGCTTTCTTTAGTCAATATCCTATACCAGCATTAGCACCATTAAGTATTGTAACGCCACCTATCGGTCGTTTTGTATTATCACCATTAACAAGTATTATAAATGGTAATTGGGAAGATTTTTATAATTATCAATTATATACATATTTCCCATTTGGTAGATTAGGAAGAGATTTATCTAGAACTGCTAAGTCTCCTGCTATGTTTTTAGACTTTATGACTGGTATTCCTCAACATCAAATACATTCTTATACAAGAGACATGATTTCTGAGTATAATCAAGTAATTGATGAAGAAGAAAACACAGAATTAGATTAAATATAGCATTAATACCAGTTTTAGCTTGTAACATACACTACAAGAAACTATCTATATTTAGGCGATACTTATGTCGAATAATTTATTTTAAAGCCTTGTAGCCCCATTTAAATCGACTGTTTTTCTACAATTCTTAAATTTTCTATCAATCTTTCTATATTTACAAGAATTCCCAATGATGTGTTATTATCACCACCACGAACTTTATCTACTGCCAATCTACTCTTTACTAAATACCTTAAAGTCTTTTTTAATAACTCTGTATCTATAACTATCATGCAGCCTTCTTGTATTTTATATACCCAAGTTTTAGCTTTGGTAGTTGCAAGACCAGATTGTTTACCTCTAGATTTATATTCAATATATATGTTACCAGTTTCTATTGTTTTTCTATCGCTTTTTATTTCAACAGTAGAATCTTTTACTATTTCAGCAAATTCTGTTTCTGCTTTATTTCCAAATTTTAAATCATATTGAAAATCTGAATTATACTCCATCTTCTAAAACCAGAAGTATATTTTGCTGTCTCATAATAATATATTCTATTTTATCTATTTCCTGAACAACAAACCCAGGACCAAACAAAACCTTGTCACCAATATTTAGTTCTTCTGCTTTACTACCCATAGCTACTACTTCACCAACGTTCTCTTTTATAGCTACGTCTGTTGTCAAAATAATACCTGCTTCTGTTTTATTTTCTCTACTTTGTTGTTTTATTACTACTTCATCTCTTAATGGTTTCATCTTATCTCCTTTTTATTCCCCTTCGTTATCTAATTTAGTGCCAACCAATTAGCAATACGATAGCTTTGCAAAAAATCTCTTACTCAATCGATAACCATTAACTAGGTAAGCGTGGACCTAACCACTCGGTTCCTTACACCGCACTGTGAAGGGGAATAATCTATTTATCTAATTAAACATCTCGTGTATCTTTTCTAACATATTTTTAATAATCTTATGTTCTCCCTCTGATACCCAGGGAGCTTTTTTGAAATTAAGTAATGCTGACCTTAATATCAATAACTCTTCTTTGTTGAATTTAGTCATCACAACACTCACAATTCCCTACTCTAGGTTGAAAACTATCATGTGAATCTTCTGATGCTCTAAGTATTTCATTATCTGACCTACCAGCATTCTCAAATTTATAAAGTATATCTACCAATGTATCTTCATCTATATTCTTTACTATACGTTTTACAGATACAAGCTGCGATATTCCTTTCATCAATTCTGCAATCTCTTTACTTGTCAAGCTTGCTTGTGCCATCTTTTATCTCCTTCATCATTTTTATCCATCTTTCTAGTGGCATTATTATTAACGCTTCTTTCCTATCCATTCTAGTAACAACACAATCTACATCATCTCCATGAAAATCGGGGTATAACCATTGTGCTACTTTTTTCTTTCTTTTTGCTTGTATGGTAACATCTTCTACAAGAACATCAACAACTTCACTAAAACCTAGTGACCTTCCATCAGAAGCATAGGCTCTCTTTGCTGAGAGCCCTGCTTCCTTAGACTTGTTGACGATTTCTCGTTCAAGTGTATTACCACGTATCTTATTAGGATGCGTCATTGTTCCACAACCTAACTGTGAATGATAACTCTATGGGTCCAATACCAAACATGAATCCAAAGTGTTGTCCTTCCAAATTCTGATATGAAACACCAATATGAAATATCCAAAGAAGTGTTATCTTTTGCATCATAATGTGTTCATTATCAGTTGTCCTTATTTCTATCATAATAACTCCTTAAAAGTCATAGTTTCAAAGTCAAATGCACACGTCATCTCAAAGCGACCTTCATCTCGTGATTTCTCACTACATATTACTCTTGCTCTTTCATCACGTTTACCTTTAACCATTAAAACTTTATCTGCTTTCTGTACAATGTTAGTACTACCCTTCAATGAATGCAAGGATATGGTATTGCCTGCTGCAGATACTTTGTTTACGTGGTGCACAGCAAACACAATTATATTGTGCTTTTGTGCCATTTCTTTTAATGCACCTATGACCATATTCTGTCTTTGAATCTCACCATCAAATCTATCTACATGTACCTCATCAGTAGTATCTACTACTAAAATGTTAGGTTCGTGTAGTGCAACAACTTTACGTATTGCTTCTATTTCTGGTGCTACTGTCATTAACTTAATATGTCCTAGCATATGTTCAAATGTAATATCTGGGTCTGCTTTAAACTGGTCATAAACCCAATGTTCATTTTGATTCGTTGCAATCTGTATGAATCGTCTGAATGTTAAATGTTCATGCATTTCCAAAGATAGGAAAAGCGTTTGCTTATCTATCTTTGTTACAATGTTTTGAACAAAAGCTGATTTACCCATACCTGTATCACCTGAGAACACGACTAGTTCCCCAGGTTTAATAATATAATCAGGTGTATTCCATATATCAGCTAAATTAACAGACATTTTAGTCATATCATTTGCAATGTATGCTTTAAATGCATCTTCTAATTCGTTTACATCTCTAATCTCCAGGGTATAATCCTTTCGTTTAAAGTGTATACATTTAGGGTCACAATATTCTGCCATAATTACATCTTGACATCCATATTGGTAGTTCCCATCGTAGATATTACTTGTGCTTCTTATTATTTCTTCATCATCTAAGCTGCCACTACCCCATTGTAACATACCATTTAAGGCAACTACATAAGGAATACCAGCTCGTTTATAACTACTAGCCATACGCATCAACTTCATATTACGTGAACCTTTAGTAGGTCCTTCATTAAATACGTGTTGCATACAAGTTACTACTGACGTAGTATCTGTTTGCCTATAGTTAGAATTAGTTACTGCTTCTGATGTAGATACAATAAGATGTTGTAAGTAAGGTTCTACTTCACTATCCTTATTTAATGTATCATACCAATTATCTTCTACCCATTTATCTTCATAAACAGATTTACTCTGTGCCATTTCACATACGTTTTCATAAGTCAAATTCCATATTAAATCATAAGGAATAAAAACCTTATATAATTTAGTTTTGGTATTTAAACTCCAAGGTGCTCTAATGATACGTGTTTTATCAAAGATACTATCTGCAAATGATAAATGTTCTTTCATAGTGAGTTTTACTTTTTCGTGTAAAACTCTACTAGGTTGAAAGCCAAATACATTTAATAGTTCTATATGATATCCAGTACCACTAAACCATATGTTAACGTGTGATTTATCTATACCTAGTTCATCTATTTCTTTTAGACACTCTAGTAGATAAGGTTGAAATTGGTCATCAGGAATGCTTCCTTTATCAATATCTAATATTATTTTATCAATATAGGTAAGACCATCAAATCCTTTAACACTTTTATGTTGCTCTACATAATCCTTAAGAGTTTCATCGAATGCATAATAACTTTTATACATTTCTCCACTCCAAGCATTACTACGAACTATGGTGTTATATTCCTCAATGGTCCCAACTTGATTTCTGTTAGATACACTACCTCGAATAATTTCGACTATAGCTTCTCTATTTTCCATCCTTTTACCCTCTTATCACTTTCTTTAAATTCTACAAGTCTTATTCCAGCTAACTCTAAAGTGTTACCTTCACGTAACTTTCTAAATCCTCTAGAATAAGTACTTGCACTATGTAACTTTTGATGAGCTAATTTACCATACGTTGGTACTTCTGTCTCTAGGTTATAAGAATAAAACCAAGGGTCAGTACTACTAGCACGGCTTTTTATCCAACTCATAAGTATTGATGAAACTGACATTAAAATGGCATTCCATCGCTAGAAGATTCAGTGTTAGTAGCTCTGCCACCAAATTTTTCTTCTACCATAGTTTCTTGTGGTGATTGAAAGTTCTTAGGATAGCCTTTAGCTAATTGAGCTTTGAACTTTTCTTCTAGTTTATCTGTATCTTCAAGTGAAGATAAGACTCCCCAAGTAGCTCTTTTGTATTTACCTGTTGAAGCGTAATTAATACAAGCTACATTTTTACCAACTAGAGTATCTACGTTTGCTTCACCAATGTCTGATACATTCATATCTCCACCAGCTGCTAGAAATAATGTATTTAAGTCTTCAGGGTATGAAAGACCTGTTACTACTCCTGCTACATCTTTATCAAAGTTCTGATTGACAAAGCAAGTATAGTTATATCCATTACTTATATCTTCTAGTTTAATTCTAACTGAACAATCATTGTATTGTGAATCAATTTGTTCAATTTCTTGTATTACACATTTATTGACAAAGTAGTTTTTCATTGTTCCACTACTTTGTTCTGCTTTAGTTCCTGTTATAGCCATTATTTAGCTCCTTTTTTCTTCGTTAATGATTCAAAGTATTCTGTACTTTGTTGGACTTTTAATTTAGTATCAAAGAATCCTGCACCACGTTTTTGTTTATAACGTAATACATCTTCATCTGATAGTACTCCTGAATTAGCTAGCTTGTCCATAGCTTCTAATGATTTTATAGTAGGATTAATGACTTTTTGTTTTGCTTTAGCATTATCTACTTCTTCTTTACTAGCAATAGCAAAGTCACCACCAAAGCCTGCAAATGCTAATGCACGACCTACTGCTGATGTCTCTCCGTTTTCTAGTGCTGATGTTTTGTTTACAAATCCTGTATTATCACGTTCAGCTGCATGACCTACATAAACCCATTCTGGTTCTTGTATTGGATTTGGTATTACTGTTGCTTTTACAACATACTCGTTACAAGTTTCTCCTGTAGGTGAATCAATAATTTGATTAACACTTACAAGTTCTGTTTGTATTGAGGCTTGTGGAAACTCATCTGCGAATGCGATAAGTCTATCTTTTACTTCGGTATATTCTTTACCTTTGAACTTCATATAAGTCCTCCTTTATTATTATTATTAGATTAGCAAGTTACATATAATAACTCACTAATCCAATAATTAGTTTATCTTTTAGGTTCGTATGAGTTTAAGAAAATAACTGTTTGATATAGTATATAGAAAAATACACCATTTATAGAAACTATTTCTTTCTTTAACTTCTCATCATCACCATCGTACTGCTTTAGTTTTAATGTTAATGATGATAGATATACTGCTGCATCACATAATTCTTCGTATGCTTCTAATCCCATATCTCTACCATCACTTTCTTCTATTGGTACTTCTTCACCATAGCGTTTAGCACCAACATCTAATCTACTAGCAATGTCACCAACTAATCTATCTGTTATAAAGTGTCTGTTCTTGACTCTCTTTTCAGAATCTAGTGCTTCTCTTACCATCATTAGATTTGATTTTATGTTTTCTAAGATTCTATAATTGTTTGTAATCATACCTTAGCCTCCATAAACCATTTGTAAGCTTCACTTTTTCCAGGACCTTGTACACCTTTTGGTAATATCTTTCCTGCTTCTATAAGTTCAGCTTCTGTTATTATTCCTCTTCTAATCATTCTTATTGCAACAGCATAATCTTTTCTAGATAATCCTCTGCAATGCACTTTACCACTTCCTGGTCTTAATGCTTCTTGTTTATTCATACTCGACTCCCATCCATTATTTTATCGTATTTATCTTTATTGCCCATACATTCTTCAGCAATCTTTTCTTGCCAATCAAAGTATGTCATAGGTGCTACCTCATCATTACAAATATTGCACCAACGTGGAGTATCATCAACACCTTCTGTAATTTCACCAGTGTTCATATTAACCCACGCTTTTTCGTCTACTTCTTCAGAACCACAATAGTCGCATACCCACATATCATCCATATCTTTAGGCTTATTTACTAATCCTTGTTTAAAGACAGTATTATTTTTATTTAATGGACCTTCGTGTTTTATACTCCATGTTTTATCTTCATTCATCATCTCTCTCCTTACTATTAACCCTGAATTGTTCTATCCAACTATCTTTATATCTGGGTGAAAAACTAACATCGTTAAACCACCACCAACCTCTACCATAAGTTTTATAGAATTCTTCACGTTCTTTTAAACCCTTTTTACTCCAAGGGTCTACGCTTTTGAATTTCTTTAATCTTTCTTGAAAGTTTTCATTACTTACAATAGGATTAAAGTTTTTGTCGTATAATTTATCCATTACAACTCTGCACTCATATAGCAAGAACCATCTCTTAATACTTGTTCATGTATTTTCTTACCAAGTTCTAATCTTGCATACCATATTAATAAGTCGTGAGTAGCATCTTCATTTACATTTAAAACTTCTGACAAATGTTTTTCATTGTATGAATTTTTACCACTAAAGAACTTATTTATTTTAGTCAAATGACCACGTAATTGTGTTTTACATTGTTTTATTCCATTTTCGATTAAATCCATATCAGATTCATCTATATAATAGTCTATAAAACTATGACTTGGTTCCATACCAAAGAACTCACCATCATCTGATGCTTGTATTCCAAACCAAAATTTACCTTCTATATCTCCACTGTAATATCTTCCCATTTTATACTCTCCTTATTTTTATTATTATTATTCAGAACTGAGATAGTAATACCCTCTAGCCAGTAATGCTAGGACCTGGAAATTATTACATACTATCTCTATTCTGATTTAAGTCACTCAGGATATTCCATTTAAATCGGCATTTATCCTAATACCTTGCTGGACCACCTGTAATGTGACTAATTTACCAACTGCAACGATATGTAATCGTATTACCTTTGGCTAACTCTCTTTGTGCAAACTCTACAAACTCTAAATCCTGTTCCTTGTAATGATTTACACTATCTTCTTGAAACTGGTGACCCCAAAAGAATCCACCGTCACAAAAGTATTCTATGTAACTAGTATCAATAGCTTCTTGTAGTCTATTAATATCTTCTTTATCTAAAGTTACTTCTGTGAAATGATGCACTTCTTCTGGTATTGCATCTTGATGTTGACGATGATATACTTCTTGCATAAACATATGCAATCTAGCATGTTTACGCCAAGAATATGGACCATAGTCTTCATATGTTTTAGGTTTACCGTCAT
>CERP01012634.1_pt1 | contig 22392 bp, 23 predicted proteins | sample 530801 | NCBI WGS metagenome assembly CERP01 (sample SAMEA2620991, study PRJEB7988) | marine metagenome | biome: marine biome (ENVO:00000447); feature: surface water layer (ENVO:00002042); material: "saline water (ENVO:00002010), including plankton (ENVO:xxxxxxxx)" | depth 5 m | reverse complement strand
GTATTAGAGAGAGGAAAATAAAATGCCACAATTTTATAAAGATCGATCACCAACTGCTCCTTTAATTCGTGAAGGGCCAGGTGCTAATGTAATAAATTACACAGATGAAATGTGGGCTATTGGTTCAAATATGGCTGCTTTAAATTACTTAGACGAACAAAGTGATGTTAAAGAACAAGCTGTAGCAAAAACTCTTGCAAGAGGTATAACTCCTGATAACCCAGAATTTTCTGTAACACTAGCTAACTACGGAAAAGAACATTGGCAACGGTTTGGAAAAAATGAAAATAGACAAGGTTTAGGAGCAAATACTCTTAGATTAAACCCTGGGTTTTCAGATCTTGGTCAAGCAAATGCAGTTGGGGCTACTCCAAATCTTGTTTTCCAAGGATCTACTGCTGAAGATTTTATACCTACTGTGCCAAGAACAGGTTCAAATCAACCACCAACTATTATACCAAACCCTGCTCCTCCTTCTGAAGATGCTGGTGGTGGTGATAATGGTGATGACGTTAGTGGGGATAATGGTTTTCCTTCTGGTGGTGGTGGAATTGTTAATGGTGGATCAGGTGATGGATCTAGTGGTGGTGGAATAATGTCAGGGCCAGTAGATTTAGCTCCTGTAACTAATTTAATTGGTACACCAGGAGCAGGACAAACAGGGCCACAAGCAACTTTGATGGGTCAAACAGCAGGACTAGCTACAGATATAGCTGGTGTACGAGGTGTAGTAAATCCTATAGGAGAACAAGTTACTGCATTACAAAGTGCAGTGACACCTTTAGCTGGTAATGTAGGTGAAATAAAAACAGATGTAGATACTTTAGGAACTAATGTTGGTACAGCAGCAGATAAGTCTGGATTGTATGCTCCTATAAGTAACCTTCAAACTGGTGTTACTGATATGGCTTCTGAAATTGGTACAAGAGCAGATGGTCAACCTAATTTACTAGCAGGACAAAAAGATCTTACAACAGATGTAGGAAATGTTCAAACAGGTGTAACTAATTTAACTACTAATATGGGAGTGCCTACTGTTGGTGGACCTCAAACTTTATTTGAAGGTCAAGGACTAATGCAAAAAGGAATAGGTCAGGAAGCTGTTAAAAATCCTGATGGGGTAGTAATTACTCCTGCTACAGGATTATTTGAAGGACAAGCTGGTTTAATGACAGGCCAGACAGGTTTAACTAGAGGTATAGAAGGACTAGGAACTCAATTAGGTGATAGTCAAAGAACTCTAGAAGGTCAAATAGGTGCATTTCAAACTGCTGCTGAACAATATCAACGTGGTGCTACAACTCAACGTGGAAGTATTGAAGGTAATCAAATAGCTAATCAACAGGCTATGTTAAATCAAGTACAAGGTGTAGGTCAACCTTTAAATAGACAAGCAGATATGTTAGCTACTCAAAGAGCGCAAGAAGCTGCTTCCTTTGCTGCATCTCAAGCTCCTTTACAATCGCAGATTGCTACTTTAACTGCAAACAATGCTAATCAGGCTGCTAATAATCAGCCGATAGGTCCACTGGGGCCAATGGCTGCTGATCCAAGAGATGCTCTCATACAGCAATTACTTACCAGAAATGCATCTCTGATGAATAATAGACCAGTATAAGGTAAAAAAATATGCCAACACAAAATCCCCCTAATTATGGTACTTATGTGCCAAGTGAGTTCTATTCTAATTTTCAAACTCCTGAAGGAGCATTAACATATCAACAGTTTAATCCACAACTGTATGCCGAAGCTAATCCTGATGTAGCTTCAGACCCTGGATTTACAGGAACAGGAACATATAGATCTGATAGTGCTAATCCTAATCCTACTGCACAAGAAGCTTTATATGCTAGTTATTTAAATAGATTTCCAGATAATCCAAATCAATTTCTCCCAAATCAAACTGGATTTAGAGCAGGAGAGTATTCAAGAAGTCCTGAAGAAATAGCAGCTTTAACTGCTGGAGAAGCTTTGTCTAATCTACAAGGACAATTAGATCAGTATATAAATCCTGAAACAGGGGAATTAAGAGAAGAATTATCTGGTGGAGATTTACCTTCTTTAGAAGAAATTAAAAATCAGGATGAAGCTACGTTAACAGGTACACTAGCAGGATTAAAAAGTAGACTGCAAGCTAGAGGTATAGGTTTTAAAGGTGAATTTAGTGATCTCGCAGGTGGTGAAGCATATGATAAGTATAAAACTGCTGTAGGAACTAAAGAAGGACAAGTAGATGCGTATGGTAATCCTACCCCAATAGGAAAACAAGCAGAGTTAGCAGAAACTCCTGTAGCACCAACAGGGACTACTTTAGATTTAGACAGAATAATTGCACAGACTGATGAATTTTTAAATAAAAGTAATTATGATATAAATAAGACGGAAGGTCAGGTAACTGCTACTACAGAAAATGCTCAAACAATAGGTCAACAACCTAAAACAGATTCACAAAGTTTTACTGCTGATCAAAGTTTTGAATCTGTAAAACAACAGGCAATGATTGCAGCAAAACAACAAGGGATAACAGATACCGTACAAGCTCAAACAGGTACAGTACAAAAAGAATCAACAGTTCAGGGTCAATTAGAAGGTTTGATGAAACAGTTTGAAGGTGGTAAGATACCTGCATATGCGGCTGGTGCTATTAGATTAGCTGAACAAAGATTAGCTGCTAGTGGTATGGGTGCATCTAGCATGGCAGGGGCTGCTATCGTACAGGCTGCTATGGAAGCTTCCACACCTATTGCTGCTGCTGATGCTCAAACATACCGTAGTATGCAAGAGTTAAATTTAAATAATAGACAACAGGCAGAAGTATTAAACGCTCAGATGACATTGCAGTTAGATCTACAGAATCTAAGTAATGAGCAACAAGCTAGAGTAACAAATACATCAAATAGAGTACAAGCGTTATTTAATGATACTGCTTCAACTAATGCAGCAAAACAATTTAATGCTTCTAGTGAACAACAGAATGATCAATTCTTTTCATCTCTATTTAATAATACTTCTCAGTTTAATGCTGGTCAACAAAACTCTATGAAACAGTTTAATGCTGGTCAACAGAATACAGTAAAACAATTTAATGCAACATTACAAAATAGTAGAGAGCAATTTAATCAAAAAAATGCTATAATAATAGATCAAGCGAATGCGGTATATAGAAGACAAATTAATACCTCTAATACAGCTATAGCCAATGCGGAAAACGAGTATAACACTCGTACATTATTTAATATAAGTCAAACGGCTCAGAATAATTTATTACAGGAACATAGAGATCAGGTAAACTTTTCTAGGGTTTCATCTTTAAATAATCAAGCTTTTGAAAATCAACTAGCATTATCTTCATTTGCTTTTGATAAAGATATAGAATTAGCTGCTGATATTGCAGAGGGTAGATTAGAAACTAGAATAATTGGCGCTGCTATTGAAGCAGTATTTGATTAACAGGAGGAATAACAATGGCGTTTAGTTTTGCAGATATAGCTTCTTTTATATCAGGAGGTGGGAGTAGCAGTCCTGTAGATGCTCTTTTTAGTATAGGGAAAAAAGTAGCAGGTGATGCAGTAAGTTCTGCTCTTTTTGATAAAAATACAAAACAAACCCCTAATAGAACTAGGTTTAATAGACAAGGACCATCTCAAACATCCTCTGTACCTAATCTTCAAGCAAGAAGAGCAACTCAACCAGCAGGAACTTCCCCTATAGGACCAAATGCAAGAATTGATAATTTAATTGCTAGTTATAAAGGTGCGAGTTTAGCTGTAAAAGCTGGTGGGGTTAATGTTGAAAAGGGTTCAGTAAAAACAGTCTCTACTCAACGTGGAATATCTTTTTAAAGTATAAAGGAATTTAGTATGTCAATGGAAATGGAAGAAGAAGTAATGGAAGAAACTCCTCCTATGGAAGAAACTCCTCCTATGGAAGAAACTCCTCCTATGGAAAATGATTCTCCAGAATTTAATGGGCCTATAGCTGGTTCATCCTTAACTGGTGAATTAGGTGCAGAGATAAACGAGAAACCTCCTATGTTCACAGATCCTGGTGAAGCATTCGATGATATATTTGAACGTATAAATAAACCTAAAGCTTTTGAAAGAATTGTTATATCTGCAAAGATGGATATTCCTATTGAATTAGTTTCTCGTTCTATAGTATTTGCTGGTTGGGCAATGGGGCAATATACGCATGATATAATGATGTTAATATATGGACCTGTATTTAAAATTATGATGGAAATGTTGGACAAAGAAGGAATAGATTATATACCTTTAGCTAAAAGGGCAGAAGATATGAGATTATCGGAAGCTATGGAACAATTAAAAGAGTATGAAAAATTCAAAGAAGGTCCAACAACAGAAGATGAAGAAGAAGATACAGAAACATCTTTGGAGTCTGAAGAGGTTGAACGTGGAGAGATGATGCCTGAAGAAGAAGAGGAAGAAACTTCTGCACCTACTACTGGCTTAATGGGAAATAGGAGTGTCGCATAATGGGTATTATGTCATTAGTAGGTAATATTTTAGGTGATAGTGATGCTAAAAAATTTGCTAGGGCAGATGAAGCATCCGTAATTCTTGGAGAAAACGAAAAACAAGCTCAAGATTATTATAAGATGGTAACAGACAAAGATGAAGCCACAAGAAAAACTGCTATAAATGATTTAAAGAGTCTAAAAGCTTTGGAAATAAAAGAATTTGATTTGGGATCAGAGATAGCAAATACTCAAGCAGTAAAAAATGCTTTTGCTAGTTACAATCAAGCTACAGGTCAAAATATAGATTTCTCCACAAATGAACTTTTTAAACTCCAGATAGGCAAAGAAGCTAATAGATCAGGTGATAAAGAAGAATACGCTAAAAATCTTATAAAATCTCTAGCTATGGATGCTAAAGGTGGAAAAAATCGATATGGTAAATTCTTTGATGGTACTGTTGAAGCAGAACAAAAAGCAAAGACTGACGCACAACAACAACGCTCCCAGCAACTTTTAGAAAGTTCCAAATCTAATCTTGGAGAAAGGTTGACTAACATCTTTAATCGTAAGGGGGCATATGAGAAACAAATATCAAGAGATAGATCTAATATAGATCCAAAAGTTAGAGAACAAATGCGTAAAATAGGACAGGGTGAACCTGCTTCCTCAAGACAGGAATCTCTCACAACTAAATTTGTAAATCTAACTACTAATGAACAACTAGGATTAAATAAAAAAGTAGGAACACTAATAGCATCAAAAAATAATTCTGAAGTTGTAATAGATCCTACCTCTGGTGAGGTAATAGATTTTAAAGGTGGGGGTGACGAAAAAATTAATACTGCTAGAGTAACACTAGAATTAGTAAATCTTATGAGTGATGCAGAATATAATTTTGATGAAGAATCTAGACTTTATAAGGATGCCCAATCTTTAGTATCGGCTGCAATGGTAAAAGCAGCAAAATCGGAGGGATATAAAGAAAGCCCAGAAGAAGTTTTTGATGCTCAAATTTCAGGAATTAAACAACAGCTATCTCAGTTACGCCCATTAGATAAAGTTGATTTTATTAATAAGCTAAAAAAAGAAGGAATAACTAAAGATGGTAAATTTAAAACACCAGTTTATGATACTGGAACTAAAAAATTAGCTAAAATACTAGGAAATAAAAAAGAAAGTGAGGCAACTAAATTTCTAACAGACCTGGTAGATTCAGGAAAGGCTAAACCTGTAGGAGATAATAATTACCTAGTTACAATTCCAAACACAAAAACTGTGATTCAATTTGAATTAGATAAAGGAAAAGTAATAAAGTATACAAACGTAGGAGAAAACAGTGCTGAAGGACCAGGTAATGAAATAGCAGTAGATAATTCAAACGAAGTAGCTAAAAGAGCTATAAAAGAATCAGGTCTTGAAGGTGAAGAATTAAAAAAAGCTATGTCTAAAGAAGAGCAATTTCAAAACAGACATCAACTTCAAAAAAAATATAAGGAAATGGGTAGCTCTGCTTACAAAGAAAGATACGGGAATTAATCTAAATAAGGATTTATAATGGCTGATTTAACAACTGAACAACTATTAGATAATAAAGAATACGTAAAAACTCTGTATGATTATACAGATAGGAAAGGTGTGAAGGTAAGTACTCCTTCACAAGCTTTAGAGTATTTCTTAGGTGATTATCGTGGTGTTCAAGCTAATACGGCACTTGCACTTAAATTTTCTAATGATGTTGAAAATATTAAGAGTTTTGAAGAACGTCAAAAACTAGGTAAATTATATAAAGCTGTAGATGAAGATCTAGAGTCGTTTGCAGGTAATCAAACAGGACTACAGACTGTGACGGAGTATGTCGGAAAGGGTATTTTAGATCCTTTAAATCTCTTTGGGCTAGGTATAGGTAAAGTAGTTGCGTCTACTGTAGGCAGATCAGTCGTTAAAAAATTAATAACTAATGCCTTTGCAAAGAAAGCTGTAACTTCACCTATAAAACAAGGTATAAAAGCAGGTGCTGTAACTGAAGGTGGTATAGGTGTTGTTTCAGGTCTTTTACAAGAAGATATAAAAGGTAAAGGTGCATTAGAATATCAAGATGATATCAACTATGGAAATGTTGCATTTCAAGGAATTGTTGGTGGATTATCTGGTGGAACACTAGGTTATGCAGGTGCTAAGTTAGGACAAAGAGCTACAAAAAATGTAGAAAGTATAGCAAAAGAAGCAGAAGCAACTAAACTTGCTAAAAGCACTCAGCATAAAGTAGCACAGTCAAAGAACGTAGAATCCTTCTTAACGAAAATAGATCCAGAAACAAACAAAAATTATGTAGAAGATGAAGTATTAGGTACTTATGTAGAGTCTGCTATTAAAGGTACTAAGTTATTAACTGATAATCCTGACAATTATGGTGTATATGGCAGGATAATGGATGTTGAAAAAGGAGAGGCAACTGTAGAGTTTATACCTACAAAATACTCCAAAGAAAAAAATCCATTAACAAATAAATTTGATGAGCGATTAGAGATAAAAGTACCTCTCGCAAATCTTAAAGCTACATCATTAAAGAATAAAGATGACTACTTAAAACAATTCGTAGAAGAGTATGGATTATTTTTTGATAAGGCAGGAATAGAACAAGGTAAGGCATTATTAAAAGGTGCTAATGTTAGTGACAAAGAGATAGATGAAATATTTACTAATACATTAACTCAAGATGCGTATGAAGATATGACACGTTTTGTGTTTGATGCAGGGAAATCTGTACAACAAAATATGCCTGATTCTAAATTAGCTAAACAAGTAGAAATTATTCTAGATGATCCTACTAAGAGAGTTACTGAAAAAGTTGCTACCTTATTACAACTAGGATCTAAAAATAAAGAATTACTGTCTGAAGGAATAAACAAAGCATTAGCTTCTAGTGGAAGGTCAGTAGAAGAATTAGTAAACTTAATGAAAGCTGATGTATCTGTTTCAGCAGGTAAAGTAGCAGCTCAATCGGATATTCAAAAGTTATTAGATCCTACTTCCACTATTAATAAAAAATTAAATACTATGATGGCTAATCAAACTGATTCACAAAAGAAAATGCTTGATGCATTAGCTAAAGAACGCCAGCTAGAAAAACAAATGGCTAAGAAGTTTGGTGTGTCCGTAGATTTATGGAGATCTTTTTTAGTTACACAACCTGCTACTACACTAAGAAACATTATAGGTTCTGTTTTAAGGGTTCCAGGAGAAACTTTATCAAGTTTTTCGGATAGAGCTATAATAGGACTTGAAGCAAAGGCATTAGGTATAGATGTACCAGACTTTGTTGAACATAAAGATATAACATTATTGGCAAAGAATCTTCTTAGTCCATATGAATCAGTACAACTAGCTCAAATGGTATCTAAAAATTTTCCTGAAGCAGACCGCCAGCTATTTAAACTATTTGATGATTACTTTTCTAGTACATTAAGTGAAAAAACTGGAGCAGGTAATGTATTAAAAACTATAAATTACGTTTCTCAAAAAGCTAATGTTTTAAACAGAATGCAGGACAGGGCTATAAAGTCAGCAGGGTTTATGACAGAATTAGATAATCAAATAAAGGTTGCTATGCGTAGAGGAGAAATTACTGATCCTGATATTAAAGGCATAGAAGATGTAATAAGAAAAGATAAGATGAATTTATTAAGTGATACAATGGTATCTAAATCTTTAGAGTTTGCCTACAAATTAACCTATCAAACTAGAAATGCAGGTGATGATTTAGTTATCGGTGGTAAAATGATAAACAATCTGCAAAATGCAGCAAATAGATTAGCGATAGTAAAACTAGGTATTCCTTTTCCTAACTTTATATTTAATGGTTTAGTTTATAATATAAATAGAATTGGCTTTGGGGGTCCACTTAAAGCTATAATGAAAAGCAGAAAAATATTTCTTGATAGTGATGATACTCCAGGATTTGCTACTAAGGCAGGTAAAAAAATAGTAGAAGCAGAAAAAGCTAGATCAGATGCAATTAAAATAGAAATAAAAAATCTTAGAAATCTTAACGCAAAAGAAATAAAAGCTCTTAATAAAAAACAAGGTAGAAATTATGTTACTACAGAATTAAAGAATTTAACAAACGAATTAGAGTCATTAAATGCTAATGTAGGACAAAGATTAAAAGATGTCTCAGATTTTAGAAATGGAGTAGTAGAAAGTATAGAAGGGGTTACTTTTATATCTGCTGCTTATGCTATAAGAGAAGAATTTGGTGGTGCTAGATATGATGAACTTAAAGTGGGTAATACTACATTTAATGCAGGACCATTATTTCCACTAACTCCGTACCTTTGGGTTGCTGAAGCAATAAGGAAATCAATAAATGATGAACCTTTTGATTCTACGTTTATAGGAGAAGGTATAGAAGCATTAACAGGATTTCAAACTGATAGAGCAGGACCACTATCAAAATTTGTAGGTGGACTAAGAAAATCTTTAGATACTTTAAGTAACAGTGATGATCCTAATTTATATAAAAAGATGGGGGAAGAATTTGGTGCTTTAGCAGGATATATTGCTAAAGGGTATTTAACACCTTTAAAAGCTTTTGATGATTTAGGAAAAACTATAGCAGGTAGAGATTCAAGAGTAACTATTGATAGAGATTTTCAAAATGTTATGTCTGAAGAAACTGATAATTTAGTTGGTGAAGCTTTTAGAGGAGTAATAAATGAGTTCTCTAAGCAAATGTTTAGAGGAACTATAATTCAAGGTGTCTTAGGTGGAGAAGAAGATGAAACTATATCACCTACGGGTGAAGGGGATAACCTGAGATCCGCACCTATTCTTAAACAATTATCAGGAGTAGCAGAAGTTACCCCCAGAGATTCTGTGGGAGATGAATTAGAACGGTTAGGAATCCCCTCTTGGAAACTAGCAACTAGATCTTCAGTACCTGAATACACTAGACTGTATAAAATATACTTAGGGCAGGAATCTGAAAAATTTGTTAAACCTCTGATTAACTCTCCTAAATATAAAGCATTACCTTTTAAAACTCAACTTCAGATTATTAGAAATATATATTATGGTAATAAAAACGATATGTCTCCTGGGGAACAAAAAATATTTAGAGCTTTAGGACCACTATATAATAATTTAAGGGAGAAGGTATCTAAAAGAATAAAAAATAATGATAAATTTTTAGATCAACTTCATAAATTTAGAACTAGAAATAGTAAAACGGAAATAAATGAAGGGATTGAAAGAGCCAGGAGAAGTGGATTTGTAATACCTACTCTTAAATATCTAGGTAAAGATACAATAGATAATAAAAATATTGGATTGGCTAGAAAACAAGCAAAAGATTTAGACGTACTACAATCTTATATAGATAACGCATCAAATCAAATGGGTAGATATATAAATACTTCTAGACGGAGTAGATATAATGAGGGTGGTTATGTAACTCAAATGAATGAATTAGGTTTTGATGAAAGTGATTATGTTGGTGGGGATGAGTATGGAGTAGCACCTAAAGGAAGTTTAATTGCAAGTGCGTCCACTGAAGTTCCTGTATCTGACACTGATTCTAAATCAGTAACAGAAGAAGAGGTTAAAAATTTATCTAATACATTAACTCAAATTGGTGTGGATATGTCTCCAGTAGGAACATACGAAGCAATAAAAAATTTACCCCAAAATGTAAAAGATTCTGTAAATGAATATGATAAAGGTAATATAGGTAAGGCTGCATTATTAATGGTATTAGGAACTGCTGGAGCAATACCAGGAATGCCTAGTAACGTAATTGGTAAAGCTGTTAAAGGTAAGCCTGTTAAGGGTAAAGTAATATCTGCTGATGAGGTAGTTGCAGATGATACAACAAAAATGTATGCTAAAAGTATAGAAGATGCAGATAGACTTGATAATGTCGAAGATTGGCAAGCTGAAGTTGAACTTGTAATGAAAGAAAGAAAAATTGATCCTAGTGTAAGAACACCTGAATTAGAAGTATCAGCTAAAAAACTTGTTAATAAAGAAATTTCTAGAGAAGAACATTTACGTTCTATAGATAAACATAAACCTGTACGAAGTTTTGATGAGTTACCCAGACAACCTACAGATAAAGCAGTGGTTTTTGCATTAAAAAATAATCAAAGAGCAGAAGGTTTATTTCAGTTACCCGAAGAGGTTACTAAAAAACTTAATGTAAAAAGATCACCATTAAAAGTAGGAGATCCTATACAAGGTAGATTAGATATTCCTGCTTATACATCTCACGATACTTGGGTTGTAACACTGATTAGTTCTCTAATAAAAAATGCAAAAGGAAACAGAACATCAATATATGCTAAAGCTATACATTATGCACCAGATTCTAAAAAAGGATACGTTGAATTTAAGGCTGCAGAAGGGCTTGGACAAAAAATTGCAACAGGACAACAAGGAAAAACACCTTATGCTACCGTAGTAGGTGCAGTAAAAGATTTAGATCCTGAAAGAATTAGAAAAAAAGCTAGTGAGTTATTAAATGATCCTGAGTGGGTTCAAGTATCTTTTGATCCTAGAAGACAAACTAGTTTTTATATTAGAAAAGGTGCAGATGGATTACCTGTTCATACACCTATTGCATCGGCAGATGAAGTAATACAAATAGGACCACTAGTATTAGCAAAAAATGCTGTAGCAAAAACAAAAAAAGATGGTACACCTTGGACTGATTTAAACAGAGGTGGTTCTATAAATAGACAAATGGTAGCATTAGGATTATAAGGAGATAACTATGGGTGGATTCCCAATGGAAATATTTACGCTTTTAGCATCAACCGTATTAGGTGGTGTTATGAGCATATGGGGGCAGAACATCAAGTCTAAGCAAGAGGCTAACAAGATGTATATAGCTGCCTTAACAGAAGAAAGTAAGATCGTTGCTTCTGCAAGAGAACACGGTATAAAAGATGTACACTTTGCATGGACTAGAAGAATCATAGCATTGTCTGCTGTATTCTCTATTATCGTGCTACCTAAAGTAATACCACTAATTTATCCTGACACACCCTGGATGGTAACTGTTGGTTACTCTGAGCTACAAGGTGGATTTAGTAACTGGTTATTTGGACCAGATAACGCTATGATGTGGAAATCATTTCAAGGCTTTGTAATTACCCCATTAGATACAAACTTAGTCGCTGCAATCACTGGCTTGTATTTCGGTGCAGGGTTCACCAAAAGATAAAGGGGGAAATTAATCCCCCTAGTCTTACTTACGTGCATTTTTGTTTAACCTTAAAATTAACTCAGTGTCTTTTTTAGTCTGAGCATCTCCTAAAGATCCCAATCTATCTTGTACTACTTTAGGTAGTAGCCCATGAAATGCACACTCATAGGCAGACCCCATAGTTCCATAAGCAGACACATTCCCTTTAGAGTCCGTGTAGTTACCTGTTACGTTATCATATGGACAACTAGCGTGTGATGCCCATTTCTTACTATCAGCGTAACTTAAACCTATTGCACTAATAATCATTAATCCTGTTATCAATAGTCCTACTATTAATTTTACTTTAGGGCTGTTTGCGTCAATCATTTGAATCTCCGATCCATTCATATTTATTACTCCATTCTTCTACAATATAATCATATAACATATTTATCTCATCCTGATTCTCTTCTATTATCTGGACTCGATCTTTGTGGTGAGAACGCTTTCTAGCGTAACTTTTAGCATCTCTTAATAAGTCAAAACTATTACTAGTCTTATCTCCTTCTGGTCTAGTTATTATTAACTTATAGTACATAACACATTACTCCCACAGTGTCAAATGTATTCTAAATAAACTTGTGAGCAGTGTAGCTAAAGCAAATGCATTTATAACCATCAATGCTCTGTCATTCCACAACATTCCTACAATTAACCATCCTGCAATGCCTACAGAATGAAAGTATAAATTTATAGGAAAAATATTATTAGCAGTTAGTATTGTAGAAATCATTAATATTATACTTGATATCCACTTAACATACCAATCAAAGGTATAAAGTGGTGTCTTGGTAACAATTGGTATTCCTTTGTGATCTTCAACCATTTTTTACTCAATTATTAAAAAAGTTACCTCGTAGGATGAGGCAGAGAGAGGTGTAAGCAATGTCTCTGGTAGGTAGTGTCCAGATTATACCTACATCCTCTGTAGCCTAGCTTAAAATGGCTCTCATAGGATTTGCCCTATTTTACCATCTAATTGTGTTGTCTTTATCTATTGTTTCCCCTGTAGACCCTGCATCAACCATACATAGTTGATCAGATGTCTCTGGACGTACAATTACTGCGCTCCAAGTACCAGAAGTATCATTGTAATATACAAAAGTTATATGTCCTCTGTGAGATAACCCACGGAAGATAAGTTTTTCTCCGTGTTTGTCTTCAATTTGTCTTTTAGCTTTGTCCAAACTTTGACAACCCTGCTGCATTGGGGCTTGACTGTATGATTTGGATACATTGAATGTAAATAAACATAAAGCAACTAAACCTCCTATAATTGATTTATTCACTTGAACCTCCTTTAAGGTTATTGGTTAGAGAAATCCAACTATCAGGAAACAATGCTACAATAATTTGATGCCATTGCTCTGCTAAATCTCTAATCTCTTTTTGTGCAGTATTATGACTGCGTAATTCATATGCCCTAGCCCAAGCATATAAAGATCCTGTTACATAGTATTCAGTATACGTAGATTGAGGTAGAACCATTCTAGCTTGTTCAGGACACACATCCATACCTAGTAAATGTATGTAAGTCCACTTTGCCTTGTTAATAGATTGTAAATAATCATCAATCATAAGATGATTAGGATTTATATCTACTGTTTCTTCTGATGATCCTTGCTTCCTATCATCAGCTTTCTTTCTCCACTCTTCAGGTATATAGAACTCAGGAATCTTATCTACATATCTTCTACTAATCTCATTATAGCTAAAACCTACTGTGTGTTTAAACCTTTGCCTAGCTACAAAGAGTGGTACTTTCTCACGCATCGTGATCATGCAATGCGTAAATGGCGTGAAGTGATTATTTCTAGCAAGAAAATCTAATAGTTTCTGATCCTTTGCATTAAGAAATACACCTATTTCTGAAACACTGAATTTTGATTCTTTATTAAAACTAACCCTGGCCGCATTAACTACAGTAAGGTCAGTACCCATAGAATCTACGAGTGTTGCCGTAAGTTGACTAGACATCTGTAGTACTCCTTATTGTAACCTCGTTGCCATTCCCTTGCTCTATCAGAAGTGGGAGGAAACGGATTATTTTTGTTCCTCCTAAATCCGTTCCTACCTTGTTCTAGTATATCCCTCATAGGAAAAGGATATCTTCTTTTATACGCCACAAACCCCTCCTGAGTTGGTAATTTCACAGATATCATGTGTCTCAACGGCTTCTTCAAATTCTGTTCCTAACTTATCTACTGCTTCACTGTAAGGTACTACAGAAAGGGGTTGACCACCTCTACACCCATCAGGATATACTGTAAATCCCCTAAGTCTATGGGCATAGGTAGCAAGAGTGTTAGCAAAATCATCTACTGTGTCCTCATTATTAAATTTAGAACCCCATGATGGGAGATTAATAGTGGAACTAATGGACATATCTACATAATCTTGTACATCTGCTTGAAACTTAATCCTTCTCTCATAATCATCTGCAAGATCTAATGCAGATTCAATTTTATCAGGATCAGCATCATACATATCAATTAACTCTTGTGCTGCTGAGTCTACAACGTATTGATACTTCCATTTAGTACCACCAGTTAAGTATCTACGCTTGTAGGCTACTGCAAAGATAGGTTCTATTCCACTGGAGCTACCAGCGAGTATAGAAATAGAACCAGTAGGAGCGATAGCCCTATTCGCAACTGGTCTGGAAACGGATAACTCATCAGCAAATTTCTTAGAGATGTTATCGCTGACACCTTTATAGATTGCCAACCATTTATGTAACTCTGGGGTAACTTCATATTTTTCTCCTCGTTTGACTAACCATTCATGCATACCCATAAGACCTAAACCTAGTCTTCTGTTCTTCTCCCTAACTTCATATACTTTAGCATAGGGTAATTCTGCTCTTAGTGTACCACATATTAAAAACTTAGTACTTAGCTCAACCACTCTAGCAAGCTCTTGAAGTGAATCAATGCGTCCAAGGTTAATGCTCCCAAGATTGCAAACGTCACTATCATCAGCAGAAGTAACTTCAGTACAAGCATTTCTCAATGTATCCTTTTCATTATCCATAAAGTTAAAACTAAACCCAGGTTCAGCAGTAGTTAATGCCTGTTTAACATTATTTTTAAATACCTCACCGACATCACCTGTCTTCCAGTAATTCATTAACCATTCAGTATCATAGTTCACACTGATGTTGGTCATATCTAATGGTGCGCGGAAGTTAAAGTCCTGCTCCTTTATATCTTTAAAACTAAATCCTGTACTACCTACAGGCATATCGTGCCAGTTTTTAGCAGTTAAAAAGTATGGTACATCATTATGCTTCCAATTAAGAGATGCGTACATGGCAGATCTACGAGATCCACCCTGCATAACATTAGCTCCTATGGAATTTATCATCTGCATTTTTGGTATTGGACCAGATGCTAGTCCACCAGATCCACCTAAAGATCTTCCTGACTCACGATATACAGAGTAATCAACTCCAATACCTCCACCTGTCATCAAACATGATTCTGCTTTCCAACTAAGATTAGCCCAATCTTCTCTTGTATCTTCTTCAGCAGATAACAAGAAACAGTTATTATAAAAACGTCTTTCTCTACCAGCATAGTAAATGTACCTACCGCCAGGTACAAACTTTAGTTCTGTTATAAACTTCTGTAGTTCTTGTCTCTCTTCTTTACGCATAAGAGGATGCTCACCTGCACGTAAATCTCCACATACATCTTCAACTAATACTCTAGATAGTTGTTCCCATGTATCACAACCAGTGTGAGCGTACTTTAAATTAAATATATCTTCAGAGAACTTAGATCTGAACATTGGATTCATGTTTGATTTAAATGTCATCGTTTACTACTACCTTTATATTATCTATGACTATACCTTCTAGAGCATCTGAAACAGCAGACGATACTAACTCTTTCATATCTTCTTCTAATCCTGCCTTACCATCAACAGGAACCCAATAGGCATTACTGTCTATCTGGGCATTTATGTATATAGAAACTTCCATGAGATCTTAAAACTGCCAATCTGTTTCATTATGTCTAACAGTATCTAACTTAGTCTTAGCATCCATAGAACCTATTTCACCACCTAGACCGGCATACCCTGCCATATCAACCCAGCTATCCTGATGACTAGGATTTTTAGCTAATCGTGCCATCTTAACCCATGCCATGCATAGTGCAACATCTTCTCTAGTTACTTGTTTCTTTAGTATCAATGCCCAACCTTGTGCAATGTCATTGAAGTTAGTGAAGGCATCTCCATACTCTTTATCTCTATCTCCTGTTACAAGTTCAGATGCTTTTTGTAATACAATCTCTCTTGGAATCATCAGTGTACCTTCTCATTAAAATTTGCATATACAACATTACCTTCAACCTTTTTAATTCTTTGCATTGGTTTGACAGTAATATCAGGGTTAATCTCTGCTAATCTGGCAGCAGCTTCTGCTACAATACTTTCCATAACAACCCTAACACTTGAGCCTATTTCTTTTATAGCATCAGAACAGTTAAAGTCACCATCGTATATTTGTAACGTATTATCTATAGGATCAAAAGTACAAAAAACACTATACGTATTATCTGGCAATATTATTTCATGTACTATTTCTTCATCTTCGTTGTCGGACATACAGTCAACTCCATAAAATCATCAGCATACATTAATGCTAATGGACGTTTGCGATCACCTTTTAGTATTGCTACAGGCTTTGTAGCTTTCATCATGTTAGTCTCAGCCTGTTCCAAGGCAGCATATACAGCAAAGGATGATCTTGCTTTGCATTCAACTGTCCAAGGAAATAGTCTACGTGCTAAAGGACTAAGACCTATATCAGGTCCATTAACTCCACCAGGAGTTGACGTAACATCATCATCCTCTACACCTTTGAGGTGTTGTTGAAGGTAGTTACGTACCCACTGTTGGAGTCTACGTCCTTTAGCTTTCGCAGACGATACACTTATTCTATTTGAAGACTGTGTAGTGGTGGTAGGCATTGGCTGATTTCGATTTAGGGTTACGTTCATACTTTAAGTTAGGCCAACAAGTATATCTAAAACTACAATAAGAACAAGCCATCTTTAGTTTTCTATTACCTGTAGGTTTACGATAAAAGAACTCTTCCTCATCAGTAAATCCACGTACAAAGTTATCTTCATTCGCTTCTTTATATCTAGTGATCGTGTCCTCTATCTTATTAGTATAACTCTCTTCATCATCAGGATCAGCTTGCACGATTTTCATCTCACCAGTTTCTTTACTGATTGCAATCCAACCACCTGCTTTGATCTCTGGAGTCTCTTCTCGTTCAGCCTTAGTATAGCCAAACAACTGAGCGCAATACCCAAAGTCATCATTGTTTTTTAATGCATCGTAAGAAGCAAACTTCTTTTCAAATGCAAATCGTGATGCACTTTTAATATCCCACAAAGAGAATCCGTTACCATCTCTGATAACTAAATCAAGTTCTCCATTAATGTAATCACCATCAGGTGTCTTATAGCCTACTCTTTTATTTAAGTCTACTATTTCTACTCCTGCTGCTAGTAAGATTGCAACAGCTATTACTTCAGTCATATCTCCATAAAGCATTTTAATACGGAAAGAGTTAGACTCAGGTGCTTTCTTCCAACCTAGTTTCTCTGCGTGTAGTTGACAGAAAGGCTTACCCACCTGAGACATAGAGGGGAGTTTTGCTCCCCCCTTTCTCTTAAAGTTAAACTTACCTAGCTTACTATTAAACATCTGACTAGCTCTAAAAATTATATCGTCAGGTATCTTAGGATCACCAGCTAGGTAAGAATCAATTGTTGTTTGAAGATCCATCTAGAATGGAATTTCATCATCAATGATTTTGTCTGGATCTAGGTCGGTCTTTACTTCACCAGGAACCATGTTCTCTCTCATCTTACTGACTACCTGTTCATTCTCCATAGTAATAAGATCAGCAAAATCTTGCAGATATGCTCTCGTAACTTCAGTCAATGCTCTACGCTCATTAACCATAGGTGTATACTTCAATACAAAGTACTTATTAGAACCAGCTTTCTTTAGTTCATAACCTATCTTTATGTCACAGTTAAATGGTTCCATTTGATACTGCTTCTTAATAGATGGTAGTAGTTTACCAATCTCAAAGAAGTTAGAAGGACCAAGCTTTATACGGAATGGTACTTCATCAATCTCTACCTTCTCACCTGATGCAGCAATAGGGTTATCCATACGTATCAAACCAAATAGGTTCCTACTTAACTTAGCCTTAGATGCAGTAGCATAGGCAATAGGATCAGATGCACGTAGCTTCTCTCTCTCCGCATTGCTTACCCAACCACACTTGTCACCACCAAACCAATCCAACGCTTTATTCTTAAAGCTCATAAAGTGTTGAGATATATTAGAGAACTTCTGAGAGTCTGGATCATATACAGAAGTCTGCATAGTCTCTGCAAAGATCCTGAAGTAGGTATCTTTAGCAAAGACATCACCATAGTCAGGGTGATTTAATCCTATTGATGGTGCAGGTATACCCTCTACCATATCCCCATTGTGTTCTGCTGTATTATCTTTGTTAATCCTGGCTCTTGCCAAGTTAGGTCCACTATCCATTGGGACAGTATATAACATGGAAAAGTCAGTAGTGTTTTCGTCTATCTTAATTAGTCCGTTCATGTAAAACTCCAATCATTAAATGAACAATGCTTATAACATATTATGTATTAATTGTCAAGATCATTTTTTAAATATTTTAATGCTCTTGTTAGTCCTTGAATGTCATCTCCAAGCAATCCAATTGCTAAATTGCAGTGATGGCACAACCAACCTCTAAATGTTTCTGTTTCATAACAATGATCTAAGACAGTTTTTATATTTTTCTTCTTACATATGGCACAGAATGTCGTTTGAGGTGGTGCGGTTTGTCTTATTTTATCTACCACCTTACTATGTGATTTCTGACATTCTTTACATGATGTACTTCTACTCTGTCTATGATCTCCTGTCGCTCGTCTGTATAATCGAAACATCATTAGAGGTTTTTCTACATTACAATGTCTACATACTATTGTATCCTTTTCTTCTTTTAATTCAGTTGTAAATAAATTAAGTTGATCATGCATTAAACTCCTCCTGATCCATCCAGTTACTTCCATGAGACATTTCTACCTCAAGAGGAATGTAATCAGATAGACCAAATCGTTTTTTAGCTTCATCTTGTGCATCCAGGAGACACTGTGGTCCTATTTCTTTAACTACATCTATCTCATCTGGATGGGTATCAATCAATACACTGTCATGTACTGTATTTATTACTACACTTTGTAGTCCTTTCTCTTTCAGTTTGTTGAATAATAATATTACACCTAATGGTACAATCTCTGCTGTAGCTACTGACTGTACAGGGTAATTAACTATCTGAGTCTTAAAGTTAGCATTGCCTGATCTATTTCTCTCACAGTCAGGGAAACTAAACTGTCTACCTGTTGCTGTAGTCACTAGCTTAGTAGCAATAGCTTCATTCTGTAACTTGTCATGCCACTTAAAGATATCTTTATACTTACCAAAGAACTCCTTAAAGTATATCTGTTGGGCAGGAGTACCTTGAGTACCACCATACAAAGGTCTGAAGGTTGAAGCTTTTGCTGCATTTCTTTCTGTAGCCTCTCCATTATCTGATAGAACTTTAGCAGTATAGGCGTGAACGTCAAAGCCAGATTCTACCTCATACTTAACAACTGAATCAGTGGCAAGTATACCAGCTACTCTAAACTCTAGCTGAGAGTAATCTATCTCAACCAAAGTACCACCATCAAATCTACTAACAAAAGCCTTACGAACTGGGAACAATCTACCTTTAGGCATATTCTGTAGATTGGGGTTAGAACTACTGAGTCTTCCTGTAGAAGTTATGCACTGATTGAAGTTAGCATGAAGTAGTCCATCACTTTTGATACCCTTCTTGATCCCTTCAATGAATGATGCGCGATATGTATCAATAGCTGATAGTCTTATTAGTGATTCAAGAAACTTCTTTACCCCAGGATCTGTATTAGTTCTTAGGTGTTCTGTAAGTGTTATTTTATCAGTCTTGAATCCACCAGCAGATGCTAACTCTAGTTTTGGTTTGATACCAAGACCAGCTACCTCATCTACTTCTAAGTAGAGTACACCTAATCCTTCACAGTATTCACACTTGCTAGGCTTCTTAAAGTTACTGCCATCCTTCTTTAGTTTATAGTAAGTACCTTTACCATAACAGCTACCACACTTGATAACTCTAGTCTTGTATGCTTTCTTAAAACATTCTTTGGCAGCAGACATAAAACCTTCCTGAGTCATGTAAGGTCTACGCTTTGGCTTACCCTTATCATCTACCCCAATGTCCATCACCTCTTTCCAAAGCTTCTTATCCTTGAGATTGCATGAATAGACCACACTAGATAGCTGTTCGGGGGATGATAAGTTAACATCCTTATCGCCCATAAGCTTCCTGGTCTCCATCTGAAGATATCGTGTTAGTTCTTCTTGTTCCTTTTGATAATCTACATCAACCTGGTCAAGCACATCCATATCAATAGCCATGCCTGATCTCTCTATGTCTGTCAGTACACTACAGAACTCACACATAAGATTTCTTATGGGGAGTAGTGAGTAGTTGTGATCTTCTCTAAATAATCTTTCTTGCTTCTGGAATATATCAGCAGTGGCTAATACATCATCACGTAGGTAAGAGATCTGTAGATTTTTAGGGAGATCACTATAATTTAATCCCTTACTAAGCATATCTTTTAGTACGTCTTGCTTCCTCACAGAATCATACTTGTGGGATAATGCTTCAAGACTAAGCTTGTTACGTACACCTTTGTTCAATACATACTCACTAATCATGGTATCAATAATCTTTACATCACAATCAATACCAATCTCACGCAGCCATGCTACATCAAACTTAGCATTGTGTGCTACGACATACTTTGCATTACTTAGTGTTCGTTTGAAAGTATTGAACTCTGTAAAGTTACTGTCTTCAATATTTAAGATAACTACTTCATTATCAAAGTATTTTGTCACAAGTTCACTACCAATTAGATACCCATGTGGTGATCTTAACGTGTAGCCTAATGCTACGAAAGTATTATCTTTGTTATATGGTGAGGGATCTTTACGATCTCCTCCTAAATCTATTTCAAGATCTAATACGATTGCATATTCAGTCATCACAAGCTGCACCAATAACATCAAATATTTCATACTTAGAGTTTTTATCTACTTCACGTACGTCATAGTCAATATACTCATCACCCCAAGGATATTTTGCATAGAGTTCTATCTCTGCTTTTAGTTCCGTTGTAGGTTTTTTAGAAAGTGACTCCCAAAGATACACACCATCTGACGCATATATTTTACCTGCTGCAACATATCTTTTTCTATAATTTGGCATATTAAATATCCTTATATATTTATTTAATTATTATTTATATATGTATATAATAGTTCTCTCCAGCGGATAACCAATCCTATTAGCATAGATTTTCTGGTATGTCAAGAAAAAAATATAAAATTTTCTCATTTATACATTAATCCTAATATACTACTAAAAAATTTTTTAAACTCTTCTTTGTTATCTGTTTTTTCATATAGCTCCCATACTTTTTCTATTTGTTCAGCGTCCTCTACAAAATCTTCAGCTTTTTTTTGTACTAAAGACTTTCTCTGTTCTTTATATTTTTTTAGATCTCTATCTTTTTGTTTTATCACTCTTGTTAATTTTTTATTTTCAGATTTTAACTCTTCCATATTTTGTCTATAGTACAAGTTATGTGTTTTATTATATAAAGGTTTTTCTTTTTCTATAGCTATCTTTTCTTGAGTTAATAACTTTTCTTGAGTATCAAACCTTTGTAACTTCCAAGTATCTACTAACCCTGACCACTCAGAACTTTTAATGTGTTGTTTCATTCTCTCTAAAAATTTTGTTGATTGCCCTATATAAATTAAATTTTCATTCTCATCGTAAGCTCTGTATAAAATATTTTCCATTATAAGTTTCCTAACATATCAATCAATATATCTTGAGATCTTAGGTTCAATGCGAACTGTAGCGCGACCATGACCACCACCTAACTTGTTCTTTGATACGTGTAGATACCTCAAGAAGTTGTCATCCTGTGTCTCAGTGTTCTCTTTACCAATACCAATAATCACATCAGCTTCTGCTGCCTTACCTATCTTAGAGTTAGCCATCTGTGTAAACCGTAGTGATGTCCTACCATCTGCCTCTGCACCTGCTTGTGATACAGCAATCACTGCTACGTTATGCTTCTTAGCTAGTGTTCTAGCCTTGATGTATACTTGGCTGAGTCTGAGATCATCTCTAGCAAACGTACCACGTACTTGCATCTTATCTAGCTGATCAATGATAACAATATCAAATGGCCCACCCTTAGTAATGATGTAGTTTAGTCTCTCCATAGTCTCACACTGATCACCATTAACCATCTGAATGTTGTCCTTGATCTTATCCCAAGATAGCTTACCTTTGAGTCTATCCTTAACTACATCATCAGTTTCCAAGGCAGAGTAAGATGATCCAGCCCTGTCCATAGTTCTCTCCGCTATCTCCTCATTGCACACCATCAATACCTTTGCACCCTGATCTGCAAAACCTCTAGGAGAGAATGCAGTGCTT
>CERP01002154.1_pt1 | contig 22487 bp, 33 predicted proteins | sample 530801 | NCBI WGS metagenome assembly CERP01 (sample SAMEA2620991, study PRJEB7988) | marine metagenome | biome: marine biome (ENVO:00000447); feature: surface water layer (ENVO:00002042); material: "saline water (ENVO:00002010), including plankton (ENVO:xxxxxxxx)" | depth 5 m | reverse complement strand
TAATCTCAACCCAAAGACTAAATACAATTTCAAATAAACACCGGGACAATCAGTAGTAGTGCTGGACCGGCCTCATAAGCCGGCGAATGTAGGAGTGCAACTCTCCTTCCCGACACCATTTTCAAGCGGCCTAGCAGTTCCAAATTGCTAGGCCGCTTTTTTGTGTTCTGCAATAAATATCATTATGTCGAAGGATTCAGAACTCACTATCACCAAGATAGTCGCATCTTGCCTTGGAGCATTGCTCACTCTCCTTGCAGCTGGCTTCTTTGGTTCTCTCTGGCAGCTCAGCAACACCAATGCGAGCAATGACCATTTCACCAACCAGCGCATTGACAAGATGGTAGCAACGCAATCTGCTCTCGCTGATGAAATCGGAAACTTGAAAGCTGAGGTGGATAAAGCGCATAGCATAGAGGATAACCATCCAGAGATCTCAGCGGAGGACGTGCGCAATGCTAGGGAGAGCGTGCAGCAAACGATCGACAAGGCTGCTGCACGACAAGATATCATTAAGTAGTGGATTTTTTAATTTATATCTATTAAATTATTGTTAGGATGACAGGAGAGCCAGAATTAGGAGTAGATGTTTGGTTTAAGAATATCGAGGGACATGTATTTAAAAAAAGCCATATGATAACTATCCCCCGAGTAGGGGATACCATATGTCTCAATGAAGATGAGGCTCTTGTAATTAAGGTAGCATGGAATAACTATGTAGATGTAATCGGAAGAGAAACATGGGTAGTTCTTATCGATGTTAATACATATTTCTCTATCGAAGGCATCGATTCAGATGTAGACTGGTCTTAAATAGATATGTGCAGACAGATATTAGTAAAATCTATATAACACGAGTAAACGCTCCAGACCCCCTCAAGGTCCTTCTTGAAAGGCTCAACCTCGGTGTCGCTAGGGAAGCTAAGCTTAGGCGGGCATTTATCAAATGGCTTGCCAATAACGATTTCCCCGACCATTCTACGATCCCTCATCTCGAGGACATGTTTGATGCATATATCGGAGGGATGACCGCTGTTCATAACCCTTTCAGGGACGCCGGCCACAAGCCGTCACATACCCCCACACAACCACTTAAACGGAGCTGGTAATGAAAAAGATCAAGATAGCTTTTATCTCAAAGAGAGCTACAGGAGATTATGGGACGACGTCCTTGCAGATCGCAAGTGATTTCCTTGCTAGATACATCACCCAGACTTCACACTATGCTGAAGCTGAAGCATTCACCGCAATCGACGCTAATTGCATTGACAAAATCGTGTCTGACTACGAGGCAGATGTAATAATCATCGAGGCATTGTGGGTCACTCCTGACAAGATGAAGGAGCTCATATGTATTCATGGAGAACGTAAATGGATAGTGCGTGTTCACTCTAGGTTCGAGTTCCTCGCACAGGATGGCATTGCTCTTGACTGGCTTCTCACCTATGATCCCAACGTGAAGATTGCTTTCAACAACAGAAAGGCAGCAAATACGTTCGATACGTTCCAGAGAGCAAAGTCTCCTTATCTAGGACACAGTAAAGTGCTGTGGCTTCCTAATATCTACTATCCGAACAAGCTTCGATGTGATCTTCAAGACAATCTCTTCCCATATAGTCCATGGCTCGATGATGGTATCAAGATTGGCATCTTCGGTGCGCACAGAGAGTTGAAGAATACCCTCAACCAAGTCATGGCAGCTATCAATTATGGTGACGCTCTTGGCAAAAACACAACTATCTACGTGAATGATGTGGGAGACCCTGAGATCATCAAGAATCTCAAGGCTATCAATGAGCATACAGGGGTATGTTCCCAGATAGAGTTTGTGGATTGGATGACTCATGATGAGTTTCTCAACTTTGTGATGCATATGGATGTAGGGCTTCAAGTGAGCTTCTCTGAGAGCTACAACATTGTGGCATTCGACTTTATCTATTGCGACAAGCCAATCCTCACGTCTACGTTCATGGAATGTACCAATAAAGGTTCACGTTCTCTGCCAGATGAACGTTCTATCCGTAAAGGCATTGCACGGGTCCTTAGGTTCAGAGGGATTAGAGCGTGGCTGAACAGGAGAAAGCTTGCTAGAGTGAACAAGATCGGAACCTATCAGTGGAATAAGGTGATGTCTACAGCGTTTAACGCTTAGTTTATCCTAGAACAAAAAAACCCCACTTGATTGCTCAAGTGGGGTTTTTTTTGTGATGTTAATATTAGTTATTGAAATATAGAGAACGGATTGGTCCAATACCTCTCTGGCTCATATCCCGGAATAGGGTAGCCATAATATGGATCGTATATACTCAAGGACATTGGATCAGTATACTTGTAAGAGTAAAAATCTGGATTAGCAAACCAAGGACTAGATGAGTCATATACTGGATCATAATAAGGATGATACTGGTGACCGATATCATCTTCGTTGTAATAGATATCATCTTCTGGGAGTTCATCAGCCCATCGAGGATCCCCATCATGTCCACCACCTCCGCTGTTGATCCAGCTCCAATAGAGCGTACTAAACTCTGTCGGTGTCGGAATGCTCACAGTAGTTCCTGGGATGCGGACAGGATAACCATATTCATCATTCTCAAGTATCTGGCGACCATTTGAGCCAACCGGTGGCTCGTACATCGCATTCCAATACATTGTTTCGTATTGTGTCGGGTTAATTGGAATGTTCATCATTGCGCCTGTCGGGTCGAGAGATGGCATAGGAAATGGCGGACCAATAAATGGCCCAGGGCTTGGGACTGGGACCGCACTCCCTGGTAGAAATATCCAAGGTAAACCTTCATGCATATCATATTCATGACCTACGCCACCAGGATGCTCGAGTGGTATATTGGGATCTCCAAATTCATTATGATCGCCGTTGAGCTTATCTCTCCAACCCGGCCCAGGGTAATCACCAGTACCGCCAAGTATACGCCAATCAATCTCGTCATCTGTCAAGTCCCATGCAGGGTCAGTGTCATGCCAATCAGGATCACCAACATCTCTCGCATTCTCAAACTGGTTCTCCATCCGACCTCGCTCACGCTCCATCGCTCTGCCAAAACCCGGCCAACCTTCCCCATCATCGATATCTTCTGCGGTCCATCGATCATCCTCTTCATCTCCGCTAATTACCCTTGCTTCAATGGCTTCATTATCAGTCGGAGCTTCTTTTGCTACCTGAGTACACATCACCGTCAAAAAAGGAAAGAGTGAGAATATTACCCATGTTAGTTCTTTTGTTACTGTCATATTTTTTTAGATTATAGTTATATAGGTCAAATTAATAGTTGTAATTAACATTATTGATTTGTGGGCTCCATGTAGGAGCATCAAAGCAATAATTCTGCCATTGGTTAAACAAGTCCCTAAACTCTACTGGTGTAGGAATATCTTCTGTGGTTCCTGGAATACGGACAGGGTAACCATACTCATCATTGGAGAGTATACTATTACCTGAACTATCTTTAAACGGGCTATACATATTCACCCAATATAGATCCTCATACTGGTCTGGTGTGAGGGGATATTTACGGTATTCAGGTGCTAGGAATGTCACTGGGTAGTTGTAGTAATCATATACCTGCGGCCACTCATAGTATGGTACGCTACTCTCCGGGATGGTGATGCCATCGTAGAATTCAGGAGCCATTGGATAACTCACCTGGAAGTATCCTGGGAATAGTGGGTTATTTATATCTGCACCTTCATTGCCTGCTGGTAACCCATCAGCGCCTAAGGCAGCTCCGGGGAGTTGAGAATGGGGCATAGTGCACATCGTTTCGAGAAACGGGAACACCGCTACTAGTACTAATAATAGTTGTTTTGTTATCATTTTTATTCTGTTGGATGAGATGTAGGGTGGTTCCAACGAGCATCAGATTCACCATTGTATTGCCAGTGATAGTATAGCATTGCAAATTGATCTGGTGTTGGTAACTCAACAGTAGTTCCTGGAATACGGACAGGGTAACCGTAGTTGTTAAGCTCTAACAACTGGACACCTCTCGAATCTGTGTAGGGTGAATACATATTCTCCCAATACATGCTCTCGTATTGCGTTGGAGAGACTGGGATAGTATGATACGCAGTACCTGGAGAAAGCGGTATGAAAAACGGCATCCCCCATGGTCCAAATATTATAGGCAACCCATAAGGGCTGGTAGCATAGTCTGGGATATTAGGAAGCCCGAGCATTTCATGAGGAGATCTTTGAATTCGAGGACCTGAGATCCACGGGTTCCCTCCATTTGCTTCTTCAATCTCTTTAGCTCGTTGGAAACGCTCTAAGCGCTGCTCCTCATTATCGGCTTCTTCTGGATCTTCTGGAGCCTCTTCAGTCCCTTCAGTGAAGTTACCGGGGAGTTCTGCTGTCCATACAGGTACCTCGACATCATTTGGAGTATATGGATTGTCTAATATCTCCTGAACGATTTCAGCTTCTGATTGCGTCTCATCGGCAACCTTCACGCATGTCATCTCTAAAAACGGAAATAGAGAAAACAATGCTATTGTTAGTTCTTTTGTTACTGTCATGTTTCTATTATAGTAGATCTATTCTCAGATGGCTACTAAGTAGACTAACTGATACCGAGAATCTTCAGTTGCTTTCGTTCATGAGTTATGTCTTCAAGCATGTCGGGATATTCTTCTTGGATAAACCGCTGAATCGCGCCTGGCTTGATCCAGCTGGTCGTCTTTTCGCAGTCGATACCAAAACGCTCAGCTGTGGTATTAATTGTCTTGATTGCTTGTATTAAGCATGCAAATCGTGCGAGATATTTAGGGTCCATATTTAATGTTTCGGTCTCGCTTGCGTATGTGTTACTCATTGTAGTGAATATAACGCTATTCCTGTTAAGGCGGCCACAATTTTTTTGTTTTCTGTAGTGGGAAGGAACCGAATGATAGCATCTATAGCCTCAAATGCATTTCTAATATCATCTAGCTCTCTCCTGGTACGATCTTGAGCGATTACATCCTTTAACGAAGCTAATATAGCAGAAATAGGGTTGTTAGGGGATGCTTTATAATTGATCTCTCCAATTGCAAAGTATGCTTCAATATCTCTATCAGCTCTAATTAACTCTTCTAGTTCTTGACTCAAAGCTAGTGCACTCCGTGCAGTATCATCTTCTACTGTTAGTGATGAACGACTTTTATTAGTGATCTCATCTAATTGACTAACTTGTGAATGGTATATGTTCTCTGGAGTTATTTGAGTAGGTTGTTCCGTGTTTTCCGTCATTTTGTTTGAGTGCTTGGTCAAATTGTTGATCGATAGAAAGAAGTGATTGCTCGATGTTTATCGTCTCTGTTTTTAAGAAGGTATTGATATCAACACTCAAGCCGACATGCTTATTACAAAACTCACATTGTATCTCATTAGGACTATCTAGCCTGATGGGACATATCAGAGTTTCGTTACGGGTGCATGGACATACTACTCCTATGTTCTGCGACTCAAGAGATTTTACTGCGTTGGCGGTAGCTTCAGCTATCTCAGATTCTTTTTTCTTCAGCACAAACTGCTTCCATGCAAAGTGCGCAATAAATTGTAAGGAGATAAGAAGGGAAAACCCATACCAGAATCCTATCAAAGGCAGAAGACCTAAGCCTCCAATACCAGCTATGCTCAAGAGTATAATTAAAGACTTACATATACGAAAGAATGGGCTGTCAGACATATAAGGATTTATTCCTCAGGCTCGTATTGGCCAGCTCCGATAGCTAGGTGATCGAGGTCAGGGGCGATGCCAGCAATAACTTTTCCAGCCGCTTCTATCTTCGTATCTATCTTCTCAAGTAAATTATGTTGTGATTCAGATAGGTTTGGATGAGACCTTACTTTCTTGAATCTACCTCTAAGCTCTGCTAAGCTTATTAATAAGTCGCCCAGCTCATCACTAACAGTATTTATCTCATATGGTAAATGTAATGGAGCTTGCTGTGGTGGCTCAACAGCACGCTTGTTGTCACCAAGTGGCTTAGTACTGATAGTGTCATCTCCTTCAGTTTTACCTATACCTGATGTCTGTCTCTGTGAGTTAGGAATAATTCCTCCGCCTTCTGCCATGTTTGTATTTAGTCCATGCGTGAAAAATTACCAGGAGGTCATAAATACCTTCATGAGCGTAATTTTTGAAAAGGCTTTTGCCCGTACACTAAAAGAAGATGTAACAGGCCTAGGACCTGAAGTCGAGGCCGATGCATTTACCCAATCATTAGATGACGGTACTAATCCTGATGCATTTGATGTTAATTCACCTGAGGGTCCAGATGCTGAGGCAGTAATGGGGGCGAACAAAGAAATGGCTAGGATCTCATCTGAAGCTAGTGCAAAGATGCATACGGACCTAACTGGGTGGATCATTAAACTTGAAGAGTTCGCTGATTTCCTAAATGGGGTTGATTCTAAATCAATTCAGATGTCTCTGAAGAATGCTATTCCAGATACTGTCTTCGATAAGATGAAGACATCTGAAACTAAGAAGATTGCTCGAGTAGCAATGGAAATCGCTTCACTGTCAGAACAGTTCAAAGGATATCTAGCGGCCGCGGATGATCCAAAATTCAAATTTGAGTGAATTATCCGCTAATTCCCAGCTTTCTATCTAGATCAGCTAACTTGATCACTGCAGATAACCCTCTGTATGAGTGCTTATCTATCCAGTCTAACGGAATAGCATCAATACGCTTAGCGAGCGCTATGTCATTGAGATCCTTACATCTCTTACCAACTGTCTCAGGCCAAATAAACACTTTCTTACCTTGATCTACTAAGATGTGCGATTTCTTTCGGGCTGGTTCATCGATCCACTGAGAATCAAGTACCCATACCTCATCATACATGCCCATAAGAGAGCTAATCTGTTTCTTTTGCTTGATTGTAAATACCTCGTCTGACTTTTCTTGGATGCCTCCTACAGCTACACCGTTTTTAATAAAGCAAGCATTAATAGGACCTTCATTGATATAGATATTGCTAGTATCTGAGGATATTTTATCAAAGTTAAATATCGACCGGGAGCCTTCACTCAAGTATTTCGGACCTTTAGTGTTATTTGAAATCGATCTCGATTGAAAGAATGTTAATTTACCATCTGCATCGTAAAATGGGATGATTAAACGATTGTAGTGCGTCTTACCAAACTCTCTCGATAAGAATAATCCTTTAGGTCTATTGATTGCTGTATCTAATCTTCTAGATTTGAGATACTCTATTGCAGCGATAATGAGTTTATCTTTTTTGCAGTATTCTACATCTCTACTATCAAGAAGATTAAGAGCATCACTCGGGAGCACTGCTTCTTTAACAGTATTAGAAGCTGGTTCGTGCCATTTGAATTGAGTTGGATCATACTCAATATCCTTGATACTCTTCATGACGTCATAGAACGTCATGCCTGATACCTTCATGATCCATTTCAATGGCTTTGATGACCATCCACAATTATGGCACATTATATTCTCTATCTCTGGCAGATAGAAGCAGCGTTTCTTTATTCCTAGGGATTTACCTTCTCTGCAAATAGGACAGGAGCACCTATAAGTGCCCCTTCCTTTATTAAACTCTGGTTCTATCCCAAACGTATAGAATTGCTGGATAACATACTCTCTAGGAATGACCACCTAGTAGTGTATGCTATATCAAAGTGAATATCTACTCAACAGGCACTTTTTCTTCAACTGAGACAGTGCCTTTGTGAAAAATAATGTTGGTAAGTGGATCATACCAGTGAGCTTCGGTGACAACCTTACCTTCTACTTCACGGACAATCAACTTCGGGGATACGTATGAACCGGATGGTGAAACGATCTTTCTAGGCTGTACTATTGAACTCATGCAGGTATTTAGTCCCGCGCTCGCAGTAAGTTGAATATATTAACCATTGTTGAGCCTTGAAAGAATTTAGAGTGGAAGGATGATTTCGATTTAATTATATTATCTAGTCCGTGAATATTACATAGCTTTAGGAACTGCTTGTAATCTGGTGTAGGGTGTATCTTGTTCATCTGAGCTTTATAATCAGCATATTCTGCCTGCCATATATCTTCTTCACTCTTAGTATGATGACATAAATCGATGAGCGAGTAGTTCTTCGCTACGATCTCTTCTTGTTCTTTGGTCAGCGTTTTTTCACCGGACATGTATTTCATTGCGGTTATCTTACCTACTCTCGGCACGCCTATGATGTTATCTGCTGTATCACCAGTGATTGATTTGAACCGGACATAATCACGAGGTGTCATCTTGTAATCTGCTATGAATTCAGCTTCATCATATACCTTCTTCTTAGTCGGAGATGAAATATAGACTCTCTCATCTATCAGCTGGAGTAGGTCGGTGTCAGCAGACAGGATTATAACCCTATCGTGATTTTTTTCTGTCTTTGACACATATGCAATGATGTCATCAGCTTCTCCTTTAGTTGGATATATTGATAATATCCCCATCGATGCTAAAATCTCAATGATGATATCGTTTTTTGCATTCGCTTCTTTATTAGCTTCTTTGTTGCGTGTGCCTTTATAGATCTCAGATTCTTCTGCTCTGATAGAAGGTCCAGATTCTTTTCTCATATCCCAGGTCACTATGACTTTTGCGGATCTAGTCTCTGTAGCGGCTTTGCGGATCGATCTCAGAAAAATATCAACGTGGAGATTAGAATCTTTATCTCCGCCGTGTTGCCCTTTTGCTATCCAATAAGCTCGATGTACAATGTTATTACCATCAACTAATAGTAATGTGTTTGTATTGGTCTTTGCAGACTGAATAGACGTCCTCGGGTAATGATTCGACATACTCAACTATACCACTATCATTGCCTGATATCCAGCTATCAATGGGTGCTGACCGTCTAATCATATTAGGTATTGATAAGAAGTGATATTCAGAGTTGGCCTCCTCCATGAATATCCACATTTCACCGACGAAATCTCCATGATTAATTGCAAACAAGCTGGATGGCTCAATCAACTTCATCGTCTCCGTCTCCGAAACCATCATCATGATCCTCCGCAACATCTAAGTCGTAATCTTCATCTGCCATATATTTGGCTTTGTCGATAGCATTAGTTAGACTCGCTCTATCCTTCTCGGTAGGTGCATGTGATATTCTGACAAACCTACCTGCTATATCGTAACCTACTATTACATAGGTGTCGAGAAACTCACAGACTCTTGATCTTATCTCCTCCTTAACATCATCATCGATATTCTGACGCCTGATTGTTGTTTCGAGCATCGCAGCCATATATTCAGGATCAGCTAATAACTCTTTAATACCTGTTTCGGTATTTGTCGGGACAGCGGATAGGTCTGGACTTGCTGAACTCATTCTCTTGGTGTTGGTTTCTTGCCAGCATATGGATTCTTTTCTGCAGTTCCGATGCCAGCTTCAACGAGTGTATTTACGACAACTTCTATTGAATCAGTTTTAATTGAAGAGTTCTTGGGGAATTTTGAACCTCCATCGTTTATCTCAAACATGATCTCACCATTAAAGCTCTTGTTTTCATAACAAGTAACAATCACTGATGATACACCAGGGTCGATAAGAACGGTCCAGCGTCGTGGATCATGATCTGCATATACATTAACGAGGCGCCAAACGACATATTTGGCATCTCTCAATCGCTTGATGAAGTATCCGCTAGTACTGATTCTATTACGGACTTTTCTTGTTGGGGCTGTTGTCATTTTTGGTATGGAGTCAAGATATACTTCAAGGAGTACTTATCAGCAACAATACTTATCGCAACTATATAGTGCTGCTTATCAGGCGTCCAGAGTAGTTTTATATCAAATGTTTTACCCTCCTCAATAGGAAGCGCTGCAAGCTGCCTTACTACTTCGAAGTTGATTGGCGATGCAGCAAATTCACTTTCACATGGACAATCAAGTCTCAAAGCAAAAGCATCACAATTATCAAGCTGTTCATCAGTCAAGGTGAAGAACACTCGACCTTCTACCTGCTGTAAGTAGACTTTATTAGCTTCTACAAATGATGATGATTTGATAAGCTTTGTAATTTCACCTTGACGGAGTTGAAAGTTAGCAGCGACCTCAAAATCATCGATACTATTGATATTTACTCCAATCTTAGGAACCACTGACAAGTCTAATGTATGGAGTTTAAATCGCATGCCTGATGACTTGTACTTGATAGTGTTATCTTTAACATCAACTGTGATTGTTTCCTCATCTACACATTCGAATGAGCTAAGAAGCTTTCGTGTACGAACAGCAATATCATTCGTCCCTTCTCCAGTATTAGTGTTATACTCTGCGGCGAGTATGCATGTCTTGTCGGTATTACTAACAGTAGTAGTGATACTGTCACCTATTGTAATTCTCGCTATGTCAGCAAAGCTACCTATTGGCTTGAGAAAGCACCTGATGAATTTTTCTCTATCAGCAATACAAACGATCATCCCTTACTATCAGCTATTGAATTCAGAATCGCAAGCATCTTAGTTTGGTTTGAGATGATTTTATCATATTTCTCATGGAGAGCTGTAAGACCCTTTTCATTTCCGAAATCAAAACTCATCTGAGGTGGAGTTGTATTGTCTGTGGCTGGAGGTGTAAAATGCTGACTAACAGATATAGGAGGTTCTATATTCTGCGGAGCGGAAGGTGGGGGAGGCACCGGCGCTTCGGAAGCTGGAATAGCGTCTGCATGCCCACCAGTCGGCATCTGCTTTGCAAGTTCTTCTGTTGATGGTGATAAGTTTGTACCTGCAGGTACACGTTTTGTTCTGCTGATAAAATCTTGGAGACCGGATTTAACCTGATCGCTCACATCTGGTGTACCTACACTCTGCTCTACTCTATTGTTATCAATCGTCTGTGCATGTGAGAATGTATTGCCAAAGAAGTTTACAACTGCATCTCTTTCTGCCTTTAGCCTCGCGAGATCTTCAGGTTTACTCATATAAGTATATACAAAGAGCCCGCTGAGACTCAACTCAGCGGGCTCTGCAACGCGATTAAACCTAAGCTTAGTCGAGATCTAGATTCGCAATAGCATCATCAATATCCTTATCATCGAGATTGAATTCAACTTCTGGAGTCTCTTCTGGAACTTCCTCAACCACTTCCTCAACCACTTCCTGATTTGAGGGGGCTGGAGCCGTCGGCGAGAATCTCGGAGATGCTCGTTCGACAGGGAGGGTTGGTGATGCTGGAGCTTTCACAAACCAGTGAGTGTCTACCATCTCTTGCAATTCGGCGACAGTTTTGACATTGAACACTTCGGAGAGATTGAATGTAGATTCTTCAATTCCCTCTTTAGCTTTCTTGCTCAATCCGAGCTTCTTGCCTTTACCGAAGCGAGATTTAGTGTAAGTGGGAATTGCCTTGCCAGCAATCTCAATATCAGACGTGACACGAAGTTTGAAGTCGACACCATTGTCAGATAGATCGAACACTGCAGCACCGAATTCATCTGCATCCTCGCCGCTGATCGCACTTTCAATGATTCCGTGGATCTGCTTACCATAACGAAGAACTTTCACTTTGCCATTGTTCTCTGGATTTACTGGGTCTTCGACGACATATACGTTCACGAGATACTTTTCTTGGCGGCGAATGCCGTTCTTCTTGATCTGCTCCTTCTCTTGTTCAGAGGCCTGGGACCAGATCTTGAAGCGGGCTTCAGCGATAGGATCACGCTCCTGGAAAGTAGTTGGAGAAAAGGCGGACACATACTGTCCAGTCGCTTTTGATTTCCAACCATGAGTGAAGTAATGGAAAAATGTGTCTTCCGGCTTTGGTGTATATGGAAGTAACCTCAACAGGAATGTCTCACCGGGGTGGTTGATGTTTAGAATGTCACCTGAACCGCTTGATTGTTTACTATCAGCGTCTAGTGCTCCTTTAATTTTTTCGAACATGTTCATAATTTCTTGTATTTTTTTAGTTTAGTTTGTATTTTATTAAGTGCCTTTTCGATTAAGATCTTCACTTCACTCGGTAATTTCAGATATCTCGTCCTCATCAAGCCGTGTGTTTTGTGAAACTCTCTACCGAACATGAACTCTAGGAGTTCATTAGGTACTCTCTTAATATATTTAGTTGGATCACCGATGGCAAACAATATATACCAAGATATATCTCCTTGTTTTAAGTTGTTCAGAAACAAGGGTATATCACTATTACTTCCTACTGGTACAAATTCTAGGTAGTCTGATAATTCTAGTGAGTTCTCCTTGCATACACCATAGATGAACTTGGCTGACATGAGAATGTCTCCTGTTATATCTTCGATATCAAACTCTTTTGTCTTTCTACTCTTCAACCACAATGAATAAGATCTGATAGCTTTCATCGTTGTGAAATGCTTCAAGTCAAGGTGATCATCTGGAAACTGCAGGTATGATGCTCGTATAAAATCTTCAGCGCTTGTTGCGTTAATACGTCGGAGTATTCCGTCTATTGTTGCACATGCAACAACCTTATCTGAGGGCAGGTCATCAAACTGCTTGCGTAGTTTGAAGGGCTTGTTTTTTACTTGTCTAGATACGCGCAAATATGTGTTGTATATCTGCTGTTCCTGTGCAGTCATTCTACTAATGGTACTTCTGTCGCGTTAAGATATTTGGAGATATATTTTGATTTTGCTAGAGATGGCTCAAACTGGATAAAAATGAGAAAAATCTCATAATCTGTCTCTGCACCTATAAGCATCTTGAATACATCTCTATAGTTTTTGTTCTTCAATAACAATAAGAACACGTTTGGTAAATTCAAGCGCTTTCCTGCAAGGACTGTCATAAAAGAACAGAAGCATCTGAGATAATGATCTCGTTCTATAGTATAGATTTCATCAAGGGGCGTATTCATTGAGTGTTTTTGAGCGTCTTAGTGAATTCGATGAATCTATCAGTGGATTTTCCACCAGCAGCGGCAGAGTGACCACCCCCTTTGCATAGTTTCTCTGCAAACTTGTGCAGTTCGATATCACAGTCATCCGCTCTACGGAAAGAAATTGATTTTGTTGCTGAATTAAATGTAAACGCAAAGTCTACGCCTTCTTCAGTAATCATTTGATGCAGTACTTCATTGATAGCGCTTGTAACGTCTGTACCTAATATAGAATATAATTTGCCCTCAAATTGGACCTTGCCGTAGAAGCGGTCTGCGGTCTTAACTAGTCTTTTGACTTTACGGTTGAACATCTCGATGACATGTAATTGCATCTTATCAAAACCTCTAAAGCCGTTGCTATACTTTTCATTAAAGATAGCTACACGATTACCAGTTAATTCCCAAAACCAATGATTCATGGGTTTAGATTCTGGAAAGTTCAGTGTATATGAGTCATAATCATCTACTAACGCTATTAGGTATTTCTGAAACTTGTTGAGTTTAAGCTTGTCCTTGAATGTGCTATATAAGAGTTTCGTGGCAGATGGGTATTTGCTCAATATTACCTTTGCGTTTTTGTATTTATGTTTGTTATCAACATGGAGCGCATGATGGTCAATAACTATGACGTTTGGTTTATCGAAAATCTCGATATGTTGTGATACATCTAAGTCCAAAACATAGATATGATCATAATTGCTGCCTTTTATTGCATACCAGCTTTCAAACTCAGAACCAACACGGGAGACTGAAGAGGCTGTGAATGGTAATTTGGAGCCATATAGCCATGTCATTACAGTATATGCACCTGCTCCGTCAAGATCAATATCTGTCCAAACATATACACTCATCATATATGATTTATGCAGGACTCTCCTATTATCAACTAGTCATTGATAAGGTCTCGCAATGTTCCAATTTCAGATTCATCTTCATCTAACAAATCAATATCAGTCTCTTCAACTGTCAGTGTGTCATAATCGACTGCGAACGCTGCTGTGCCAAAATTAGCGCCGAACCTATTCTTGAGCATTGACATCCTTACTAACCCGACCTCTCGATCTGATTCCTCTTGCCATATTGACCAGATCACATCTGCTGTTGCAGCAAGACCAATCGATTCCGATATTGTCTCAAGACCTGGGTTGTTAGATGCAAACCCAGACCGGTTTAACTGAGTTGCGGTAATAAACGGACATTCGTAGATATAAGACATTGCTCTGAGCTTCTCAGTGTTATACTTGATGCGCTCGTATGAGTTTGTTCCATCTGTTGCAGATAAAAGATTAATGTAATCGACTACTACTGCATCGATTCTGCCAACTTTTTGTTGGACCTTTGCAATGAACCCTTTGAGCTGGTCAGGGGTGATAGTAGATGGGGGAAATTCCTTTATGATCAACTGACCGCCATTTGGCTCTTTACCTTTCATCATATGACATAATGTAGGTCCATTGTCCTCAATCTCATTGATCGGTATTTTAGTGATGTTTGAATACATCCTCTTAGCATACATCAATTCTGACATCTCTAGTGATATCAAAAGTACTGTCTTACCCATCTCTGTAATATGAGAGGCGATATTACCTAGAATGATTGACTTACCGACGTTTGTTTCACCTGCTGCAATATACAATGCTCTACCTTTCTCCTGAAAGCCTCCGTTCAGTAGTTCATCTAACCACTCCCATGGAGAGGCTACTGTATTACCCGCTTCTTCTTTCAGTTGTTTAATAACTGAAGTATAATCATTGTATAGGCTAATTCCTAGATCAGCTTCAATCGAAATATTACATGAGTTTTCAAAACGATCAAGTATATCTCCGGTCTCTATCCTGTTTTCTGAGATATCTTCAGCGACATCTAGCATAGTTTTGTAGATTGCTCGTTCTTTTAGGAACCGCTCTGTGTTCTTATATAGAGCACTGTCATCAAACTCCTTGTCGAACTCTTTTAACTCTAAGAGAACTCTTTTGAACGCGAGCTTCTCTGTATCTGTTACAATATGCTGTCTCAATTCAGTGAGAGAAGCTATCTTACCTTTCTCCTTGTAGTATGAGTGCATATGATCCATAACAGTCCGGAAATCGGTATCATGAATATACTCAGAAACATAGAAATCGTGTGTCGATGCGGTAAACTTTTCATCAGTGAGTGCTTTGAATACAAAGACTTTTTCGAAGAAATCAAGATCGAGCTTCACACTATTACTGTATCAAATATAAACTGCAGAATCAACCGAAGGTTGCGTTCTTGTCATATAAGGTTTGTCGAGTTCATAATATAGTCGGTATTTCTCGATAATATCGAGGCAATCAAATCCGGGAAATTTACGACACTCACAATTCTCGTTGATTGCAATAGCGAATGGTGTTTTGGACACTAATGGTACAACACTCTTACCTATGTTACAAGAAGCCCAATTAATAAACGTCAATGAAAAGTGTGGCTCAGCTGATCCAAACCGCTTGGAACGCTCATCATGCATAGCAGACGCATGACGGCATAACCATTTCATATTCCAAAAAGATTCACGAACCCACTTTGAACATGGATGGTTAAAATATGAATGCTTGCGAGGTGTTCCGCGCTGAGTCAGTGGTGCTGTTTCGAGCTGAGCAGAGGTAAAGCAATTTGCTAACATCTGCGCAGACTCGACGATCATCTTAGAACGGACATGCTGATCATATAGCAGTCTTGCGGCGATATCCGGATCTTCATGTAGAGCAAAAATATTCATATGTTTACATTATATGAATTATAACCATTTACTCAAGAACCATTTTTCACCATCTCTCCACTCCTGAGTGATTTCAGCTAGTCCAGGAGAAGCATGGATGATCGGAATATCCCATACCCCTAGTTTCAACTTGTTTGCATTGCAGTTCAGGGAAAAGTCAAGGTCATAGAAGTGAAAACCAGCTGGACATGATTCATCGAATGGTTTATCTGGGAGCTTATCAAGACGAGCTGCGATAAACACACCATCTATCATTAATGCCCTAACATTCAGGGGTCCAAATGATGTGATCTGGTATGTGTCACCCTTTATATGAGCCGCAGCTCCCGCTAGCTTGTCAGGAGTCGTCATCAAATGCCAAAGAGCAGGTGATTTGATCTCTGCTGTTCTGTTTCCAGCTACTCCTATTACATCAAACTTGTCAAGAGCCTCATCAATACGGGTATCAAGGTCACTACAATTGATAGTGACATCGTCATGCATAAATACGACAGTGTTGCATTCTCCCCTCCTGCTAATTTCTTTGACTGCTGCATTGTATACTTTCGCTAGGGGTTGAGTATTGTTGTCTACTGTAAAGAGATGGGCTCTGTTTTCTCTATTCTTTTCACATAGAACTTGTAGATGTTTGCTCTGTGAAAGGAGAGAATCTTCGAATTTGCCTTTTGATGCTGATACGATAGCTAGTTTTCTTTTCATGATAGTGTTAGGAACGGGGACTTAGTCTCGAATTCATCCATTTTCTTAAATCCTCCCACAGCTGTCAATTTGTAAATTGCTCCCTCTTTAACCTCTTTAAATCCCTTCCCTCTGATAGATGAGAATGACTTGGTTTTATAGTTCATGAAGAGAGTGACACCGGACCGAGCAATATATGTATTGCCAGTTGTCTGATTATATATCCAGACACCAAATGTACCTTCAAGTCTGTTCAGAATTGCTTTGACGATGTTAATCTCTGAGGTTTTCTTGAGTGTTCTCTCGAGATCATCTAACATTGCTGGGATAATTGATGAATCAACTGGGTTTCTGTAACCTCCTGAGAAATATTTAGCTTTGAGTTGTTTGAAATTTGAAAGAACACCATTATGAGCGACTATCCAATTACCTGAGTTGAACGGGTGTGATGTGCGCTTGTCATAGTCTCTCTTTGCAGATGTGGGCGCTTGGTTGTGTCCTAAGAATAATTCATGTGAATCAGAGTTCTTAATTTTGTGTAGATCTGGATGACCTTCGTATTTATAGATATTATGTTTTTGATCGTCTCTAGCAAATAAGCATGAAAAGGCATATTTGCCTCTTTCTAGGTTTGCGTCATGCAATACATCAAACATTGATCTATCCTTAGCTCCAAAAATTGCGCACATCTCTATTAAAGATAGAGTCTTGATTATTCATACTCAACTTTTATGGAGATTGTGCCTAAATAATATCATGGGTGCGAATTTCACGAACAAAAACCAATGCAGGCTCTGGAACCAGACTATCAGTACTGCACTCACAAGACTATCTGGCGCTGATGAACATGGCGTAGTTGCAAGTGAAGTGTTTATTGTAAATAATACTGGAGGAGCTCTTTCAATCTATGCACATGGTAATATAGCTGCTGGAGATGCACTTATTATCGATGATACTCAAAGTGTCACAATTTATGGAATCACAGATACTGCAGGGGTAAGCGCTACCGCAGCTTCAGCTGGATCAATTTCATGTCAGGGTAAACAATATAGCGAAGCTGTATTAGCATTTGGTTAATAGCTCGATAAATAGACTGGTATGCCATTCACAGTACCAGTATCCGGTTTTGCTAACGGGCTAGCACATCAGATTCCACTCAACGCCAACTATGATATTATTTGGTCGTTCAAATATTCACTCTCTGGTAATAATGAATCTCAGGGCGGTTTTGCAACATTCCTATTTGATGGTAATGTATCTGATCTACAAGGCGGAGGTGTAGGTAAATCACTCAACTATGCATCAACCAATGATTATGAGGTTGGTGGTAGTCCGACCTCATTATCTGGAGTATCTGGAGCAATCTTAGGTATCGGTTTTGATTCAACAGGTTACTTTGCTACATCTGGTCACTCTCTAGTGACAGGAAGAGTCAATCCTATCCCAGATCATTTAGTTGTACGTGGTGGACAGTCAACAGGCTTTGAGTTCTTGACTGCTGTTGCGTTATCTTCAATTGATCCCTCGTTTATCTTGCTTACCTCGACTGAGGTATTTAAGTATCTCCGATTCAGATTAAGTGATGTGGGTCAAACATTGTATGTTGATAAGCTTGATATCAATAACGACTATAACAATATCTTCAAGTATGATGTTAATCTGTCACCTATTACAACAACTACATATAAGGTAGGTATATCATATGCTTCACCTATTAATGGGGCTGGAAATGCATATTTCAAGATCAAAAATTTCCACATCGAGGGTATTCAATCGATTCCAAACACAGTATCAAATACTGTGCCTTCAATATCGACGTACCCGAATGAAGCTATTCCAGATCCAACTGTTCCAGATGCTATATCAACTTCTAACGAGCTTGTAGCAATACCTGATAGACCAGATACAGTAGTCACATCTACAACTGCGGTTATCACACCATTAACGGATGAATGTGATACAGACTATACTGCTTATTCTGAGCTGTCTGCGGATAGTGTTGTGGCTTCTATATCAGTGTCTGCGGACGTTGGTGATTATACTGTAGCAGGCCCACTTCCACCTCCCATATACAAGGATGCGGTTGCATGGTATTCCATGAGTAACGTCACGTGGCTCTCTGGCGGGGAAGGAGGGGTTAATAAGCAGCGAGACTATTCTGGCTTTGACCGTCATATGCAGAGGGAGGATCAAGCTCCACCTGGCCAGGGTGGTACTCAAACGGGATTTACTTCTCCCACTACTGCATTCAAATCAGAATCACAGACAGGCTCATATCATAACGAGAATAAGACAGGTTATTATGCTACAACCGCTACTACCCTCGGTGGTAATACGATAGGGGCTAGTAGCATCTGGAATTTTAGAGAAGGTCCCTGGGCGATAGGTGGGTGGTTTTGGCCAATACAAAACTCAGCTTCAGTAAGATTTGCGGGATTGCATACTGATGACGAGCGTCTGGATAGCTTTTGGATACATCTATCATCCGATGATACTATTAGACTGTTATCTCGACGGTTCACTGGCGGGTCGAATGATAGTGGTGAGATTATATCTACTCATACAGCTAATCGAGATTCTTGGAATTTCATAGCTGTATCTTATGATCATAATACACAGTTGTATGATCTGAAACTCAACGATAATGCAGTTGAGACTACAAGCGGTATCAGAATGCCCATCACGCAGGACGGTGTACGAATTGGATATACAGGAACAGCGAATGATAACGACCCAGAGGGTTATTTCGATGAATGGTTTGTATTCAAACGAGCATTGAGTGCGGATGATTATACATTCTTATTTAATGCTAGTGCTGGGCGGAGCTACTGGGATATGTATAGTGAGACTAGGCATACGCTCTTGAAGCGTATGGTAGAGTGGTGGCAACCACAAGCAGAATCTGGTGTTGCAGACAGCGAAGCAGATGCAGAAGCATTCAGGGGGAGACATAATGGAATCAATCTAACTTATGGTAGTCCGCGGTTTGGTCCAGCTGTTGCTGCTGGAGATACATCAGTATCTGAATACGCATGGGAGATCGATGCTAGGTGGCAGGCTTCTGTTCGTCATTCTGCAACATTTGAGGTCAGTCAAAGTACAAACTTTGGTAATGCTCTCAACTACGGGTTGATGGATTCATCATTCGCATTCTCAACATGGATTTACCCAACACAGCTCCCAGCTGTTAGTGTTAGGAATGGCATCATCAGCATGTGGAAGGTATATACCAGTGATGCTTCATATGCGCTCTACCATGCTAATGATAAGGTAATTTGGGTAGTATCTGAGGACGGTGGAGGTTCTAATATCAAGTCTATTACAGCTACTGACGCATTAACGCTTAGTGCATGGACCCATATCTATGCAGATTATAGCAAGGAGAGGGGTACAATATCACTCGGAATCGACGGGGCATCAATTTCAACAATATCTGGTGTGTCTGCTGTTGCTGCGAATAGATCAACAGGTGGTAATCTTACATTTACTATAGGTACTATGTCAGATACTACTAATGACGTCCATTATCAGATGGCAAAGACCGGTACTTGGGCAAGAACACTATCTGGTAATGAGAGAACAGCATTGTATGCTGGGGGCTCAGGATTCGACTACGACACATTCTTCTATGAAGGTATTACTGCGAGAGAAGACTAAATACGCACATGGATGAACGTCTCCTAAATATCAACCGTCCCGGATTTACAAATCTTCTCGTAGAGCAAACTGCAAGCCCGATGGAGATCCTCGGAGAATCACTCCTAGATGAAGCTTCTCAAAGGTATGCACACAGAGCTGGGTTCAACCTAACTGGTGCTCAGAGCAAGCTCAAAACTGTGGCGGCTAACTTGATGGCCGATGGGGCTTCTAAGTCTGGCAAATACGGAACACCATACGCAATGGTCAGGCAGCTCTTATGGCGCTACTTGTCTGATAAGTTCCCGGATGAAATCTCATCAGGCAACCCATATCCGTTCGCTGCAGTTGTAAACAAGGCGGTCGGTGAGTTAGAAACAGCGGGGAAGCTTACTGATGAAATAAAGGCAGGCTTTCAGCCGTGGTTAGAAGAGAACTTTGCATACTACGCTGCAGCAATCTTTTCAAGAGTCACTGGCTCTGATGTTACGCCAGATTATGTTGAACAATCACTGGTAGCAAGACCAGAGCGAGGTGCTGCTAAGATCGATGAGCCTAAACGATCTGATGAGATCCCAGCTGATAAAAAGATGTCAATGTCTGAAGGTGGTGAGACGAAGGCACGTAATATTCTCCGAACTAAGATTGCAAAAGGTAATACAGTATCAGGTTATCTTGGAGCTGGACCGATTGATGTTGCAGTTTGGGAGCCATCTACTGGTGAGCTTGAATTTTCAATGGCAGTACCTTCCCATAGCCCTAATGCTATGGAGGTTGAGAACCTCACTCCTGATCAGATCATTGAGGTTGGGAAGACTATTTCAACACTCTTGCAAAAGATCGGTGTTATTGAGAGTGGAGAGGTATTAATATACCCATCACAGGAAGATCTCGAAGGTACTACTCGAATTGACTTCGATCTGAAGCTCAAGCCGGAAGCAAACGAAAACCAGGAACACGAAATGGACAGACAAGACCCAAGAGAAGCACCGAACGTAGATCACAGAGGACCAGATGATGGAGTAATCACAGCTACAAGGAGTCACGAGATGGCCCAGCAGGATTCAAGAGAAGCACCGAACGTAGATCACAGAGGACCGGATGATGAGAACGAAGAAGGTGAATGCAAGCATGCAGCCAACGGTTGTACTTGTACTGACTGCGATAAGTGTGCTGCTAACTCCAAAAAACGTGATGAAGAAGAGGAACATAAGATGTCTCCACAAGCAGTCAATGAAGCAATGAGGATTGCAGCAATGGAACGTCGTAAAAACGCTTACAGTCAGGAAGAACGCTACGGCGGATACCGCTAAGATTCAAGATCGTGTATAACCACATTAGGAGGTAGCTCTTGTAAGTAAGGAGCTACCTCTTCTCTTGTCAATCCACCATTAGATATGCCAGGATAGGGCATATGAACCACGAGATCCTTCATCCCCCACACAGTCTTCTGTCTGTGCATCCAATCGATCAGATCATCGAGTGAATTGCTGATAATATGGAGCTTTGACTTGTTCTTCCAATTGTCTTTAGTGTGAACTGCTCCGATGTTTGAATGAGCATGGAATAACAGACCCCCGTCATCGTTCTGCAACCAGTCCCCGAAGAATCTAGGGAGTTCAGGCCAAGCTTCCTTAGCTGCTAAGGCAGAACCAGCACCCATCACAAGGCACCCTGTTCGATTCAACGTCAGATTAGCTGTGAACATCTTGCAGATACTCGCATCAGCGTAATCTATCGGCGTGTTAACGATATTCATCAGTATTCGATGTGAGTGCAGCCCTTGTGATCGTAGATAGCATTCAGCTTGTCTTGTTGATGGTATGCAAGAGGGTCTCGATGACCACAATTGATGAATCCTTGCAATCTCATTGAGCTTGAGGCTGAATCTGCATCAGCAAGAGGACCTGCACTGTAACAAGTCCAGGTTTTGGCGAAATCTACCTCATGGCATATGCCATTCAAGATGATCTGTTCCTTTGACATTTCAATCAATGGCGCTTCTACCTTGACAGTCTTCTCTCTGTTGAGAGCAAGTAAGTTATTGATAGCAGGAAGGAACTCAGCGGAACCATCCCAGTAACCGGCAAGAGAATCCACTAAAGCTGCACCGTACCAAATTGTATCTACATCATTCGCTTCAGCATATGAGGCAAGGATCGACAGAAACATCATATTCCTATTGGGAACGTATGAAAGCGGTTGAGCTTCCCCTCTCATATCCTTGACACTTGGTGTATCGATGTCATCATTGGTGAGAGATGATGTGGGGGCGATCTCTCTGAGGAACCGAACATCAATCACCTTGGACTCAATCTTCTTATCTGGATGTTTTTGTCGGAGATCACAGAGTTGCTTAGAAGCACACTCCAATTCGATCGAATGGCGCTGACCATAATCAAAGATCAACGCATATACCTGATCGTACTGATCAGCTGCCATATGCAGCATGACCGTACTATCCATACCGCCAGAGAATGCTACTGCTACTTTCTTCATCTCTTATTATGGCAGCTCTTTACCGAAAGTCCAGGCTTCGGCAATATATTTATCAACATA
>CERP01015828.1_pt1 | contig 22979 bp, 28 predicted proteins | sample 530801 | NCBI WGS metagenome assembly CERP01 (sample SAMEA2620991, study PRJEB7988) | marine metagenome | biome: marine biome (ENVO:00000447); feature: surface water layer (ENVO:00002042); material: "saline water (ENVO:00002010), including plankton (ENVO:xxxxxxxx)" | depth 5 m | reverse complement strand
GCGTGGAATCTTCAACCGTGAAGCAGCACAGAAGCAGGTTGAAAATGCAAACGCATTTAGAACCAAGATAGATTCTGAATATCGAACCCGAGACTCGAATCATTTGTTTGGAACAAACCCTTGTTCCGAGATTATTCTGCGTGATCGTGAGTTCTGTAATCTTACAGAAGTTGTGGTCCGTGCCGATGATACTGATAAGAGTCTGGCACGCAAGGTTAAACTTGCTACTATTCTTGGCACTTGGCAATCAACTCTTCTCAACTTCCGATTCCTCTCTGGTGAGTGGAAGAAGAATTGCGAAGAAGAACGCTTGCTCGGTGTGTCACTTACTGGTATAATGGATTGTGATATAACTAGAGGTGGAGATGGGTTGGATTTGAAACTTCAGAGACTTCGTAGTACAGCAATTAAAACGAACAAGGAACATGCCGATGATCTCGGTATTCCCCAGTCCGCTGCAATCACATGTGTAAAACCATCGGGAACTGTTTCCCAATTAACTGATGCAGCATCTGGTATTCATGCTCGTCATAACTCACATTACATTCGCACTGTGAGAGCAGATAATAAGGATCCTCTGTGTTCTTTCATGAAGGACAAGGGATTTCCGCATGAAGCAGATGTCATGAAACCAGATCATGTCACTGTGTTCTCTTTCCCGGTAAGATCGCCTGCTGGTTGTGTCACTCGTAATGACATGACAGCGATCGAACAACTTGAACTTTGGTTAGTTTATCAACGGCACTGGTGTGAGCATAAACCATCCGTTACGATCACTGTTCGGGAAGAAGAATGGCCTACTGTAGGTGGATGGGTATATGATCACTTTGATGAGATTTCTGGTATTTCTTTCTTACCTCATAGTGATCACTCATATCGTCAAGCACCTTATCAGGATTGTACTCATGATGAGTTCAACGAATTGCTCGAAAAAATGCCAGTCGATGTAGACTGGAACGGTCTTGGAGAGTATGAAAAGGAGGATAATACCTCTGGATCCCAGACAATGGCTTGTTCTGGGAACTCTTGCGAGATTGTAGACTTAACAAACTGATCGAATCATTAAGGAGAAAAAATATGAACAAGATCAATGCTATCGTTACATCATTAGTTTTAGCCGGCGGAGTCGGTGCTGCTAGTGGTATGGATACCTACGACATGGTATCACAGGAAGTTCAGATTGCTGCTTCACAGCACGCATCTTTCAATGGAGAGCACCTCTCTGTAAATCTGGGTGGTTTCATTCAGACTGGGTGGAGTTACAACAATGCTGGCGGCAATGATGCTCTCAGTGGGTTTGGTGTGGATCGTGCTCGTCTCATCCTCAGTGGTGATATGGGTGACGAAACTATGTCATACCTTGTCTCTGGACAGTGGAGTGATTCTACCAACACTTTTGATCTTCTCGATGCACGAGTTGATCTTCGAATGTTTGATTTTGCAAACATTCGCGTTGGACAGTTCGTCCCCGGATTTTATAGCGGGTACGTCACCGATCCTCGTGATCTCACAACACTAAACTATAGTGTTTCGGCACTTACGTTTGGCCAAGGTCGAGGTCAAGGTGTCGAACTTTCTCGCCACATTGGTGATTTCCATGTAAGTGGATTCTACAACAATGGTTTTGATGACACCAGTGGTGTGGGAAACAATGACTATGCATTCGGTGCCAGGGTAGAATATGATGCCGTCAAGGATTGGGTCTTTGGTGGGGGACTTGGTTACAACAATGATGTTGTTGATTACGTTACCTGCACTCTTGATGCATCTTATATTGGAGATGGCTGGCACGCTGATGCCGCTTGGATCGCTAACGATTCAAACGATACTTGGCAAAACTACTCTCTCGTTGGTACGGTCGGTTACGACGTTACTGATAAGTGGGAAGCATTTGGACAGTACGAGTACGGTGTTCTTTCAGGAGCATCAGAAAATCTGAGCCTATTCACTGTTGGTGGTAATTACGCCCTCAATAGTGCAGTTACTTGGACTACTAGCCTTGGATATTCATTCAATGCTATCGATTCCTCGTTTAATACGGAAAACACCGGATGGAGAACTTCATCAGAAGATGGACAATTCCTCATTCGTAGTGGTCTGACCGTTAGTTTTTGAGACCATGAATAAAAGGAGAAATAACATGGCTAATAAAGTAGAATCACATTGTTGTAAATCGGAATGCCCAATGGGCTGGTTAAACAAGCGAGTCCTTGGACTCACTCTTTCTGTGTGGCTTATCGTCTTTGCGGTAGTTCCATTCAGTGCTCGTGGAGTCAGTTGGACTGCACGTTCTGTTGCCGGACTCTGGGACGGTGGCGCACGAGTCGTCGGCGTAGACAGTCCTGTTCGTGGTGAGCGTTCTGCTCGCCGTGATCGTGGCACTGAGTGATAAAAATTTTATATATAGTGTACACTTAAATTTTAAGTGGATCACTCCTGCGCACGGGGATGTCTTAAGACATCCCCGTGTTTTTATACATAGTTAATGTAAACCTAACAATGAAAATTCGGTGAAACTACTCAACTCAGAGGAATTGCACATGGCAACTTACTACTGGAGGGGCGGCACTGGTGCTCCCACTCACCTTACTGTACCCGGACTTGGTTCTACTGGAATGGCAGGGATTGAATATAGATCCAAATACAAGGATTCTACATCAGGAGGTCCTTGGAACTCGGGAATCTCCTACGGATCATCTAACATAGGAAACTTTTCTTGGAATACTCCGGGAAACTGGATGATTAAGAGAATGGGATCAACCGGAAATCAAGTTGGTACATCTGGCGGTGCATCTGGTGGTGGGAACGGAAACACAGGACACGCTCCCGGATATTGGTATGAAACAACACAATCAGTTCCCGGTGGTGGAGATATTGCAAGGTTTGTTTATCATGAGAATCAGTACTCACCATATCAAACTGGATCAACATTCGCTCCACCGCAAGAGGATAATACTGATGGCCCATATGGTTCCACTTATGGGCATGGTGAATTTAGAATTCCTCAGGCTCCATGTCTAATTGGTGGATTCTGGAATGATGGTAGGCCCGGTGGTGGTTGGTCAAATGCAGGAAATACTGTCGGTAATTGTCAAATAATTATCGAAGAATCATTCGGTGACCAGCCGGTGTATAATAGATCTACGCCAGAGGCTCCATACGACGTTTTGTCACAAAACGGACTGATGAATCTCATAGGTGCCAACGACGGAATGATGCATTGGTTGTCCGACGATTCAATTCGCTGGGTAGCAAATACTTCGAACTACGGGTGCGGACTGACTTTCCCTGGCGGTATATCTTTTGGTAATGTTGCCGCTGGAACGACTTTCGGTATTGCTGGATTGAGAGTTAAGTGTACTACTTTTAGGGATATGAGTAAGGGAATCATGCCTGCTTATAGTACTTTGCTCAAATCTGATATTACTAGTATAGCCTACCGACCCAAGAGAGAAGGGTATACTACCACGGATCCGCATAGTAATTCACTACCACCCGATTTTTCACAAAACCAGTATTTTGGCTCCCGGCGTCTTCATGACGCTCAGATCTTGTGTGTTGAGGGTGGAACACTTGATCAAGTTAGTATTAATGTTGAACCTGATTCTGGTCCGGTCGGCATTAAGATTAATGAGTATAACGACGAGAATTGGCAGACCATTGTTAGTGCTAGAAGAACGCAGCCCGCCGCAATAACCAATCTCCTCAATGTCGTATCTCTAAGTGGACCCGATGAAGTCGGTACGGTAACGGGTAATAGTAAGGATCCGAAAGATCGGTGGTATAATTACCAACGAATTGGCGGCGGCATAGTTGGCCAAGGAACACTATCGTCACTGGACATTCGTACAGATTCCACCATACCTTACATCTATTATAATGTTCCATATAGAGGTCCACAAGATAGCGTATGGGCATCACAGATAGAAAATTTAATTGTTTCTCCAGAAAAACCACGAATTAAGACCTCCGAAGGCACCGGCACCTCGAACCAGACGGGTGACGAGCAGTTTGCTGGATGTTATACTCCACTATATGTTGGTTCTGGGTCTGGGCGAACGGCAGATGGTACTGCTGTTGATGGTTGTACTGTTGATATTATTGAAATGCGAGATTCTGGTGGATACGAGGACGAATCTTGGTCTGTTCTCGGTGCTGGTATTATCGATACCAATCAGGCGGGTATTCGTGGTGTGAACAATACTGTTTCTGTGGACTTTAGTAGTGGTCTTGACAATGGCAATAAATGCACTATTAAAGATCTTAAGTTGAAAGGTGGTAATTTCATCTTGGGAGTATGGGACAACATGGGTAGACCAAGGGGGAGCGAGAGCGGCTCTACCTTCGCTGGTGGCCTCTACGGTGTCGTTGGGCATGACCGTGAGGCAGAGTTCAATGACAACAATACTCTCCTCATAGAAAAGGGATTCTTGAATGAGAAGGCCTTCTTCGACGGAAGATGTTGGGACACTCCCGCATGGGCTGGACTGAAGATTGGACCTGGTGTGTCTCACGCATCTGATCCGGCCAGGATTGGGTTGGAGATAAACTCTTCCAATGCAGAACTGATTCTTCCACAAGAAATACGGCTCGTTGCAGCGTATATAAATCAGGGACAGGCTGGTGTTACAGTTGACCCAGTTCTTGTTGGTGATTCGATTGGACAGGGACCTAAGTTCGCCAGTAGAACGAATCCTTGATATTCTAAAACGTAAGGTTTCCATGACCTTTGAGATAACCCACCTCCCTTCGGGGAGGTGGGTTTTTTGATAAATAATAGTATGAGCGTAAAAGAATTTATAGCGGGAATAGATTATAGTTTGTGTGGACCTGCAATCTGCATTAGTGATATGAATCAGACGTTTGATTTCCATAGTTGTCAATTTTATTTTCTTACAAATATAAAAAAATATGCCAAGAAACTAAAACAAAATATTACAGGTGAAACATTTTTGGATTACAATCAAGAGATCCAGAGATACGAAACAATAGCAGACTGGGCAGCAGATAAGGTCACAGGTTGTTCTCGTATAGGACTCGAAGGTTATGCTTATAACGCTACCGGAAAGATCTTTCATATAGCAGAAAACACTGGTGTTCTGAAGTATAAATTATACCAACAATCTCTTCCTGTCGATGTATTCACTCCTAGTGTAATTAAAAAGTTTGCGACTGGTAAAGGAAACGCAAGTAAAGATTTGATGTACGAATCTTTTCTTCAGGATACCGGAGTTCCTCTAAGCACTGTCATGGGAATGAGCAAATCTAAAATAAAAAGTCCACTATCTGACATAGTAGACGCATTTTACATTTGTAAGTATCTTAGATACGAAGTTATTGTTTAGATTTTCTGTCTTTCCATAGAAAGATGCCACAGCCTAATATGGTAAAGGCCCAGAGTCCATATAAAATACCTATAGCCGATCCATTTTGCTCTTCATTCCAAGGCATTTGTTCTAATTGAACTTGTTCTACTGGTTTTATTATGTTTGATCTATCATTATCTGTGCCTCTTAGCACTTGATTACCAGCACATCCGAATACCGATGTCAGTAAAACCAACGAGATAGTTATGGATATTATTAACGAGACGAGTAATTTATATTTTTTATTTTTCATCTAGATTTTGCTGATGCATTACCAAAGTAGAATCCGACTATAGTAACCAATATCTGTCTATTTTCCGTGGTAAACAGATATCCATTTATTGTCTGGAATGATATGTAATTATTAGTTCCAAAAAGACCAAAGAAGTCGAGTGGAGCGTATCTAGTTTCCTCTAGTTCGACTACAGTTGGTATTGAGAAGAAGGGAAGGATAAAGGGTGCAATAATTGTGCCGAAAAGAATACACAATACGATAATTCTACGGACCACTTTACCTGCTTCGATCCCGACTCTGTTTACTGCTGCATCTGCAACTTCTGTTCTTTTGTCAATAAGGGAAAGGGTTCTTTCGAATCTTGCTTTGTCATCTAGGCGCTTTTCTGCCATGGTCTTGAATATAAAACCAGTAATGCTTCCGCCAATAAGAGATAAAAACTCTGGAGTTAGAAAGGATGCAAACATATTAGTCCCCTTTTCTTTTTTTCCTCAACTTATTTATTATATCGTTGAATCTTTTTCTGGATTTTCTTCTGGGATCAGTTCTTCTCATGATCTGCGGTATTCCTTTACCGAAACCCTCATAACCCAAAATAGGATCAAATCCAGCAAGTGCTCCAGATCGGGAACTTGGAGCATTACCTAATGTATTGAGAGCAAATGCACCACCCATAGAATTTGTGGGGGCGTCTTCAAAAAGAGAGTCCATTTTAGACTCACTTAAATCGAGTCCCTGATCCTTTAAGTAATTTTCTATACCCTCTAGTAAGATTTCACTACTTCCGCCTTTATTTTCGATCTCTTCGCCAAAAAGTTTAAGTGCGGTAACTACAGACTGAAGTTGTGCTCTTGTTTTGGGATCCGGAACCTTACCAAATATTTTTTTCACATTTATTATCATTTGATAATACGGCGAGTATGCTTGTTTTTCTTGGGGAGTTTCCGGCTCCTTTATCTTGATACCATTAGCATCAATTATTCCCAATCTATACGCCGGAAACTGGGTAAAGGACAGTGTTATATCCTTTATGAATTTATACATGGTAAAAGATGTTACATACGACCCTAAACTGTTCATGTTAGTTTTTCCAATATTTTTGCAACCTTACTATCCATATTAACATAATTCAAATTCAATTCTGGTATTTCATTCGGTAAGTAATTTAAATAATCCAAAAAGGCTTTCAGAAATGAGTGGTGTGTTGTATTAACACTGAAAAATAACATTCTGACACAAAACTCGGTTCCGAATAAATTATTTAATACTATTATGTGATTTAATATTAATCTTTCTCGTAATTCACCCGTTTTTTGAAATTTACTGAACAATCTTTTTATGTATTTTATTCTATGCAAATCCTCTTGAAACTCTTCCATGCTATGACAAGCAGGATTTTCATAAGTTTTGAGGGCCATCATAATAAAGTTTTGATCAGTAAGTCTAACGGTCATTTTTTATATTGTATAAATGATTCCAGAGTATCTGTTTCTTTCTCTTCAGATTTTCCGGGATGGAGAACCTTGGAGTCAGTTTCAGCAGTCTTATCACTCACCGTAGGAGTTGATCCTTCTGCTACTTCAGATATACTTGCTTCCATTCTATACAGTCCATTGGGGACATCAATTAGTTTCACATTCAATGAGAAGGCTTTTCCTTCTGGGAATCCATTTGTCTCGTCGAACTGATCGAAAGGTGTATCAACTCCCTTACCGAAAGTTCCACCAAATCTCTTAACCTCAAAAGACGTATTTTCATTGCTTAGTTTAACTGCCTTATCGAACGGGAAATCTAATCCTGTAAGGTTTAGTTTTGTTCGGAGCATACCGAGTGCGTATCTTGGATCTAAGAATTCTTTTTGAGTGAATGTCTTTATGAAGGCATTCACTCTCTTAAGTTGAGCCGGACTTTCGGTTCTATAGACACCTGCATCACTGTGTGCGGATCTACCGTGGCTGTCTCCGGGATCGCCTATTCCGAACCCTCCGCCGTCACCGTATTCGCTTTCGTTAATTTTCTGTAATATTTGATCGTAAGTTTTCATAGAAGTCTCCTAACTCTATTTAGCCTTTTTTCCAGCCCCCACCACGCTTCTTGTACCATTTTGATGCCCATCCGTTTGCATATGCACTTGGATATACATCAAACTTACTTTTTGCGAGTGATTTGGCTTTAGACCATAGTGAGGGGTTAGTTGGTACGTTTTTCTCTGTGAGTTCGGTGCCTTCTGGTTCGAAGTGACTCTTTAGGGTTGCACCGTTGGTTTTGGGATTGTACTTGTAGTCTGAAGGATTTTTGCCTGATCTCTTAGCAGCACGATCCTTTGCTCTACCCGAAGCACCCATTGACTGTCTTTTTTTACCATGCTTGGTAAGTTCTTTAGTCCCCGATTTGAAAGAACCAGATTTCTGAAGTTGCATAGTTGCTGTTGCGTGTGCCTTATCTGTAGGCATTCCTCTAGCAAGAAGTTGTGAGACTAATCTATCATAAAGTTTACCTTCTGAAATCTCTTCACCTTCTGGCTCATAAGAACTGTTCAGTGAACCACAATCCCATTTTCTGAGTGAAAGAGCCTTTCTAGTTGGTCTTCCTTTCTCGTCTTTCATTGGACCTGGCATACCACCCATGCGAGCACAGAATGATTTACGTCTCTTTGCCGCTTTCCCACCCTTACTTTTTGCTGCTTGTTCACGCGAGACGGGTGCCTTCAGATCACTTCCGGGATTCTCTCGCTCATAGGATTTTCGTCCTGCGGCGTTAAGCCCACCCTCTTTGTTCTTACCTTCTTTGCGTGACCATGCGGGGGATTTTTCGTTCAGTTGTTCTTCTCTGACGTTGTAGTTCTTATCCAATGTTGCGTACTCTAGGACTTCATTTCCTTTAGAATCAGAAAGAACCATAAGTCTTACGTTTGTGGATATTTTCTCGATGGATTCTACAGTGTAAGAAAACCCATGATCTTTTAAAATGGTGCAACCCTCTTTTATTTCGGAGAGTGGTAGTTCTACTATTTTTCTCATTGTATTTTCCTTGGTTTCTATTTTGTTGGAAACCATTACTGGGCTTCCACCTTTACCCGAACGATCAGCAACGGGATCTTTTCTTCTTTTCCTACGCACAGCCTTTGCTATTTTCTTTTTACCACCCTGTGCTCTTAATTTTGCTGCCTTTTCTTTAGAAAGACACTTGGGTTTTCCCTCTCCGGGCCCTCTCGCACACTTTCCTATTCGTTCGCCTTTGGTGTTGTATCTGTCCCAACCACCACCTCCGACGCCACCCTTGCCGCCGGTTCCGAACCATTTACGAAGATCTTCTTTTAGTCTCTGTTTATCGACCATTTTCTTCTAAAGACTTTCTTATCCATAACAAATCTGTTTTTATCTCTGCAAGATCTGTCATCAGTGTTGCACGAAAAGTTTCGCTGGTATCGAGTCGTGAATCTAAACTCACTATATCTTTTTCTATGAACTGTAATCTGGTGGAGAATGAAGCATCCTTTTGACTAATGTAAGCCACAGCAGATCCAAACGTAATGATCCAGCCTAGTACGGCACTTATCACAGAGATCTTTATTCCCTGTTTATTTGTATCAGTCATTTTTTAACTTGCCCTTTTTTTTCGAGACTAAATGTGGTGTTTTTGCACCGGGAGTACCCTCTATGTAGTTTTTTAGTAACTTATCTGTGCCTTCGTCTCCTGCCCCGTGCTCTTCGCCTAATCGATGTTTATTGTCTGCTCGGTTCGATCTGACTGATCGCACTCTGAGATTGGAATCGCCGTTATTGAGTGCGTTTCCATCCTTATGATCTATATCTTTCCCGTCACCTTTACTGGCTTTGCCCTTTTTAATCATTCTTCTTCGAGCAAGGACGCGGTTTGATCTCTTCTTTCTTTGCTTGGCCTTCCCGTGAAATGTTCTATACTCATGCTTATAGTCTCTCTTTGACGGATCATCTTGCTCGAAGAGTGCAGAAAAGGATTCATTCATTTCATCATCTTCTTTATCCTCTACGGTATCGAAGTCTGGTTTTTCGGGTAAAACTGGGATTTTAGTGGTTTTACCGTTGATATTGATTATGTTAAATACCTCATCCTCTGATACTTTATTATTTGCATCTCCACTTATTGATACATCGAGAGAACGAGAAAGTTCCCTTAAAATTTCTTGTGGATTTTTAGAGTAAAAGTCACCGAGCATTTCTGGTGTCATGATAAATGCCATATCACCATCTATTTTTTCATTGGGCTTATTTTGCTCAACAATCTCTAATTTTTTCCCTTTGAGTTCGAATCTAAATGTTGGTTGTGTGATTCTTCCCCTGCTCTTTGCCCTAATCCCGACGTAGGTTTTTGGCATCAAACTGGAAACATAATCACCATCAACGTCTCCTATTTCTTGAAATCCTGCGGGACTTAGCATGTGTGTTGCTGCCGCATCTGGATTATCTGCAAATGCTCTGCTTCCAGTAAGTGCCTCATGGACGAGATGTTTCTTAAAATCTTCGTTCTCGGATAAAAAGGCTGTGAAGTCATTTTGTAATTCTTTGGTGAGTGTTCCCTTGTACTTTTCCCAGTTGTACTTGTCTTGAAGTTTGCCGTTCTTGAACATCTCTTGGAACCAAGGTTTGTCACCATGACGATCGGTTGCCTCTTCTATATTCTTTGGATCGATCATCTTGTTTGGGAGCGACTTCAAAGATTTAGAGACTTTCTTTGCTGCGGACTGCATAAGTTCATTGTCTTGTGCGCCGATCGCTGAGGCGAGGTTCTCCAGCGTCCTAGCGGTTGTCTGAGCACTCTCACTGGATAGTTGAATATCACCTTCCATTTTAACGGATATCCGGTTGTCCCCACAGATCAAGTCGGTTTTCGGTTCAGGTCTTCCGAATATGCCAACTTCATCCGAGTGTTTTAGACTTCCTCTACATTCCTCTGGTATATTCTGTACCGTCTTCTTTGCCATCCCAAATACGTCTTTGTCAAACGCTTTAAGATTGTTTCCTGCGAGTTCGTCTCTTTTTGCCAATGCTTCATCACTGACACCTGCTGCTTTCGCAGCGATGTAGGCAATAGCCCATTCAAACTGAACACCTCTTCCTTGAGTGATGTTTTTTGATGGTCCGGGGTAGTCCACTGCTTCTGCACTCATTGGTGCCTCAGTTGGCATGAACGGATCAAGTGCTTCATATTCTGCCTGTGCTTGCTCTTCTGCTGCTGCTGCAATATCCTCTTCACTTCCCGGATCTTCAGGCCCTTGTTTATCGGCTTCTTTTTTGTTGGCTTCTGCTTCTTTCTCTGTTTTCTTCTGATCTTTAACATCTTTCATCATGTCAGAAACATCGCCGAATATTTCAATTGAAGTTGGTGTTTGCTTGAACTTCTTTTGATTTATTGCACCCTGAATGTCTGTCATAGTAGGCTTTGGTTTATCAGGGCCTCCTTTTAGAACAGAATCATCAACAGGATCTGGTCGAACCACGACCTCTACGTTACCACTTTTTCTTTTCTGTACCAAGTACAGGTCGGGTGGTAGATATTTTGCTACTTCGTTTAGTAATTCTGGCTTTTCCATAAATTCGTCGAACTCCTGTTGATCAAACCAATCGAGATCTTCTAAATGTGTAGAAAGTGTTGAGTGAATGTTTCTTACTTCTCTATCGGAAAGATGTTTTGGCATAATAGATCTGAACGATGTTACACCGCTCTTTGCTCGCTTTCTGGCTTCTGTTCCGGATGCACGTTCCACTCTATCATGAGAATCTGGATCTCGGTGACCGGCAGATACTACGTTTACTGATTTAAGACCAGAGTGTTTTGCTAGAGCATCTGATTTTTTACTCATTTCCTCGTGTCTGTCTGACCCCACGACTAATGTTGCATGGGAGTATCCATTCTTAGCGGCATGTTCTGCGGCATGAAACATGTTTCTTACCTTTGGATGGGAGACAACATTATGACCCCTCAGAACTTTCTTTGCTATACCGTGCTTAACGTCTGGTGGTAATGGGTTTTTCTTTTTGTCGTGAGATTGGCTTAAATATACAGCATGATCCGCGCCAATTTTTTTGGCGTGATCCTTTACTGCATTTGCTAATTTCAGGTGACCAACATGTGGTGGGTTAAATCTACCAAAGGTCATTACGAGGTGTTTGTCTGCCATAGTACATTCTCCACCATATTTATAAAAAATAGGAAGGATGTTGTCATCCTTCCTATGGACCCGAAATATGTTATTGGATCACCTCCTGCTCTTGGTATCCTCTAGGTCCACTAGTATATATTATTTTTTCGTAACGAAACGGAAATTTTTGTGGTGTTTTCTCTTTCCAGAAACCACTTCGTACAACGCAGACTTGGTTAATTGGTGGTTTCTGCAAAATTCTAAAACATTTTCTACCTCAAAAACCTCCCCTTCTCTCTCAAAAATAAGGATTCTTCGCTCCGGGACTCTCTCTAACTCCTCCCATTTGAAGTATGCTCCATTTTTTATGAATTCACCGCCATATTGCTTACAGAACTGGTTTCTGTGTGCAGATGATTGGCAACCATCATTTAATGTGACCCATGTTCTGGTGTTTACACTATTCACATTTTCCTTTTTATATGGGTAGGCCATTAGTCTAGTCCATTCTTATAGGGGGGTTGATTGTTCTTTACTCTTTCGTATCTAGGTTTGCCCCATCGATCGTACCATTTTTTGATAATTTTTTCTATAGGTTCGTTTGTACATGGAGAATAGTACACACCCCTTTTTTTGCCATGCTTCATAGAGGACTTGATTCCTTTTGCTTTATTATACGCTGCAATCCTCCTCATTCTAGGATTACTTCCTGCGCCAAATCTAGAAGACGGTATCTCTATGTTATTATTTTTCATCCAATCGAGCATTTCATGATATTGATCATCCGAAATATGCTCGTGTCCATATCCCTTTGTATAACCAAGAAACTTATAAACTCGATTATACTGAACACCTTTACCATTTATGGAAGTCGTTACAATTCCTCTGAGTTCGTCACCATAATGATTTCTGTATTGCTCAGAAACGGTTCTTGATGTTGCAAGCATGGCAATAAGTTTACCAATGTTCCAGTACCAAGAAATTGGCTGTAGTCCCACACATGTCGATAAATCAACATAATGCCTGAGAACTGTGCCTTTTTCTGATGGATCCTTCGGGAAATTCAAGTAATCATCTCGAACACCAAGATTAATAACGGGACTAGAAATACCCATAACACCAATTAATGCTTCATCATGCCACACAGCGTACCCGAATTTTCTTCCGGGTGCAGGCCGAGTTGTTGCTTTACTTGTGTGCTTAAGAATATCGTAGAGATCGGAAACTGGAATTTTTGATATTGTTATTTGGTTGGGATCAATTTCTAGCACATCTTGGGTATATGTGATTTGATTAACCAATGTGTTCTTTCCAGAAATACTTTGTTGCTTCTACCAGTGGTTTTACCCATTTGGATGGTGATCCACCGAAGACCTGAGTTGATCCAGTTTCACATGATACAAGTATCTTAAATTTATCGATCTTTTCTCCGGTCATATCTTCCCAGAGTAAACAATATGCAGTTGCCTGTAACATATAATTTTCAATATGTTTCTTTTCTTTATCTCTGGTAGAACCCTTGAAGTCTATGACGCACAACTCACCATCATATTCACCAACACAGTCAACTCTTCCTGCTAGTCCTATCTTAGAACTATACAGGGGAACTTCGAGAGCGACTATGTTGTCGATCTTGTCGAGTTCTGGTTTCAGTTGAAGAAATAGATCGCATTCGAGGGGGGGAATCTCTGAAAGTACTAATTTCTTATTGTTGAGATAATCTTCTATTACTGAGTGTAACTTGTTTCCTCGGCGAGTGACTCGTTTGGCTTCTTTGGGATTCTTCGCACGCCACTTGGCGAAGAATTGTTTCTTCGCCCAGCCGGTAACTGTAGTAACACTGGGCAATTTTTTATTATTCTCACCCAAATAATAACGACCTTCCTCTGTGGTTTCAGAGGATAGATCGTTAAAGGTAAACTTAGATTCTATGTGGGTAAATTTCTTCTGCACGAACATACTATAACATCATTTCAAATAAAAGTCAATCAATAATCAGTGCCACTTCTTTTGGGGTTGAATTTGCTGGCTTTTGTCTTCATCATTTTTATTTTATCTTTGGGTACTTCAGGTGTTGATGCACCAACACCCTTGTGTAGATCACCGGGAACTGCATGTGCTGTTACCTGATTTTTTGCTTCTGCCATTATTTTATCGTAGTTGTTTTCCACGAACTCTTGGATTTCCTCTGGTGTCAGTCTTTTACCGAGGGACTCTTCGAATTCTTCGATGAGTTTATACGAAACGATTTCCGCTGCCTTTTCGAGTTGCAATTCACCGGAGAATGTTTCCGCCGATCGACTCGCTTGTACATCTTGGGGTTGTTCTCTACCACCAGCAACCATAGCACTGACACCTTTGACTGCTTTTTTCGCAACCCGGCCCGCAACTGCTCTTGCTGCCATTCCGGCAAGTGGTGCCAACATTGGAATTTCATCAAGTTGTTCCTGCTCTTCATTTATGTTACCAGTGACCTCACCGATCGCTTCCATGAGAGTCTTGGAGTTTGACTCACCGGAAACTGTATTCTGAAGTCTGTTCTGTTCCGTCTCTGTGAGATCACCCTCGTCGAGACGCTTTGCTTGTTGTTCTTGAAGTTGGCGAAGCCATAGTGTGTGGGTGCTAGTCATTGGTAATTGTTCCTTATATCCTGTATTTCATCAAGGAGATCTTTATGTGAGTCATTTTGAATTTCTATATTCTCAAAGCCTGGTGTCATTCTTATAATTTTCTCATTGATCGCAGCATCATTTTTGATTGCAATCATTGAGTATGCTTCTTCGTAATCTATCGTGAGTTCTTCATCTTCGAAGATTTCTCGGTTGGATACTGCATATACATCCTCCCCAACGAACTGTAAATTCATATTCGGGGTAGAGGAATGATTTGTTAGGCGACAGAAATCAGTTCTGTCGAATGATTTATATTCATTGACATCTGTATTCTTAAGAAACATAAAAACGATATCGTTTTCAACTATATCAGTGGACGCAAATGAACCTGTGCCTTGAATGGATGACTCGGCAAAATAGTGCCTTGCATTCAAGCGGCCAGTGCTTTCTGTGATGAATCTTCTGAATGACTTCATAGAAATATGTATACTTCAAGTATTCCAACGACGGCCGGTAGCACCCTTATCCAGACGATCTCTCATTCTTGCTGGAAGCCCCGGTTTCATCCTGCTCATGAGTTCGTTCCATCGCCCACCTGTTGCGTTATTTGCTGTGAGATTGGAATCGGCAGACAATGCGGGAAACCCGCCTATTGTTTTCTTTACCTTCTTTTTACTACACTTAGGACAAGGTTTTTTGGTAGGCTTTTCCATGTTGCTCATGGATAAACTCTCTTCAAAGCGATATTCACACGCTTCACACATATAATCATATATTGGCATAACAATCTCCTCTACAGATATATATTCGGGAACAAAAACATGAAACCATTTATAAACTTTCTGACAGAACAAAAAGACAAGCCAAAGGTAGAGACTACCGGACACTTGGCACATGCGGGCGATTTTCTCTATTACGGAGATCCTGATCACGCTATTCATCATCATGAGAAGATGTTTGACCGTTTACACAATAACACAGAGGATCCAGAACATCCGATGTCGTTAAAAGTTGACGGTGGCATGAGTTTTCTCATGGGTAAGGATGAAGAAGGAAAGCCATTTGTCTCGTATAAATCTGCTAAACAACGATTTTATAGTGCTAAGGATATTATTGCAACAGGAAAACCACACTATGAAAAACTTCTGATCCCTGCATTATACTCTACTATGAAGATGAAGTCAATGCCTGCCGGTACTGCAATTCAAGCCGATCATCTTTATGATGAGAAGCCTGGATCTGATAACTTTACCTCAAACACCATTCCATATTCAACACCATCTACTTCTGCTTCGTTTGGGTTTGCACCACACTCACAGTATGATGTTCGCGGGAAAGATCTTATCAAGACATCAAATGAGCCAGATCACTCACATTTTAAATCAGATCAAGTATTTGCACCGAAACTTACATTCAGCGGTAAAAAATTCGAAGCAATGAATGATGAAGTTGCAAATGATATTCAAACTAAAATGGGTACTGCAAGGGCAATACTAGACGATCAGGGACTTAAAAACTTTGCATCAACTCTCCCCGATGATAAGAAATTCCATGCAGCATTGCAGGGATACTCAAATCATGTGGCAAGAACATCTGGAGTTAGATCCACGGATGATTTGGTGAAACATGTAGGCACACATGTAGCACGACGAAAGGTTAGTAGTGGACTCAAGCAAAAAGAACTTGATTCTCATATGCAAAAAATAGAAGATAACAGAGAACACTTTGATTCACTGTTTAGTGTTCATAATACTTTGACTGATGTTAAACACCACATGACTAGACACTTAAGAGATCACCATGATTCCTTTGATATTCGTCCTCATAGAGAAGATGAGCACGAAGGAATTGTTGCAACTTCAAATTCGACAGGAACAACTGCTAAGTTTGTGCCAGAGGGACCAGATGGGTTTGCTGCAAAGAACGCTGCTAGATCACTGGAACTTAGAAAGAAGAAGTAAACCATCTCCTCCACGATTTGATAAGGGTCTCCGACATTCTGTTTCTATGAAGTTCTAGCCATCTAGGTCTCTTCGGTTTTACACTGAGAGGCATATTGCACTCTTGAGGCTTTTTGTTACCTTTGCGGGTGTTGCATTTTGCACATGCCGTAGCCAGATTCGTCCATGAGGAATCTCCTCCTCGTGATCTGGGTGTGACATGATCTATTGTCAGGTTACATCCTCTTTTGGAATGATATCCGCAGTACTGACATGTCCATTTGTCCCGAATGAATATATTTCTTCGAGTCGGGAGTGACTGCTGATGTGGAATGCGAACATATGTCAACAACATGATTGCTTTCGGTAAGTTGAAAGAACCTTTTGTTGTTTTTATTTTATAAGAGTCATCATATGCAGTGGGTTTTATTGCTTTTCCGGATAGAAGTAAACATATTGCTTTTCTCCAGTCAACTACGTTGAGCACTTCTTCGGATGCGTTGAGCAAAAGAACCTGTCGTTGCATGTGATCTCCTAGAAAAAAACCATGCGACATCACATGGTTGGATTAAAACGAGTTTTGTTTTGTTATGTGAAATCAAAATAGTTCGTACACTGTCAGGGTTCCACCCACACAACCAATTTCATCGGAAAATGTGAATATTTCCCAGTCTCCGCTTGCTATATTCGTGTGTGCTTCATTGCTCCCGTCTGGTTTAAAAGCTGGAGTGCAAGTTCCACTCCCAGTTGCATTGTGACATAAAAACCCTTTAACATGAGGTGAAGTCGCTTTGTGGTTGTCATCACCAGATGCGATAACATATGGACCTGAGATATCAGTATAGTATTCTCTTCCGCCTATACTAAGTGATCTGACTCCTACTTCTTGACTCATTTTGTATCTCCTAGTATAGGGGGAAGACTTTTACGCCCAACAGACCTGCTCTTGTTGTTAAATCTATAGCTGAACATTTAAATGGCATCATGGTCTTTGCGACAGAACCAGACATTCCTAATGTGTTTCCGCTAGGAAACTTTAATATAAAAGTGTCAGACCCGGTCGTTGTTATGAAACCTTTTGTGTTAGGCGGCATTCTACGAAACCCATCTTCATCAAATGTCTGTCCGCCAGCTGGACCACCGATGCCGGGTCGGAATGCATCTGCAACCCCGACTAACTCTAGAGTTGTGATTTTTTTATAGGACTCTCTTCCGCCCGCTCCGTTGATACTCATTTGTTATCCTTTCAATACAAAGCGTAAGCGTTTCCGGATTGGAAAGTTACTCCACTCGGCGCGAATGGAAGTATTTGATCCGCGGCCGGAGTTATTTCTAGTGTAGTACCGCTAGGAAAGAAAAATAGATGCTTCACTGCACCTGCGGAATAAATTCCCTTTACTCTACCTATGTTTTGACAATTTGTGGAACCGATAGTTCCACTCGATTCTAACTTCTTTACGTCCGTATAATATTCTCTTCCGCCTGCACCTTTAAATGCCATGTCTCGTCCTCCCTATGGCTAAAATTAGTTAGTTTCTTCTTTAGGTTTCTGTGCCTTTATCTGATCTTTGACCTTCTTTTTCAAAGCAGATTGGCTTGTCCCTATTTTACGAAGCATTTCTTTGTACTCTTCTCTGCTAATCTCTCTCATCTTCACTTCTTCATCAACTTCTCTCTTTTTGTCTTCTTCTGCTTTTCTCTTTGCACCAAACTTCAGAGTTGCTCCGCCTTCTTCGCGTGACTTCTCACAGATAGCAGCAGCCTCTTTCTCACTCATGGACTTACCTTCTTTGCGAGCCTCTGCTTTCACCTTCGAGATACAGTCATGAAAGGTATCGTCTGCTTGACCTGGCTCTTCTTTGGAACTGAAGTGCTTTGGTCCTTTTTTCTCGTTTATTTTGTTTAGGAATATTTTAAATGGGTCCATTGTATTGTCCTTTTCTGTATTTATATTTATGGTCCCGTGGGTCCATAGTATTTGTGATGTACTTGCGGTAGAAGTAGCACTGGGCCTGAGTATCCATTAGCCGATTCTCCCTGATCCGGATGAACTCCCCCACACGCTCCTGTTGGGAGATTGAATCCCGGATACAAGTCGCCGATGTCATAGTCATATAGTTCCACGACCGGCTCCCATGCTGGATGGAGGAGAAGTGCGTCATTGGTGGCAATTCTATATGAGGCAGAATCTATTCTCCCTGATTTTGTTTGCACAGAAATACCATCACCGCCTCCATTTATTTGTACAATGGGATCATAGAAAAAATCACCAGTTTTAACGTCTCTACTCTTAGGGTATTGTTTGTTTGCACCACAGGCAGCGAATATCTGAACCATCGCACTTCCCCAATCATAATCTGCGTCCCCGGGCACCGAGTTATTGGCTGGGGAAGTGTACCCTTTTGTAAGGTGGTGAATATTTTCATTGTGAAACCAAGTATATTCGTATTCTGGAAACGAATCATAAGAACCAAAGGCACTGTAATATGTGTTACCGCTTGTTGGGAAATCAAAATCAGAAAAATTTGGAATGATGTCAACTTTACCGATTGGATTTCCGAATCCTTGTCCAATAGTAGTGATATTGGAGTATGTCGCACCAGACAACGGATAGAAAGGGTTTCTGTTATTGTCAGTCCAAGTAACATCTGTAATATTTGCGTCAAGTTCTGGCCAGTCTCCCAACCTACTCACATGTTCTACAACGGCATTCACGCCTGCGCCATGGTTTAAGCCCCAGTGATATCCCTCGGCGGTTGAGCCGGTGTGTATTGATGATCCAGTATGTCCAAATTTGTTACCTCCTATGTAACGAACGGGATAAAACGGACCAACATTAAATCCTATGGCATCAGATGACAAGGCGGTTCGCCCTCTTCCTTGAAAACATGCTAAGTAACCAGAGTCTCCCCCACTGTGACCCGTTTGCACCCATATTGATTGTCTGTTCTCTCCAACATTCACGGGAGGAACATGATATGTCACACCCCGAGCATTTTCTTTGAATAAAATATCCATCACCTCATGATCTACAAATTCATTTTCAGAATAACTCCAGTCATCTAGTGTTGATCCATCGCTAGATGCCTTCTCTGATTTCCAGTATCTAAAATACCTGTCAAAAACTTGCTGGGTGAACGCTGTTGGACCAACTGGTTTAGTTTCGGTTTCATCATATGGCTGGGCCATGGGTATGATATCAACTTTATAAAGAGGACGATCATCTGATATTCCAACGGACAGATTGGATGGGGGAGTATATGTTGTGTCCTTTGCAACCACGACACCACCCGCGCCATAAGTTGGTTGCATGTTAAGAACAGGAAATCTTTCACCTGTGGTTGGATTTACTGGTATTCTTCTTATGTTATTTGCAATTGCAAGTGCTATTCCGTTATCACGAATATCAGATGTGCTTCCGTTTTTCGTCCAACAAAATACGTCGAAGTTTCTTCGGTTTACTCCATCAGTTCCAGACGGACAACTAATTACGTTTTGTATCGATTCCCTGCCTGGTTTTTTCATCCACTCTGGATTTATTTGTGTTTTATTAACATCCAGCCACGGTTCTATTCTCTTCCACCGATTCAGAGGAACATCAAAGGTAATTGAACTAGGCCAATCCGCTCCATACAGTTTTCCAGACTCATGTACTCCCCATATTGTAACCGGAGTATAAACATTAGTTCCGCCTCCCGCTACGCACACTTTCACAAATCCTTCATTTGTTATTTCTTGTGGCGTTCCAGATTCGTCTGCGAAAAAACCATTTGCCACATCATCTTTGTCAAAATAGACAGTTTCTCGAACATTATCAGTGGGAAATGCTCCCATCTGACGGCCTCCGATAACTCTAATAGTTCCCTTGGAATCTAGAGTTGCTACACAATTATCAGAAGCACAAGACACAGATTCTAATGTTATGCCTGCATCATAAAATTGTTCAAGTGAAGATCCGGCTGTCACCAGATCCTCGTTTATGAACATTTCACCAATTCTTCTATCTGGGCCTGTTTCTCCGCCCACTCCTGTTTTCTCCGCATCCACTAAATCTGCGTAGTTTTCATAATATTCTTGGAACATGAAATACTGGAACATTGTACATACGCCCGCCCCACCAACATTAGGACTGGAATAATTTTTGGTAACTGCGGATCTCAGTTTCCCGTCGTCAGTTATAAAAAATCCCTCGTGGAATCCACTGCTTAGTGTTTGCTTGCTGACATTCTTTACTTTTCCGTCGTCACCAACATCTGGAAATTTATAATAAGTTGGCCAATCTGCTGTTCGTCCATTATTCCAGTCAACGAAATCATAAAAATGAACAATCCCTGCATCGGTGTCGGCTCCTATAGCCTTTTCGCCATATGCTGATGTGCGTTGCGATAACCTAGTGGCGATAGCAGAATCGCTCGTCATTTGATTTATCGGGGGTTGTATCTGATCTTTACCAGTTCCAAAAGACGCATTATTTTGATTTCTGATAAATTGTGCCACAAGTCTACTTCTCAGTGAAGTAGAATCTCGGGTATGATTATTGGATAGTGGGTTTAACTGTGGAACTGTTCCCGTTCTTGCATTTAAAGTTACCAGCCCATAAACGTCGGTATCTACTTCTCTTAGGTAGTTCCATATGTTATTAAATTGTGTTACCGGAACTGATCCACCAAATTCACCAACAAAAACTAAGGGAGTCATAGGGTAAATCCTATAGCGAATCTAAACTCTTCGCAACCAGTATTTCCTGTAATTTTCATTGCAAGACTGACTCCTGCACTCAAATTTGGATTAGAAATGTCGGCCGATTGACCTAAGGTTCCTACGAGTAGTGTAGATAATAAACTACCACCCGCCCTTAATTCTGCGGTGCAGCCACCTACATCTCCAAGTCCAAAAAACTTAGTTATGGTTCTGTTTGAGACTAGCAGGGGATCTAAATGATATGTTTTTAATTGAACTACACCTATATGACCAGTGTATGAGTCAGTATATTCTGCTGTGGGGCCAGTGGGACCGATAGGTCCAGTGTCTCCGGTCGGTCCGGTGGGACCGATAGGTCCAGTGTCTCCGGCCGGTCCGGTGGGCCCGGTGGGCCCGGATCCGCTTGGTCCCTCCGGTCCTTGTGGACCCTGAACACCCGGTGTGAGTTCTTTGATTGAAATTTTGTTATTGGTTTCGGTGACCTTGACAATCGTTGTTGTCTGCCGAATATTAGTCTGTTCTCCCGCCACTTATCACCTCCTGGTCACCTCTTGTGCAACGTCGAATCTTCCTTTGATCAGTTTTATGATCACACCGTCTTTATCTAATTCTAGATCATACAGATGTCTTCCGTGAGGGACGTTTGACATTGTTTCTGCATCAACATCGATGAAAACACCTCCGGTATAACCAGTTACTCCAGTTGCAGTTCCATTTAATAATATGCCCCCAGTTCCACTTATACCACCAGTTCCACCGACTCCCGGAACAAATACACCTGTAGCGCCACCACCTGTAACTGCTGATGCGTCAGCAAAAGTTGTTCCGGAAAGAGATAAGATTACCTCATCATCTGAATAGGTTCTTCTAACTTGCATGGATGCAACATATCCATTTAAATCAACGCCCGTACTCCCGCTTGTTTGGTATTCCACAAACAAACGAAGAGTAGAGCCTTGATCAGTTACGATATTATACTGTGCGGCTGACATTTATTTGTCACCCACCTATGTACATCCATGTTGCTCTGGCTAATGGAACACAACCCGTGGCTCCAGCCGAAACTCCGACTCCTCCTTCGATGGTAGCAGTAATACCTCCACCACCTCCACCGCCAAAGGTTCCGACCCCTGGCTGGGTTCCGACTATTGCTCCGTCTCGTAATATGGTGCTTGCTCCTCCACCACCTACCTTATTGAATTCTTCTCTTTCTCCGATGGTATCGATTGAAAGTAGAAGGTTCGGAACAGCACCCTTACCACCGGCGACAAGAGAACCCGAGAGTCCACTTGGACCTTGAAGAGTAGTGCCTGCGGCGTCAATTGGTAAAATTGCGGCGGTTCCTCCGGTTGCTGCAAGTCTGTTGCCCGTAGTTCCGTCGAATCCGTTCAGAGCCGTCAGGGTATAACCGCCTCCTACGGAAGCGACCGGTCCTGTTACTCCGACAGTTACACCCTGTATCCCCGCACCTGAAGGGTTGATAAAGTAGCCAACAGTAATTCCAGCGCCACTTCGATCTGCATTAGAAAATGTTATTACTTGTTTTGCATAAGCACCGGCACCGCCACCATTGCCCCAAGGGTCGAGGTCGCCCGACTTCGGGGAGCCGGATGCGCTACCGCCGGCGCCGCCCGCACCAACTGCCTCTATAACGAGTGTGTTGTAGTCCTTGGTGTAATGTGGAGGCTTTGCTGGTGACTTCCATGTACCAGTTCCAGATGTTGCCTCTTGCACATGTGGTTTTGGAAGATCATACGAATCTTCGCTATACATCATATATGCCATTTCTTGTACCTGTTGTTCACTCAGAACAAAACCCGTGTTCGGATTGACCCAGCCATTTTGATTTGCATCCCAGAAGTGGGGCATTCCTTCTATGAGTTTTTGTGTTCCGTTTTGATAATGCATTACATGTTCTCCTAAAGGTGTACGCAATATATATCATTTTCATATATAAAGAGAAACCAAAGGATATCGAACTATGAATAACGATCCATTTAAAGT
>CERP01001365.1_pt1 | contig 23058 bp, 22 predicted proteins | sample 530801 | NCBI WGS metagenome assembly CERP01 (sample SAMEA2620991, study PRJEB7988) | marine metagenome | biome: marine biome (ENVO:00000447); feature: surface water layer (ENVO:00002042); material: "saline water (ENVO:00002010), including plankton (ENVO:xxxxxxxx)" | depth 5 m | reverse complement strand
TGAATCACACAATGTTATTTGTGCTTGTAATTGTAGGCCAAGCGAGACTAATAGTGCTAATAAAACTTTTTTCATATTTTCCTCTTTTTAATTAATGTTGCAATATTGCAATTATTTGATAGAGTGGTTGGATTCGAACCAACAGTTTTTTAAGTACCGATTTGTAGGCTAAAAACTTTAAAAATACCTTATGTAAGTTCCTGTACTCTTTAGGAACCTGGTGTTGGAGCTACCTTCACCTTCTTACCATTTGATTACACGTAATCGTTTTGGTTGCGTATTCCGAGGCCACGTATTCATGTTTTATATACATGTCAGCGACCATTCCGCCACACTCTAAATTATTTGCTATCCTGTAGGTACGTCGTCATTTCCGATTTCAATATCATCGATACCAATATCATCTGTTTTATACGACATAATTAAGGTTTCACAAATCTTGTTGTAAATACTCTCTTTTCTTTCTGGATTAGATAATATTTTTTCATCAAAGTCTTTTGACAAAAACTTTATATCTTCACCAGTAATGTCACAAGTATAAGTATACCAAGAACCACCTTGCTTTAAAAGGCTGTAATCTTTCATGATTTGAAGCCAGCTTCCTGTATCATCAATTCCTGATTCGAAATAGATATTAAATTCCGCCTCACGTAGAGGTGGTCCCATTCGATTTTTCACAACCTTTGCTTTGGTTTTGATTCCTATTACTTGTTCTTTCCCTTGAACTTTTGCTTTGATTTGGCCTGCCGCTTTAAGCCTTAATCTACAACTAGCATGAAACTGTATAGCTTTACCACCTGATGTTGTATATTTGTCGCCAAACATAACACCTAGTTTTTCTCTTAGCTGGTTTGTAAATATAAGTGCCACTCTTTCTCTACCAATTAGCTGAGTTATCTTTCTCATGCCTTTTGATAGTACTATTGCTTTTGATGTTGCCCAACCTTCTTTGTCATAGTCTTGAGCCTGTTCAATTTTAGTAGTTGCTGCCGCAACAGAATCTACTGCTATTGTAACAAGTCTATTTCTATCACTTTCTTTAACCTTAAGAATAATGTTTTCGATTACCTCAAAAATATCTTCTACAGTTTCAAGTTGTACATAAAGCATTTTATTCATATCCATACCTATTGTTGTTAGGAACTCTTCGTTCATAGCATTTTCAGTATCAATATAAACTGCCAATCCACCTTTTTTCTGAGTGTTGGCAAGTAAGTGAGCGGCTAATAATGATTTACCAGAGGCTTCCATTCCAGTAATTTCTGTAATTCTACCTATTGGTAAACCACCATTTGGCCTATTGGAAATAGCTAAATCAAGTAAAGATGAACCTGTACTTATCCATTCAGTTAAATCAGTTGGTGTTTCTTCAGCACCATCAAGAAAGTATGCAACCTTCATTCCTTTAAACTGCTTGTTTAGTGAGTCAGCTAATACGCTGGCTAATTCATCTCTTTTTGTCTTGTCTTTTGCCATGTTTTTTCCTCTTATTATTCGTTAAATAAATCATCAAAAGCAGATTCAACATCTGATGTAGATTTTACACCTGCTACTTCTGCAGTAGCCGGAGTTTTCTGTGCTTCATCTTCACCATCAGGGTTTAGCCATTCTTCTAATACAACCTTAAGGTCTTCATAAGAATTCTTTCTAAAGATTTCATAGATTTCCTTCTGTCCACTAACAATTTTGTCAGCAACATTTGCATCTTCAGTAGCAGCCGTTTGATTTGGTTTAACACGGATTGCAGTTTTAGGATATTGTCCTACACCTTCTGCAGGTGTAAATTCAACTACGATATCTCTACCTGCTTTTACATCTGTGATATCTCCATAATCAGGGTCAGCAATAAAGCCTAGTAATTCTGTATAAACTTGTTTTCCAAATCCCCAGAATTTTACACCTTCAGATTCTTGGCCTCTTACAACAACAGGCGTATAACATCTCATCTTTGGTGTTAACTTTCTTGCTAGTTTAAAATCATCTGATTTACCTGTAGCTCTAAGCTTCTGTGCAAATTCTTCCACAGGGTCTGCTTCACCATAGGTAATAGGTGATAAATAATTTTTCTTACCTAAGTCATAGTGAAAATACATTTCAATAAACGGATTTTCTTTGTTATGCTGGTAAGGTACGATACGAACTTGGTTTTTACCAGGTTCTGGTTTCCACAGGTTATCTTGTCTACCTGTTTGAGTTTGTAAGTTGTTTAACTTACGACGGATTGCTTCTAAATCAATTGCCATTTTTTTCCTCTTTTTTTGTTATTAATTATTAAATATAATAAAAATTTCCGACATTAGGAAACTTCTACTAACTTTTTTTCCACTTCTGTGAAATATTTTTTTACTGCCAATTCCTTAGCCTTTGCCTCGACAACAACATCGATATCCAAGCCATAGTCGTTAATTTCGTCCTTGATGTAGTCTGAATGTGCTTGTACTTTTATCTTGCTGAATTCCTTGTATTGTTTAGCAAGTGTAGGAAAGTCTTGCATTTGCTCGATTGATATATTGCTGTTTTTGCATATTTGTTCGATAATAAGTTTTTGTTCGTTACGCCTTGATTCGGAATAGTGAGTACAAGGCTTTACATCACCCCATGTAGATGCTGCAAGCTTTAGTGCGTCTTCTTCGGTCAGGTCGCCTGTGCAGAATTTGTGGTGGTGATAGTCGAATACAATAGGAATACCTATTACCTTGTATATACCATTGTATAAATCTAGTACTGAATACATTGAAGCCTTGTCGTCGTTTTCGACAGTAAGACGAGCCTGTGCTGACGGCTGTAAACGTTTGAAGTTTTTGCAAAACCTATCCATTGCAGATGCCTTGTCGCCATAAGCACCGCCAATATGAATGTTGATTTTTGCAGCAGGTGATTGTGGCAGACCCATTAGGTCCATTATTTGTGCAGATTTGTCTAGTTCGTTAATTGCTGCATCGACTGTTTTTTGAGTTGGAGATGCTAGAACTGCAAATTGTCCTGGATGGAATGAGAGACGTTGGCCATATTTTTTGGAAAGGTCACCTGCCTGTTTAAGTAACTTGCAGATTGTTTCGTAGCCTGGTAAATCCTTGAATTCGTATTCCGACATCCAAGGGTACATGCTTGATGACATACGATACACCTTGATGCCATTGTCCTCATTCCATTGTATTATCTTAATTAGGTCTTCTGTATTAGCGATACATATTTCTGATACATAGTCCAAACCTTTTGCATCGTATGTTCGCCTAATCATTGTGCGACCTGTGTAAATTTTTTGTTTGCGTAATTGCATGTTAACACATGCGTAACCTAGTTGTTTTGCCATATTCTATAATATAATAAATTTATTTGACATAGAGAAATTATTTCCATAATATTTGTATACATACCAAAGTTGTTGCCAATACAAGTGACACTGCAGTCTTTGTTGTTATACCTTCACCCATAAAAATCCATGTAAGTATAACAAATGATATCATACCTGTTCCAAAGCCTATAAATCTACCTGGCCACAATAAGCCATCAAAATGACCTACAACATGCTTTGTCGCAAATATAAACATATAGGATATTATGCTTCCCATACCTATTGATAAAATTAGTGGATTTTTTTCGAACCATTTCCATAAAAATTGTCCGTTTGTTTGGAACCAGATTAAAGACTGGCCTGCAAAGAAAAGTACTATCGCTAGTGTCAATTGTTTCATTTGTTAGTAATTATTCGTTATTAATTATTTATATATAAATATAACAAAAATATCCGAGATATAAAAATTTTTTTAGGTTTTTTTTACAAAGTTATTAACAATTTATTTTTTAACTTTGATGTATATAACTTCTTTAACTGCAGTGTCTATTCTTCTTAAACCTTCTTCATTTGTAACCATAATACAGTTTCTGTATGATTCCCAGTTTAATTGGAATTTTGTATCTAGCATTCCATTGTTATTGTTCTTAATACATTCGTTAAGTGCATTAATTGTATAAAGAGTATTTGTTTGCTTTTTTCTGTGAAGTGAAATAGTGTCCTGTATGATTTCAACATTGTTACTAGAATCTATATTATATGTGCACATTAAATCGTTTTTGTTCTCAACACTATTCAATATGAATATTTTGTTATAAAGCACATCATATGTATCTACGATTGTATCAACGGTTTTTGTTAAAAATTTAGAAACAGTAAATGTACATAGTAATTGAGTTTTCATTATATATCCCCGCCTTTAGTTTGGCTTGCAGGGTTGATTAAAAGTCTACATCCAATCATTAATCCATCTTTTACTACCATCTTAGATTCACCTGTATACCTTGCAACCATATAAGGTTCATACTGCTTTCCAAATGAAGGAAACTTTTTAGCGCCTCCGTATATTTTAGGATTCCACATTATATGGCCAGCACTACTTACGCCAATATGTACAGCTGTAGCTTCGCCATCATCGTTGATTGCAAAACCTACAGAAAACGCAGCGTTATCTTGCATTAATATATTACAGTTATTTATTCCAGCCTTTCCTGTAAAATAATCATTTCCAAATATAGACATCATAGAAATATCTTGTCCAACCTTGCCTGCTTTTAACACAGATCTTCGCCTAGACCATCCTGATGCATTTTCTAAAACATATAAATTTTTAGGTTTCATTTTATTTATTTTAGAAACATGCTTTGTCCATAGTTTTGAATTTTGGTCTTTAGGTATAACGTCCTTTCCACCTGCTGTTAAAATCCATTGGCCTTTTTCATTTCTTATCTTTGTCACATTTTTATATACCTTGCCTGATTTTGCAACCTGCTTTTTAACAGCTTCTACAAAATCATCAACCATCTTTTTAACACCAGGCACTTTTTCCATTTGTGCTGTAAACTTCTTATTGTAAAAACTAGATATCGAGCCATATTGTTGAAATGAAGCTTTTAACTCGTTTCCTGATGGGTCAAACATTGCACCATGTTTATATGATATAAAGAATGTAGGTTTACCTCCTATACCAAATGCTAAATCTGCTTTTGGTACACCTGATACTTTTGCGCCGCCATCTATTTCTACACCTGTATCTTTACCTTTTATAAATAAAGGAAGCGATTTTTTATTTCCTAAATTAGTCTTCATCCAATTATCAAGGTTTTCTATTTGCATATTTTCATATCCAATACCTGCAGCAACTTTTCCTTTGATTTCCGCACCTAGTTGGAGTAATTGTAAAATTGTATGTACTCTGCCTAAATGCTTATCAGAACCTTGCTTTACCTTTTTAGATAACTGGCAGATTCTTTCACCATATTGTGAGCGGACCTTTGTAATAGAGCCAGCTGTTGTAATTACAATCTTTCCTTTTGACATCAACGATTTAATATCTGATAAAGAGTATTCTTTTTTGGAAGCATTAAATGTATTACCGCTGCCTGCTGTTAGACTTTGTAATGGAAGTGTAGAGATTTTATCGACATCTTCTTGAGTTATATCATCACCACCTATTTGTTTTACAATACCTACGTCAAATATTCCTTTTGCTTCTGATATCTGACTAATATATGCCTGTACGCCTTCTCTTGGATGGCCTTGCTGAATCATATACTCGGCAAGTATTTCCAAGTGACTTCTGTTTTTAGGGTCAGGGCAACCGCCATTAAGCCTTAGCGCCCACTCTCTTATAAGATGTTCAATATTCATAATTAATCATGTCTCCTATCTATATATAAATATAAGATTATATGTCCAAAGGCCGCATATTGTGGTAGTCTCTTCCTATTTTGAGCTTTACCGGAAACACCATTAACTTTTTAATTTCTTCTAAAATCTTTTTGCCATCATCAGAGCTAATATCAAATACAAATGCATCATATATATAAAGAATCATTTTACTAAATTTGCCATCAAGTAGTTCATGCAAGTTTTTTATAACTTGAGAATTCATCTCTGTTTCGTATGCCTGTATGTAATAGTTAAATAGCTTTTGAGGATTCATATCCTTAAAATTGCTTTTATAAAACCTACGCTTTAAATTTGGTGTTTCTATATAACCTTTACTATTATAAATATCCCACAACTCAAAAATAAAGTCATTTGTCTTTTTAAAATATTCTATGTGTAAAAACTCTTTTGGTACGCCACCATAAAGTATTTGAAAACTTATTTTTTTAGAATCATTATATTGCTCGTCTGTAAGATTGTCAGTATCGAAATATAGCTTACCTAAATATCTATGAAAGCTTCCCTCTATCTGCTCCATTCCTATCATCTTTGCAATAAGTCGTAAATGATATGCGTCATAATCAAACTCTGCAATAATACCGCCTTGATGTCTACTTTTATATTTCATTCTAGTACCATCATCTTTATTTAAAGCTGCATAATTTATACCTTTGTGAGAATTTGCAGGTCTGCCTGTTGTTGTAAAAAGATTGTATTTTGTATATTCAAATCCATTTTCTGTCCACAAACCGTTTTGTTCAATTTTTCTAAAAGGAGCCACTATATTTTCATTATAGTCATTAATATGTTTATCAGAAACATCAGGAATCGCACGCGAGAGAGTGTTTAAATAATCAATTTCTTCTTCTTTCTTACATTCAGGTATAATATCATATACATCATATCTACCTCCGTAAAGCCTGTCATAGAAATTATAAATAGGTGTATTTAATCTTTCAGCTTCTATTGCCTTGTTGTTTTTAAGGTAGTGTTTTATAGATATTTTATTGCGTAGTTCGTTTATCACCTATCTAATATAACAAATTTATTTGATATAAAAAAATTATTCAGGTAAATCTATATCAGGTCTGTAATATGTATCTTCTTCAATGTCATATATGTATTTAGCACACCAGTAATTTTCTTTTACTTCTGCACCAAATTTTTCACACCATCTGTCTTCATAAAATATACAACCTGCACAGTTTTGTCTTATAGGTACAATTGGATTTGTCTGAACTATATCATTACCTTCTTGGTATGCCTTTGGAAGTACATCAGGTACTCTTTCACCTTCAGGGTAAAATCTATTTGAAAGTCTATCTCTTTGTATGCCTCTAACGTTTCGTGGCCAGTTCATATAATCTGTTGGCATTACAAAGTTTTTTATTTCTTTAATTTTTTCTGCAGCCTTTGCAATTTGCTGTTTATTATATGATATTGATTTTACAGAAGTTTTTAATTTGATTTCTACAATCTCAATATTTTTATGATAAGGTGTAGAGTCTTTTTTAAAATATTTGTGCTGCTCTTTATTTACCTCAATAATAGAATTTAGATTTAATATCTCACAAAAATATCTTGAGTATTCACCTTTTTCTTTTTCTTCATCTGTCAATTTATGTTTATAAGGTATAGGCTCAATAAAGTTTCTAGAATATTTAGGTTTTATTTCATCATATAATATACTATCTTTAGATGCCTCAAATTTATACAGCTTCATTTCTTTTTCTAGCTTAGGTGACATTTTCTCACCACCAAAAGGCTCTCCTGAATAAGATATGATAGGACCTATATATTCTGTATATTGACCTTTTTCATTTCTTGTCATCCACTCACCACCTGTTGTAAAGCTTCTTTCAATATATTTGTCTTTATATATTCTCATATCCTTAATGCCGTTTCAATTGTTGTTGTCCAATCTTTTTGAGAGACTGTATGTTTTATTTGAGTTGTTTGTAGCTTATATTCTACTCCTTCAAGAACAGGTCCTACCTGGTCAGCTTTAAATAACATACCCCAAGTTAGTCCTCCTATTCCATCAAATTCACCTTCGAATCCTATAGGTATTACAGTACCTCCTTGCTCAGGTGGTGGAGCATTTCTATTAGCATAGTTTTTCAATGCACCTTTTGCTTCATCTACCGTTTCGTCATCTCTATCATCTGCAAGGTTTGCAAGTGCAGCCTTGTATGATTTTGAAGGATTCGATGCTGGTGCACCTGCGTCTTTTTTAGGCTGGTCAGGTTTTGTACATTTTTCCTGAGCATTAGGTGTTTCATCTAACTCTTGTTTTTGAAGCATGTCATCTGTAACTCCTTTTGCGTATATAAGCATTGAACCTTGAGGTTCGTCTGTATTTTTAGGACCTGTTGGTGATGCCTTTTGTGTTGCCATCATTATTGAGTGTCTTAGTGCTTGCGGTATATTTGTTGACATTCCCCAGTTTCGTGCAGATGTATTACCATATATTTTTATTTCTGGTGCATCTACACTTGGTACATAATTTACGTCAACAACTCTCATTGTCGATGGGTCACTAGGGTCGTCAACTAATTCTAAATTCCAAAAGTCACCACAAACTTCATTTACTGATTTTGCAACCTTCATAACATACTCGTCAATTGTTTTACAATCCAAATATGTCTGCCATAAAAAGTACGTATTTAATAATACTCTACCTAGATACATTGTACCTTCAGGTGCACCGTCGCTAACCTTAGGTGCTGCTGTAATTCCTTCATCGTTTTTAAGTCCGCTTAACCAACCTGACTCATAGTCTCCTGCATTTCCATTATCCCAATGAAAAAATCCTGGCAACAAACATACCCACGGGTCTGATGAAGCATAAGGTTTTGATTTAGGTATTTTTAATATTGACTTACTACTATCTAGTCTCCATACGTGTTTCTTTCCCCAATTCTTAAGAGGTGTCTCATCAGATATAGAACCTAGATTTTTTACAGCATCGTGCTTTGGTGATATTGGAGACATGCCTGAAACAATTGTTGATTCAAACCAATTCCATGTTACGTAATGGTTTGTACCTCTAGAAAAGAACTTTCCTATATTTCTTCTCCACCAACTAGCATCTTCTTTACCATCTTCAAACATGCTTAATGTACCACCTAAATAAACGCTTCCATCTTTCCACGGCTTATTTTCAGTCATGTTTTTTTCAGCAATGTCTTTAAGTGCAACTCTCATCCAGTTACCACTACCATCACCTTTTTCTTCGTTATCTTTATTTTTACAGCCTGCGCCTTGTTTATTTGCTACTGTAACAGGTCCACTAATATAAGCCTTTCCTGGTGAGTCTATAACAATTTCACATGAATATGATTTTGAACCTGGGTCGAATGACCAGTTAAAATCTGATATAACACCAAACATGGCATCCATACAATTTTCCTGTTGCTCAATCCAATCGTTTATTTGTTTTTGTCCATCAAAGAAACTTTTAAATGTTTTTGATGGAAACCTTTTTACAGCAGAGCCATCACTAGACTTAATATTCCATCCCCATTGAACTAAGCATGATAGTCCTGGAATAAAATATGCCTTTTGTATTTTCTTTAATTGGTCTATTGAATAAGCGGTGAAACTAACTGTAGCTTTTCTCATAGCTCCGTTTGTTCCTGTGGTACTTATACTTACGCTATTAACAATAGGCTTAGGAACAATTCTACCTCCACCATCTGAGTTGTCATAAAAATCTTGAACAGTCCTTTTTTCAAATCCTGCTATTTTATATTTTTTACTTGAGCCTGAGTTTAACTCTATCCACACCTTTTTAGAAACGTGCCAAGAAGTTGCTCTTCCTGCAGAACCTCTTCGGTTCATTTCAGAAATAAGCTTTGCAGGCATAGGCCTACCTGTTATGTAATTACTGTCTGCCATATCTTATAACTTATATATTCGCTGCTGTAACATTTCATTGTATTCAGCAATGATATCACCAACTCTATCAGGATTTGGTATGCGTATTCTCTGTCCTGGTGCAATAAACATAGAACCTTTACCTATACCGCCTTCTTGTCTAGAAGTGATACCATATTGAGAAGCTCTATCAAGTTTATTGCCGTTTGCGATTATCCACCAAAGAGTAACATCACCATAATATTGATATGCCAAATTGTCAACTCTGTCTTCTGAAATAACATCTATGTATATATCAGTTTCGTGTCTTTCAATCTTAGGATATATTATTGTTCCGTATACACGCTTATTAGTTTTGTTAAACTTATCTGTAGTTTTTTGTTGATTTGGTTCATATCTTTTCATATTTTACGCCCATATCTCTTCATTAAAGAAATTACCTCTGTCTGTCCATATTTCACCATCGTGATTAACAAGGAATTTACCTCCCATTGTAATGTCAAACAGCATAGGCAATTCAAAGCCTGCAGTTTCATTATCCTCACCTAGTGCTATATCCCAACCAGCATCAAAGTTAATTTTATAATCAAAGTTATCTATAATTGTAGGTACCTCAGTCCAAAGTGCACCAACTGTTATTTTGTTAATTTGGCCGCCAGCAACACCTCCATAAAGTTTTGGAGAAATTGTTTTCATTAGGTCGTTAAGTATTTTATAATTATTTTTTAACTCACCTTTTGTAAATGCTGGAACTGTAAGTGAAAGTGACCATTCTCTAGATATTTTGTCAAACATATAAGATTCTACAGGATTACCTGCATATGTTATACCTGTGAATGAAGGATTTAGCTTATCTGTCATATCAGTAATATATGCTCTCATTGCTATATCATTAATTCTAATTTTTACATAATCACTATCATAGTTTATGTCATCTTCTGATTCACCTGGTTTTGTTGCGCCATAATCTGAAATGCCTATTCTTGCAACAGAATTCTTTTCATATGTGTCATCTTGGCCTTTTCTAAAATCTCTAAATGTTTTAGGTGCTCTTGCAAATTCGTAGAGCGTGTTATAATCTAGTGACTTAAACTCACCTGGTCTTATACCACTTGGGTCAATAGGTCCTGTTGCTTTTGGAAAGCCTTTTCCATCAGGTGTGTCTGACTCATAAGGTTCATTATTGTATTCACCTTTATATGTTAATATCTCTAATGATAAATCTTCGTTTTGTTCACCTTTACCTGCTTCTGATATCTTGCCGTCATCATAATGAGTTGTTGCAGCTTTCTTATAATAAGGTTCCTCAGGTGTATATAAAAATACGCTTTTTAATCTTCTACCAGAAGTATGCTTATATATTGTTGTTTGGCCTATTCCAAAAAATGAATGAGGGCCCATCAAGCCTGATAGTCTTTTTATAGGTTCTCCTTTGCCTCTCATTTTTGCAAGTAGAACTGTGAACTTTGTATAAAGTTTTTCTAAACCTTTTATTTTTTGAGGCATTATACCTTTACGTGGATTTGTAAAAAATCCTAATTCCATATCTTCACCTAGACTTATAAGCCTGTTTTTACCTGCAAGCTCTAGGTTTTGTATTACTCTTTCGTAATTTGTTTCTGGTGTATTTAACTGGCCTAGGAAATGTCTATCAGCATGTATACCTAAAGCGTTTGAAGGTACTTGTAAAGCAAGTGCTAAAGGATTATATATTCTACTAGGATGTAAATCTGTTCCATATTGCATTTTTGGATTTGTAGCCTGTAAACCGAACTGTTTAAGATTAAAAAGTAATCCGTCAGGACTAGCCATATATTTTCCTATTCTTACAGTATCTATTACAGGTGCAGTTAATTCATTAATTCTTTCAAATATACCTTTAGGATTATCTTTACCTCTCTGTATACCTCTTTGAACAAGTGGTGCCTTTAGCCATAGTGGAGCTCTAGGATTGTTTCTTTGAGCTTCATCTCTTAAACTTACAAAATCGTTTTTGCCTACCTTTTTATAAAAACTATCTATATCATCAGAACCACCAGCAATGCCTGATTTCTTTTTTAACGAAGCCAAAGGTTCCATATTACCACTATCACCTGAAACCATTCTATACTGATTGTTATATTGTAGTCTTGTCCAGTTGTGAGATGACTGACCTGCTTTTTCATTAAATGTAAAACTCATAGGTTCACCAGGTTTTCCTAATATGCCTATAAAGCCTGTATCTGTTACAGAATTGCCTATTCTTGCTCCTCCAGCTGGATTTGCAAATGTTGGTCTTCTGTCTGAAGTACCTAAGCTAGTATATAGTTTTAAAAGTGCACCTTCTTTTTCAGAAGTCTGAGCCATTGGTGATATTGGATTAAGTGTTGAATGCGATTGACCTACAACCTTTGGAGTAATTATCTCCTTCCTATTCTTTCCACTTAAATAATATTCTTCTAAATTTTTAAAATTAAATGCCATGTTATGCTCCTATAGGTCCTGATGCTAGATTAATTACTCGCCCTACTTCTTTTCCATCCATAACAACTTTACCGCCTTCTCTTATAACAGAGATAAGTTCATCAAGTTTGTTTGCAATTATTTCTGATTTATCTTCACCTCCTCCAGCTTCAGCACCTCCACCTTCTATATTTCCTGGACCTAAAATGCCTAGCGATGCTAGTTTATCCATAACTGGCATTAGAGGTACTAGTAGTGTTAATGCTCCTGCAAGTACTCCTATACCTGCTGCCATTGCAATAAATCCTGGAGCTCCAACCATCATAGAGACACCTGCAAATCCTAACGCTCCTAGTGCTGGTGCTAATGATAATATCTGTAGTGGGTCAAGTGTAGACAATGTTTGAAAGAATCCACCAATCGAACCTACAACATTTGATATAGCATTACCAACAGATTCTATAATAGGTGGTATTGTTCCAAATACATTTACAATTGTATTTCCAAACGAATCAACAAGTGGAGTAATTAGTGAAAGTGAATAAGCAAATGGTATCATTGCTGCACCTAGCAATCCTAAAAGTCCAATTCCTATTAGTGCAAATACTGCAGTTGCTGGATTACCTAGTGCAGTAAGACCTGTAGATAGTGCTATAAAGTTTGCAGTTAAACCTACAGCTAATCCTGGAATTGACATGAATGCCAAAAACGGTATTGCTAATGTACCTAGTGCTAATGCTGGTCCTACAAGAGCCATAACCAATGCTCCTACTCCTGCTTTACTCATAGACCTAAGTCCAGCACCCAATCCTTGAAGATTGCTTCTTAACATTTTAAGTGGTGTTAATCCCATAAAAGCAAGAAACGGTATTGCTGGTAATGACATAACCAAAGCTGGTCCTGTTAATGCTAATGCTGCAATACCTTTTAGTGTGCCTTTACCCATTGACCTAAGACCTGCAGCCAAATCTTGCAATCCTTTTTTAATTCCACCACCTTTTTGTTTTGGTGTTATTGAGTCACTGCCTTTTACAGCATCTGTTACCTTTTCACTAACACCATCAGCGACAGTATCTGAAATAGCATCTTTTGTTTTATCGACTGCACCTCCAAATAAATTTTTAGGACTTAATTTTCCTGCAAATCCTTTTAGCTTTGCTCCCATACCTGATAACAATCCATTGTTTGTAAATAAAGCTTTTCCTATTGATAGTGCGTTGTTTGCTCCTGCAAGTAGTACTGTTGCATTTTCCTTTAAATAGCCTCCCATACGTTGAGCATATTGCATAGATGTTTGAAATGCAGTCTCCTGTCTTTCTCCTGTTGCAGTTAGCTGAGATTGCTTAATGAGCTGTTTTTCCAACTCCATTGTTGTCACGCCCATTAAATCTGCAGTCTGCTTCTTTTGGTAATAATCCATTTGGTTAAATGCGTTAATACCACCGAGTTGAGTCAGCATTTCTTTATAAGCGCCTTCTATGTCTCCTTCATAAGCAAGCTGTTGAGCTTTATCTACATTTATCTGTCTACCTAACATCACGCTTAATTCCATAGCGCTTGTTCGTGCTTCGTCAATATTAAGCAATTTGTCTCCTAATGAAGACATCTGCTCTAATGTTGTTCCTAGCTTTCCAGCTTCTACAGCCATTTGACCTAGATTTTCAACTGAAAGATTACTAAATTTAGATGTCAGCTCTAAATTATCTGCTACATCTTGAGTTACCTTTCCTATAGGTAGATTTGCACCTCTTGCTAAATTTGCTGTAGTTTTTAATGATTCTTTTGCAGACTCTATTGTAGAGCCTTCCATTAATATCATTTTACCTATAAGCTTACCAGTTGCTTCTGCACTTATTCCTAATTCTTTTGAAAGCTTTGCAGCTTGAAATACAGTTTCACCTGTTATTGTGTTTAGGTTTCCTGCAGCTTCTGCTAAACCTGCCATTGCTTCTGCATTGTCTTTTGTGTTTATACCAAATACGGCACCTTTAAGGTTTGCAGATAGCATTTCATCTGCTAAGCCTGCAGCTTGGCCTCGTGATACTCCTAAGTTATCGCCGGCATCTGCCATCGCACCAACAAAGTCGCTTCCTGCATCTATAAGTGCAACGGCAAATATTCCTGTAGATACTGTTAAGTCATTGACAACTGCAAATGCGTCTTCTAATGTATTTTTAAATGAACCAAAATATTCATTTACCTTTTGCTCTGCTGCTACTCTCTTATCGTATAAGTCATTTATTTTTTGTTGGTCTTTTACAATTTCTGAATTGTCTATAGCTTGTTGCTTTATTTTATTATTAAGCTCTTCTTGTAAGTCTCTTTGTTTCTCTGTCGCTGAAAGAAACTGCTTTGCTTGTCCGTATGATATATCAGCTAGCTTTGAAAGCTCTCGTGTCTTCTTTGCTCTTTCGATAGCTTCTTCTGAAATTAAAGACTCAGTCTTGAATATATCATCTACAAGACTTTTTATTGCTCTAAGATTTTTACCTTGCTGCTCAAGGCCTTTATTCATTTCATTTTGATTTTGTATGTCTTTATCACTTGCCATTTATTAAAGACCTAGCTCGCTTGCAAGTTTGTCAACAACTGCAATATTATCATTTGCCTGTTTAAGATTTTTTCTAAAACTGTCAACCTTCTTTTTAGCACCTGGACTCTTTTTTGAAAGAGCATCTAACTCTCTTTCGAATCTTGCATCTCTAGATTTTTTAAGCACATCAGATATGTGATTAAGTACACTGTCAATTAATCCTTCAGTTGTAATGTCTTTATTTTCAGAAAGTTTTTCTGTAGCTATTTTTCTTACGTATTCTCTAAGCTTGCTTTCCATTTGATGTCTCTCCATCTTATACTAAATTAGTTTTATATAAATATCAACTTCTATTAGATTTTGAGAATGTAGGACGATTTATACCTTTACGAGGACTTTTACCTTTCTGTGCTTTTTCTACTGCTTCCTGTTCTTTTTCATGCTGTTTGTTTAGTGCACGTAAATAAAATGTTCTAAGGTATATAGGCATTTCGTATACATCTGTGTGAGTATACCCACCGTTCCCGTGATAGATAAGCTGAAATATCTGCTGATGTAAAACGGCCTTATAATTAAGACCTAGGCCAAAAAAAGTCGACGGTCATAGGTATTGTGACTGTAGATTCTGCACCACATTCTGAGCATTCGTGGTACGTTGTCATGTTAACATCTGGTGATACAGTTTCAATATGGTTTCTAAAAGCCAATGAGTCTCTTGATATGAACTCGTTTTCTACAAAACTATTTATTGCCATTCTGCTATCTTCACCATCTATTGATGTAATTAGCTGTTTTAATCTACTTGTTAAATCATATGAAACTACATTAGAACGAGTTTTCTTTTTCATTCTTTTAATTTCATTTTGGATTTTTTCTTCATCTGCATGTGTCAATAATCTAAATCCTATAACCTTTTTACTTAAAGGTAGTTCGAATTCAAATGAATTTCCTTCTGTTATTTCTACATCTTTATTTTCTAATGAAGCTAGGTCTATTTCAACAGTTTCTTTATGATTACATTTAGGACAAGTTATTTCAACTGGATATTCGGCACCATAACCTAATATTCTTGCTGCAATCATTACTGCATTTTTATCTCCTAATAGTAGGTCGTCATAGTTTATTTTACTTCCTTCTCCGTTACCTACAATAAGTGAACGCAATAACATATCTATTACCACACCTTTCTGGATAAGATTAGATGACGTTAGAATGTCTTCTTCCTTAGCAGTCATGTATTTCATCTCTACTTTACCTGTTCTTAGCGGATGCTCTTCAGGATATAGTAAACCTTTACTTGGTAAATCTATAATTTCAGTTGGAAACTTTGATTTCTTGATTTCGCTAATATTAGCGTCTTTAATAAGTTGTTGTTTTAACTCGTCGTTTGACATTTCCTTTCCAGGATAGTTGTCGGTCATTTTTGCCATTATATAACTCCTTGTGTTGTTTTGTATAACTAGTATATATAAATATATATGAACTTAAAAAAGTGCAAAAAAATAGCCTGCATAAAACAGCAGGCTAAATTTAATATATAATATAATGGCTTATTAGTATTGTAGCACCCAATAGTCACATCTGATAGTCATTGTGATTGTAGCAGGTGTTCCATCTTCGTCCCAACTCATCTCTCCAAAATCAGCATCTGTAATGAATGCGCCTTTTCCGCTCCACTCTTCTACCTTATCACCTACAGGTCCAAGTACATTGATTGTTACGTCTTTCTTATAAAAGTCAGCGTAACCATTTCTACCTGTTACTGATTCGTGGTGTAGTCTTACCCATTCCATAACAGCTTGTGCGCCTGATGGTACAATTGGGTCGTAAAGTTCTACTGTTATAGCATCCCAGTTACTTCTACCTTTAATGAATCTAGAATTGTTAATATGTTTGATTTCAGTTTCATTATTCACAATCTTTGGTCTGTTTGCCTTTTTTACAAGGTATGAAGGTATACCGTCAACGTAAAATACGAATCTGTTTTTTACCTTTGGTTCAAAAGCTGTGAACATTAGTTCTGTTGGGTCTATTAAATTTGCCATTTATTTATCTCCTATTTAATATAAATATCCTTAATCGTTAAATGTTGCGCCTGTTGGCATAATGTTAAAGTCAATAACAATGAATTCTGCTGCTTTAGCAGGTTGGATAAATATATCACCTTTCATTATATTTCTATCAATTACATCTGGTGTATTGTTTGATTCGTCCATTACTACCTTGAAAGCATAAAGACCTTGTCTCTGTTGTACTGATTCCATATATGGATTTACTTGAGCCAAGAATCTGTTTCTTGTTGCAGTAGTGTTATTTTCAAATATTAAATACTTAGATACTGATGCAATGAATTTTTTAAGATTGATTAATAATCTTCTTACGTTTACACGGTCAAGAGCAGAAGCTTTCTTTTGTAGAGTTTTCTGTCCCCATACACAAACACCTTCACCAGGGAATGTTGCTACCGGATTGACGTTTCCATCATATAATACATCTCTGTTAGCATGTGTTAATTTTCTTGCAGCTTGTACAACTGTTTCCTGTCCACCTCTGTTAAGACCAGCAGGAGCAAACCATTCTGCAGATACCTTGTCGTTAAATGCATAGATACTTGGCATGATTACCGATTGTGGTACCCATATGTATTTACCTGTAGCAGTGTCTGCAATCTGTACCCATGGCCAATACATTGCTGCATATGATGAGTCAAAGTTTTCTGCCTGTTGTACTACTGATGCAAGGTTTGTATCCTTGTTATAATTAACAGGGTCAATGATTGTCATTACATCACCACGTTCTTCACATTTAGTAACCATAACATTTGTTAATCCTGTTGACATTTCATAAGAAAGTCCTGGAGCAACTAATAAGTTAATATCGTATTCATCTTGATTAGATAATAATTTGAATGCAGTATCGTATGCATTATATCCATCTGTTCCTGATGATACATTAAATCCTTGAAAGTTTGTTTCAACAGAATCTCCATAGAAGTTAGCTGGAGTTACAGTTCCGTTACCGTCGCTTCCTCCAAAGAAAGAACCTGAACTATTATTAATTGGAAGAGATGCAGTAGCATTAGTATCTCTTATACTTCCATTTTCATCTAAATAATCTACTGTATTTGATATAGAAGCTTCATCAATATAAACATATTGTGAACGATTTTTAAAATTACCGCTTGGTTGTATATATGGATTTGCAGATGTTGCGTCTCCAACCGTTGGTCTTTGAGTACCAATTACTGCACCAATATAATTTTTTTCGTTAGGGTCAAGTGATAAATTATTCCATGTTTCAAGAATTACCTTTCTCTTGCTTGAGTCGTTACCTCTTCTAATTAATAGTGTAAATGTACCTTTTTTCTCACTTACATTTGTAACTTCCCATCTTAAGTTTTCTTTTGTACCGTGTTTTGTACCAACACCTGTAAGAGATGCAGAAACAAATACATCATTTGATGAAACTTTAAGTGTAGTATCAGAATCACCTGGTCGGCTGTTCATGATTGCACCGTCAGTGTGAGCTTTTACATCGAATGATTTTACAAATGATGCGTATGTTGAGCCTGATGCTGCAACTCCAGGTTTTAATGCTAATGCACTAACTCCAGCAACTAAATTAGCTGTTGTAAGACCTGCTCCGTGTGCACCTGAACCAGTAACTACAATATTACCAACAGATGTTGAACCACTAAATGCTAATGTACCAGCTGATTCAGAAACTACTGTATCTCCTGTTATTGCATTGAATGATGTTCCGTTACCAGCAACAAAGTTGTCATAAGTAGTAGCTAAGTCAACACCTACCTCAACATAATAAATTGCAGGTGTTACCGAAGTGTTATTTGGTGGTACAGGTGTATCAACAATGTTAAATTGGTATTTTGTACCAGTTGATGCAGTATACTGTATTACATCGCCGTCAGATAGATTAGCACCTATAGTATATGAACCTGAAGGTAATATAGCAGCTACAGTTGCTCTTTCTAAGTGAGTACTTGCAGATGCGTTCATAGCAGATGCAGGGTCTAGAATTCTAACAATAGTAGCAGGGCCACCATGTTTTAAATATTCTTTTGCCGTAATCGACGTTAAGTATTGATAGTAATTACTACCTGATTTAAAAGAATCTCCAAACAATGCTTGATACTCAGAATATGAAAATACTTGAGTAGGAATCATTGCAGGTCCTTTTACTGTAGGTCCGACGATTGCGGCACCTATTTGAGCGACTCCCTGCTGAACAAATGATAAATCATTTTCTCTTGTAAATACACCAGGGCTAATTATTTTTTCAGCCATTTATTTATCTCCTATAATAAGAATTTAGTTGTCGTGGTCATACCAATTCTAATATAAATATATTGATTAAAACTCAAAAGTATTTAATTTGCTGGCATAAAAACGCCTGTATCTAAATCTATTGAGCCTTGTCCATACTTTTTTGAAAGACTATCGACAAACTTTCTTTCGCTGTCTAAAGTCTCGCTCCACTTTGTTTTTATATCGTTTTCTGTTTTATCTAGAACCATTCGCTCTACAGATACCTGTCCCATTCTTATAGTCATTGTATCATATAAACCTTTAAATTCTTTGATTTTTTCCATTTCTTCTTCTGTAAACTTTGTGCTTTCTTTAGCCATTTTTATTCTCCTTATAACTTATTTAAAATTCAGATTCGTCTCTGGATTGATTTCTATTTATATCCTCTAACGACGAAACTGTTTCACTATTAACATTTATTTTTACTTTTCCATAATCTTTAGGATTATAGTTACTCATTGCTTTTTGTATATTATCAGGTATCACAAATCCATTCATTGTCAATGTAAATGTAGATTTTGATAGCCTGTCTTCTCCTTGATTTGCAACAGATTCAATATCAAAACTGTCAATTTTAGAAAGAAACTTAAATGTATCACCTTCACCCCAATATTGGTCTGCAGCATAATTTACATCTTCTACTATCTTATTTAATTGTTCTAAATATTCTGTAAATATAATACAATCATATGTAAGCTTTACATAATCAGGTATTACTACATTGTGAAATTCAGTTTGAGGTTTTCTACCTATCAGCAAATCAAATCTATCATATTTGTTTCTTGATGTATATTTTCTTTGAAAACCATAATATAAAGGATTGTTTGTATCTACTTTACTTCCTAAATCTCTACGTCTTTCTACACTTGTTCTTTTATATACTATAGCTGGAAACTGAACCTTTCCTTTCTTGTCTCTATATATTCCTGTTTTCTGTATTGTTTTCCATCTTTCAGGTGAACCGTATACTATAGGTACATTTACTCTTTGGTTGTTTTCAATAACACTTGGCTGTATTACATTGTCGAAATAATATTTAATTACCGAATCAACATCATAAAGACTTACAGATAAATTTTTTATATCGTCGTCTCTTTGTATCTGATTTGACCTATCGACGTTTTGTGCTTCTTCGTTACTAGCCATATAGTCCGCCTCTCTGTTCGTCTAATTTAGTTTTTGTACTTAGAATATGCTCATCATATCCTGCTCTAACATTTTCAAGTGTATTGATTTTACTTCTTCTCATCTCGTGTGTTTGTACTACTACAGACCAATTAGCTCCATGAGTTCCACCATTGCTGTCTGTATCTGGATTTTTTCCAAATAGATATTGTCCTTGTCTTACTTCGTCTACCTCGCAATATTTTCCATCCCAAAATATAACATCACCAACTTCAAAGAATACATTTGCATTTTGTGCATTTTCATTTGGATTTTCAGTATTTTGAGTATCTCCTATTTCTAAAGATGCCAAGTCGTCTCTTAAAAACGAGAATTTAATTTGTCTTGAATAATCAGAGCCTATATCTTCCGATGTATATTCTTTTCCTTCTTGCTCTATTAAACCTGCAACTCTTACACCAGGCTTGAATACTTTTGCTAAAGCTTCACCATATAAATTTTCTTTAGTGTCAAATATTGAATACTTAAAGATATCACATCGAGTATCTATGATTTCGTTAATCAACTCTCTGTTTAAATGTCTAAAAAGACTTATATCTCTGCTGCCTCCAAATAGTGCCATATTATCCTATGTATATATTAAGTGGTGCTTTATTAAGCATCTCTTGTTGAAAATTATTTACTTCGCTTTCTTTTTCAATCATTATTCTTTTAGATGTTGCTTCTAAATCTTCTCTTAGTTGAGCAATTAATGCTTCAGCTTCTGCAATGCCTTCTGCTCTCATAGTATCGCCATCTAAACTAACCTCTGCTCCAGGAATAGGAACTGATGAATATTTACTTCTTACCGAGCCTAGTACCTGTTTAGTTAATGAAAGAGTATATTTTCTTATCCATTGTTTACCTGGCTCATTGATATTTGTATATGTCATATTACCATATCCCATGTTAGAATAGTCAGACACTGCTGAAGCTGTGACTAATGTATTTCTATCAGATGTATGTATATATTGTATATAAAACTTGTGGCTACTTGCCGGTATAGGATGTATTTTAAGTTTGTTGTTTTGTATTTCAAATGTATAAGCAGATTTTCTAACAAGGTCGTTAAATTCAGTCTGCTGTATTTTAAGTAATTCGTCGTAGATAGGCATTGCTAAATATTGAACACCTACCATTGTTCCTCCCCAGCCAAATGAATTCATAGTATAATCAGCGCCATATTGTGGGTCATAGTGTCTATCTGACGCAGGTGTTATTTCATGAAATACCTTTTTTATTTCTATATCATTTGTTTCTGCAGCTCCGTCTGAACCTGTAAGCACAGTTGTCAAATCATATGTCTGTTGACTTGCAGTCGTAACTACATGACCTGTTCTCCAATCTACTGTACCACCACTTCCTGCTTCAGAGCCATATTGTTTTGATAAACCTATTATTCTACCTAAGTTAGGGTCAATTAATTTGTGAGTATAGTCTGTGCTTGTAGAATTGCCTTGCGCACTTAATAAATTTTCTCTTATATTAAATCTATTTACTTGTGCAGAGTATTCCGTTACAGCTTCTTCAAAGCATGCAAAAAACTGTATGTTTTGTATTTCTATATCTGTAACAGGGTAACCTAATCTTTTAGCGCACCAATTAGCTGTATTTGCAGATGCAGTAAGATATGTTGAATCTGTATCATATAAACCAAAAGGTGTATTTCCTGATACTGAACCTGAAGCTGCTGCTCCGTCATATATTGCTATGTTTGCCATTTTGTATTCCCTATTTTACTTTTATATAAATATCAAGTACTAAGTTCTTTTACATTCCCATTAGTCTTTCAAATACCTCATCTATTGCTGGATGTCTATGGTTGTCTAATAGTATTCGCTTGTATACATATTCTGAATCTGCAACTTTTGCTATATCATGTATTGCTGAATAATTTTTGTCCTTTAAATCTATTTGTTGGTTATCTCCACAAAATATCATTGTAGAACCTTTACCTAATCTACCTAGCGCCATTCTTAATTGTGACCTTGTTAGGTTTTGAAACTCATCTACAATTACAACAGAGTTTTCAAATGTTCTACCTCTAAAGTGCGCAAGTGATACTAGCTCTACATCTTCTTGGTTTTCCATTTTTTCTAGTATCATTGGCTTATTGTATACCTTTCTCATATTAGAGCGAATAGGTACTAACCACGGTTCCATTTTTTCTTTTTCACTACCAGGTAAAAAACCATTATCTTCTGTAGATACAGTTGGCCTTGTTATAATGATTTTATTTATCATTCTCTTAAAAAACATATCTAATGCTACCTGACATGCTAAAAGTGTTTTACCGCTACCTGCTTTTCCTACTATAAAATTATAAGGATGGTGAAGCATTGCCTGCTTTGCTGCCTTTTGCTCTTCTGATAATGTGATTGAGAATTTAACATTTCCTTTTGGTGGTGTTTTCTCTATATTTTGTTTTGCCATAATAAACCTCCATTGTATTTACTATAAATATGCAGACATAAAAAAAGAGCCACAATTAAGTGGCTCCTTTAATAATATAATTAATCTAATTTAGATTATGAAGGTAAACCGAATGAGCTTGACCAAGCATTGTCGTTAACTGTGATAGCACCGTAGAAGTCGTTTCTTACAACTTTCTTAGCGTATCTAGTCATAACACCTTTACGTGGAGTAAAGTTAGTTGGGTCATAAACCAACGGAGTCATGATTAACGGAATGTATGGAGCAAATACAGCACCAGTTTCTAAGAATTGGTTTCCTTTGAATCCTAATAAGATATCATCACCTGTCCAGTATGGATTTTTGTAGATAGTGAATCTATTAGAAAGTGAACCGATTGCAGAAACACCCATTGCAAATTCAGCAGCCTCACCAGTAGTGTTAGCAGTATAACCTGCCATTGACTCTAGGTAAGTAGCGATTTGTGGTGAACATACAGCGAAGTTAGCACCACCTCTCATAGTAGATCTGTGAATTGCATTTGACATAGCTTGCATAGCAATACCTAACTGTCCGAATGCGTCACCGAATTTCTCACCAGCTGTTGGACCAGCAGC
>CERP01014705.1_pt1 | contig 23185 bp, 26 predicted proteins | sample 530801 | NCBI WGS metagenome assembly CERP01 (sample SAMEA2620991, study PRJEB7988) | marine metagenome | biome: marine biome (ENVO:00000447); feature: surface water layer (ENVO:00002042); material: "saline water (ENVO:00002010), including plankton (ENVO:xxxxxxxx)" | depth 5 m | reverse complement strand
ATGCAATCGACGTCTCTTAAGTTCGTATGTTGGCATTATACTACAGGTCCTTGACTAATAGTACGTCCTTTCTATTGTCCCATATCCATATCATCAATCATATCTTCTTGGAAGTTACGATCAATGCCTGTATTCAGAGTATCTTCAAGTCTTTGAAGTCTAAGTTTCTTTTCTTCTTTCCACAGTGCAAGTTCATATGCATCATTGGAGACGTTAAAGTAGTAATACTTTGCTTCATCAAAGTCTTTGAATTCAGGTAATGATACATATTTATTTATCATATTAGATTCATCTGATGTCGTTTGCTGTGAGATAAGCGTCTTACCGGTGTTTATGTATAAGAAACCTGCACGGTTGTATCCAAATATTTTCATAATGTTATATAATGTAATAGGAATAAACCTATTGGATTAGTAAAAGGTGGAAAATGTGGTGAATGTGATCTCGTTGTCGCATTCAACCTCGTGATAGATAGATAGATAAATAAAAGTATGACTAGAGAGTCATACCTTTAAGTTCCTCTAACAATGCGTCTGCTGTCTTAGCAACCTCAATGTCAAAGTTATCTAGCTTACAAACTGCAAAGTCTGCTTCTGCTTTAGTACCGTCCCAAAGCGTGTCGCCTTTGGTGTAAATGTCTAGTAACACTGCTTGTCCAGAAGCGGTACGCTCTGGTGATTTAAATGTTACTAATCCTGTTGCTGATTTAGCTGTTACTCTGTAGTAGTCTTTTCCGTCGTATGAACGAGCTACGCTGCCTACTACAACAGCTGGTTGATTATTCATCATAATAATTAGTTTTGTACCCCAGGGGGGTGGTTAATTGCTCTAATTAAGGGAGGGTGTGTTTCATAATACCCTCACGCTCTCGGAAATTTTCCAGAAAAAAATTTTTTTGGTAGGTTTTAACCTAGTGATAAGCTATCTTTGCATTCTTAAAATTTAGAAGATATGTACAACGACACAAAATATAATGCAGAAGTAGAAGCTGCAAAAGAGAAAAAATGCCAATGCGGAAAGAACTTATTAACTTGTGAATGCAAGGCAAAAGACGAAGCTTTCTTTGATGCTTGGACTAAAAGTTTAGAGAAAATGGAGCAGCCAAAAGCTTGTTCTGTTGACAACCCAGATTGTGAAAACTGCGGAAGTTAGAAAAATTATGTATCTTTGCATAATTAGAAGCACACGTTACAGTGTATCACCCTTGAGGGCCGAGAGGTAAGTAGAGGGTCAGACGTTGGATTGTAGATCCTAAATAAGGATTAGAGTTTTCTCCAATAGCTTCGAAAAGAGAGGATATAGCCCCTAGGTTGGATACATGTCACATAAGTAGGTGTGGTGAATTAACACTGATTTTAGTATCCATGGGTCTCCGGTAGTGCCGGAAGAACTACTAGCATGGTAAAATTCCAATTGAAATAAGTGCCCTAAAGGGGGAAACTATATCTAGTCGTAAAATATTAAAAACTTACTTACATGAAATACTTACTTATTACTACACTAGCTATAATGCTAGCTTGGGAACCTATAATCAAGAAAGACAAAATTATGCACTTCGGGGTGGGCTACGTTTCTGCGCATGCTGCAACTAATATTCTGCCTGAATATACAGATAACAAAAAGGTTATTAAGTATGGTCCGTTTGTGGCTTGCTTAGTTCTTGGTGTTACTAAGGAACTTGTAGATAAGTATGATTCAAACCCTAAATCTACCTTTGAATGGGCAGATATAGCTTACACAGCTGGAGGAGGCATAACTTTTTTTACTATTTCCTTGCATTTGTAAAATATTTTTTTATAACTTTGTAGCATTAACCAAATTATAGAAATAATGGCAAAGGAATTAACATTTCAACCCTTCGGAGCGTGGATCATTGTACCACGTCCAGATGCAAAAAAGACGGAATCAGGAATCATCCTTGATGACGCAACTGCAAAAGCATTACAAACAAACATAGTAGAAGTATTGGCGGTAGGCCCGCAAGTTACGCAAACTAAGGTAGGAGATACTATTATGGTAGACCCTAACACAGAGGCTATGCTTATTCATATAGAAGATAGACCTTACTTGTTTGTAAATGAGTTTCAGGTATTAGGTAAATTCTAATGAAGATTCCAGGTACTGTAACCATAGATTTAAAAGACTACTTAGATTTGATAGAATACAATCAAAACGTTAGTGCGCTTAAAGACAATACGTCTAGAGCGGCTAAGGAGATGTCTGTATTTCTATCTTTTCTGTGTACCAGGTCTGATATAACTCAGTATGTAGAAGAATTTAATAGGCAATCTACTAAATGTAAAATTATTATAGATAATGGTAGAGCTACAATAGAATTTAAAGATGATACGAACAAAGTTTCAGACGGAGAGCTTTGATGAGCTCTTTGAATTGTATGATGAATTTGAAAGTAAACTAACTATGTGGTCAGAAAAAAATATTGATGCTACCTGGGATATACAAATCTTTATAGGAGATCATGAGTACACAATAATAGTAACAGTAAAAGACGATGCAGACGAAAAAACCAAATAAGAAAAGGATATATATAGATGGAGGACCAATGAAAGTTGATTACCGTGTATATGATTTATTAAAAGAACAGACTCTTAAGATACAGCAGTATGAAGCAATTCTTGCTGCATATCTAAAGGAGAAGGAAGAAAAAAATCAAGATGGAGAAGAAAATAACGATTAACGTAAACTCTACGTACAAATTCTTACAAGTTTGGAATGGTATTTTTAATCTAACTAGTATGGAGCTAAAAGTTTTATCATCTTTAGTAGACTGTGCTGCAGGTTTAGGAGATACTAATATATGTAGTCCTGATTCTAAAAAAGCAGCTGCTAAAGTATTAGGTATTAAGGATTACAATACTTTAAATAACTATGTTAAGAAATTTAAAGATAAAAAAGCACTTAGAAAAGAAGGTAAGAACTATTTACTTAGTAAGCTTTTAGATTTAGATACGAAGAGTGTAAAAATTAATATAAACTGGTATGAGTGATAATAAAACACCTGGCATTTGGTCTATGACTAAAAGCTTTAGTAGAGATTTAGCAAAATGGGTAAAAGAAGGAGCACCTAATGTGTCTCCAGAAGATTATACTGAAAGACTATCTGATTGTAATGCATGTGAGCATTTAATTAGGGATAAGATGAGATGTGGTAAGTGTGGATGTCTGATTGAGCATAAAGCAAAATGGAAAACTACTAAATGCCCAATAAATGTATGGAAACCACAAACAATAAACAATGACCAAGTCCAAGAAGGAGATAATACAGATACTAGCGACAAAGCATAATTTATCTTTAGAGAAAGTGGAGTCAATAGTTAATAGTCAGTTTAAGTATGTATCTAAAGTAATGGCTGCTGGATTATTTGACTCTGTAAGACTACCGTACTTTGGTAAGTTTTCATCTAAGAAAGCAAGAAGAGATAATATAACAAAAAGAAAGAATGAATCTACTGGAGATAGTAAATAATGTAGCAGTTCCTTCTCCTTACACTCTTACAATAGAAGAGTTTAAAGGATTAGACACTAAAGAGTTGGCATATGTATTTTTTATGTGTGACCATACTTCTCCTTTTGCTGTATTTGATGCTGATCAAAGACATGATGAGGTAAAGCTAAGTGTTTATGGTAAAAGTAAATGGACAGCATCATCTAAGGTAAAAGGCGCTTGTGATAAGTATAGAAAACTAAAAGAAACCTCAGCGGTTAAGTTATTAAAAGCTGCAAGGAACTCTATAGTTAAATTAGAGAGATATTTTGACACTGTAGATTTAACATTACTAGATGATAACGGTAAACCTATTTATCATGCAAAAGATTTAGTTGCAAACTTATCTAAGATGGGAGATGTGGTAGATGGATTGATAAAATTAGAGGATCAAGTTAAGAAACAAGAGCAAGTTAACACAAATGCACGTGGAGGAGTTGTAGTTAACAAATATAGTTCGTAAATTGGGAGCATGGATTTTTTAGAAGATTTAGAAGCATATAACAGTTCAATGGAGAACGCCTATAACTTTGTAACTAAGAAGATAACTCTTGATGATATATTTGAAGCAGCAGAAAGCGAAGGGGAAATGATGGAATTTTATTTACCATTTGATCCTATAGAAGGAGACGGAAGAGATGAAGCTACACTAGAATTATTAATATCACATTTTATAGAAATAGAAGAATACGAGAAATGTCAGGAGTTAGTGAACATAAAGAAGAAGTTTTTAGAGGCACCAAAGGATTAGCTCCTGCGGCTACGTTATATTTAGAGAATGGTTACTACACAAATGCCTTACCCGGTACAAAAGTATATTATGACTACTGGGATGAAGAAAGAAAGCGTTGTGTGTACGGATTTACTCATAATGATATTACAATAACAGGTAATCATTACTTTTATCTTAATTATTGTCCCATTGACAGGTCTGTTGATGAGGAATTACCAGATGGTTCTACTATAGCTCGTAGAGAGCGTACATTTCCTGCATTTTATGACGGAGATTGGAAATACTTTACTGCAATTGATAATTGTAGGAAAACAAACAAGCATATGACTGTTCTTAAGTCACGTCGTAAAGGATATTCTTATAAAGCAGCCGCAATGCTTGCTAGAAACTACTTTCATATAAGAAATAGTAAGAATTATGTATTTGCAGGACAAAAAGAATACTTAATTGGTGATGGTTTACTATCTAAGGCTTGGGAGATCCTTTCTTTTGTAGATGACAACACAGCGTGGACACAGCCTAGACTTACAGACAGAGAAATGAATAAAATGTCTGGATATAGGAAGAATGTAAACGGAGCGCTAGTACAATTAGGAATGAAATCTCAAATAATGGGAGTATCACTAAAAGATGACCCAGATAAAGTAAGGGGTAAGGCAGGAGAGCTTATATTCTTTGAAGAAGCAGGTTCATTTCCAGGATTATTAAAAGCATGGGAAGTTGCAATGCCTACAATGCGTCAAGGTAATAAAACACTAGGAACAATGGTAGCTTTTGGTACAGGTGGTACAAAAGGCGCAGATTTTTCAGGTATGGAAGAGTTATTTTACAATCCAGACGCATATGATTGCCTATCTTTTGAAAATGTATGGGATGATGGAGCTAGAGGTACTACATGTGGGCATTTTGTTCCTATATACGAGAACTTAGAAGGATTTATAGACGATGATGGTAATTCTAACGCACAATTAGCTATAGAATTTGAAGAGGGTAACAGAAATAAGAAAAAAGGTACAAATGACCCTAAAGCATATGATCAATATATAGCGGAACACCCAATGTGTCCAGCTGAAGCTACATTACAAGTGTCAGGTAACCTATTTGACATAGGATCACTACAAGAACAGTATAATAAGGTAAAAGCTAACAAGTTACACACTATTGGTACAGCAGGTAGGCTTTATTATGGTAAGAATAATCTTATAAAGTTTGAACCAGACGGAGATGCTAGGCCTATTCTAAGGTATCCTCATCGTAAGGAAGATAATCTTGAAGGAGCCATTGTTCTTTATGAAGGCCCTTACAAAAATCGGGAGGGACAAACTCCGCATAACCTATATGTAATTTGCCATGACCCGTATGGACAAAACCAATCAGCAGACTCCAGCTCTTTGGGTGCTGCGTATGTGATAAAGAGAGTAAATAATATATCAAAACCTGATGATTTAATTGTTGCTAGTTATGTAGGTAGGCCACACACTCAAGACGAATATAACAAAAATCTATTTATGTTAGCTGATTATTTTAATGCTAAGATAGGATTTGAGAATGATAGGGGTGCTGTAATACAATATGCAAAGCAGCATAGGAAGTTACATAAGCTTCAAGAAGAATTTGAGATGTTAGACAAGAAAGACTTAAGATCTAAGACTGTAAAACGTCAATATGGTATGCATACAACAGAGGCTAGGAAAAGACAGGGAGAGTTATACATACGAGATTGGTTAAGTGCAGTAAGATCTGTAGAAGAGGATGGAAAGACTATACTAAACCTACATAAAATTTATGACCTTGCGCTTTTGCAAGAACTTATAAAGTTTAATACTAAAGGTAACTTTGACCGCGTTATGGCACTAATGATTGGTATGTATCATACTAGAGAATTGTATAATGCAGAGGTTAAAGAGATATTAGAAGATAATGCAAGTAATGATTGGTTTGATCAGAACTATTATTAATGCTATATATATAAAGAGAACTTAAAAATATATACACGTATTGAAAACGTGTGAAGAAAACACTAATTTTGTAACATATGTATCTAGGAGGAGAAAAAATACCGCAGCAAAAACTGCCGTTATCAAAAAAAAATAAAAAGTGGCGCGAAGCTTGCGTTGAAGCTTTTATTGATTTATCTAATCAAGGAGTTTCTAAAAGAAGAGATTACATAAAAAGCTTATATGACTACTACAATGGTGTAATTGAGAAGGATGACTACCGTTACGTGACTGATCCTTATGGAAAGAGTCGTAATAATTTCCCCTCTAAAATGCGTAACTATCCTATTATCAAACCTATAATTGATCTTCTTCTAGGTGAAAAGTCAAAACGACCCCTCAATTACACCGTGGCAGTCTTAAATGAAGATGTAGTATCTGAAAAAGAGAAAGCTAAACAAGAATTGCTTACTGCAAATTTACAACAGCAGTTTGCAAATAAAATGATTCAAATGGGCATTGCTCCAGAACAAATGGAAGAGCAAGGAGTTCAAATGCCTGAAGATTTATTAAAGTCTTTTGAAAGAAGTTACGTAGATAATAGAGCTATTATAGGTCAAAAATCTATGAACTATATTTTACAAGCAGAAGAGGTTTATGATAAAATACAAAAAGCTTGGTTTCATTATTTAATTTCTGGAGAAGCGTATACTGAAAGAGGTGTGCAAAATGGAGAGCCTTTCTATGATGTACTAAATCCTTTAGATGTAGATTATGATAAAGATCCAGATTTAGATTTTGTAGAAGATGGAGACTGGGCTCTAGTTCGTAAGTATGTACATGTGTCTACAGTTGTAGATCATTATCATGATGTACTAACACCAGAGCAGATTTTAGAATTAGAAGAGCCAAGACAGTCTGATATTGATTCTTATTTACTTTATAAGAAAGCAGAAACGTCTAAAGATGAGAATGCTTATAGAAATAGACTATTAGAAGTTGTTAAAATATATTGGAAGTCTAGAAAGCGTATAGGATTTTTAACTTACCTAGATCCTACAACAGGAGCTATGGAAGAAATGGAAGTTGATGAATCTTTTAAGATGACTGCTGACATGAGGGCTATGGGAGCTAAGATAGACTATACATGGGTAAATGAAGTTTGGGAAGGGACAAGAATTGACGGAAGAATGTATGTCAATATAAATCCTATGTCTAATCAGAGAGTTTCTATGAATAACCCATCTAAATGTAAGTTACCAATTAATGGTAGAAGGTATTCAGATATAAACTCTACAAATATATCTTTAGTATCATTAGGTATACCTTATCAGCTTAACTACAACATTTACAAGTATAGATTAGAGTTAGCTATTGCTAGATCAAAAGATATTATTGCACAGTTTGATATTAACATGATTCCAAAGAAATGGGACATGGACAAGTTTATGTATTACGTTGAAGGTACGGGTATTGCTTGGGTGGATTACAACAAAGAAGGAATACAATTGAACCCACAGCATCAATCCGTACTGGATATGTCTATTAAGACAATACAACAATACATTACATTATTAGAGAGCATATTAAATGAATGGGAAAAATTATCTGGTGTAAATAGACAAAGACAAGGTAGTGTAGGTCAATACGAAGGTAAAGGTTCTACTCAACAAGCTATTGTACAGTCTTCTCACATTACAGAAGATATGTTTAGAAAGTTTGAGCATTTAGAACAAAGAGATTTACAAGCTTTATTAGACTACTCAAAAGAAGCATGGCTCACAGGTAAGAACGGAGCTTATGTTATGCCTGACGGTACTGTTGAATATTTAAGTGTAGATCCTTTATCTCATATAGAATCTGACTATGGTATTTTTGTAACAAACTCTGGTAAAGAGAAAGAGAAGATAGATACTATTAGACAAATGGCACAATCTATGATACAAAATGGAATGCCTGCATCTTCTATGGCAGATATGCTAGAGTCTGAAAGTTTTACTGAGATTAAACACAATCTAAAAGAAGCTGAAGCGTCTATGCAAGAATTGCAACAACAGCAACAACAAGCTGAAGCAGAGGCCAAACAACAATCAGAACAGATGCAAGCTCAGTTAAAACAACAAGAGTTAGATAATGACAATCAGAATAAAGATCTTGATAGAAAGAATAAAATAGATATTGCAATGATTCAGGCAGGAATGACTGAGCAAGCTGCTACATTTAATTTAGAAAAGTCAATAAAAGAACAAGATATAAAAAGAGCAGAGGTTGACATTAAATCAAAAGAAGCTGACGAGAAATCTAGAGCTAACAGGGCTGACGAAGAAATAAAAAGACAGGCAATTAAGGAGAAGAAAAATAGTTAATGGATAAATTAGAACAAATGAAGCTTCTTAAAGAAGCAATTAGAACTAATTACAAAGGAAGTTTATCAGAACTTCTTACTCCTCAACCTACACAAGAGGTTGCTAATACTCCTGAAGAGCAAGAACAAGGTTTACGAGGATTAGAGGCAGAACAAATGCCAGACTCTATGGTATTTCCAGACGTAGCCCCTAATCAATCTTTTAATACTATGGGAATGAAAGCTCCTATAGATTTACAAAAAATAGATAACCAAGGACATCTAGTTCAATCTTATGAGAATGTACCTCCTGGTATTAAAGATCTTCCGACAGGTCCAGCAGAAGGTATGGTTATTGAAAGCCCTTCTAAGATGAAGAATGGTGGATATAAAGGATACAAGCAAAAGTATCAGAATGCGGGGGTAAAGGAAGATAATTTAGTAACTCCATATGATATGGATTATGTTGCTCGTGGAACTAATGCTTATAGGAACGCATATAAACAAGGTAGAGTAGCTTCTACTATTTATGATGATAAAGGAGAAGTAACTCTTAATATGCAGATGTTACCAGAAGTAGTAATAGAAGCAGATAGAAGTTCAGGCCCTTCTACATTAGAATCAGCAGATTATTCTCAAGAAGTTAATCCTGTAATAAAAGGTGTACAACAAAGTGGTAGAGAAAAAGTTGCACTAGGAACTTTAGCATTGCCAGCTTTAACTATAGGAGCAGCAGAATTAGGATTAGGATACGGAGGACAGCAAGTATCAAAAGCAGCATACAATCAAGTTCTTAAACCTACGGCTAATAAATTACTGCAGCCTGTAAAAAAGTATGCTGCAAATATTGCAGATGATATTGTAAATATTACTAGTAAAAGTCCTGTTGGACAATCTTTATTTCAAACTGCGAAATCAAAATTAGGAAGCGCAATGTCAGCAACTTATAATACAACAAAAGCTATGGCAGTTCCAGCAGGATACAAAGCTATAGCCGACCAGGGTATAACAGAGCTTAAAGGAGAAGGGACGACTAAGAATAGACTAGAAGCTGGTACTAAACTAACAGACGTAGTTCCGGCACTTTCAGTTATAAAAGATAGTTCTAAGATAGGAAAAGATTTATATAACAAAGATTATGATAGTGCAGCATTAAGAACTGTAGGAGTTCTTGGAAAGAAAAACCCAATAGTAAAATTTGGAAGTAAGCTTATTAACAAATTTACAAATACTGACATTTTAAGTGGTGATGGTTTAAAGAGAGGTAAAGAACTTATTGATTACATACCTAAAAAAGTTAAGAATATTAAACCTTTAACGTTAAATCAATATAACACGCCCGTTCAAAAACCTATTGTACAAGCAAAACCCGCCTCTTTACCTACTGCTAGTAAGTATGGAGGGTATAGAAAACGCTATAAGTGATATATAATAAAGACATAACTAAAAACCATATTGCATGTGTAACAACTTGCAATTTTAATTATTTTTGTAAAAACTAAATTTATAGATATGACACCAGATGAAGAAAACATTGGATTAGACGACATTTCGTTTGACGATGTATTAGACGGAGGATCTACAGAAACACCAAGTGATTTGGCAATAGATACTCCAGAAGCAGAAGCTGATGAGCTTGATGCGGATGCAGAAGAATTACAAGAAGAAGAATCTAACGAAGAAGAAGTTGAAGATGATGATACTGAAGAAGAGTTAGAGGAAGAAGAAGATGATGATGAGGAAGTAGAAAGAGAAGGTTCTACTGTAGTATCAGAGATTCTAGAAAAACTAGGATACGAGACTGAAGAAGAGTACGATGATACAACAGAAGGACTATTAGCTATGACTCAAGACGTAGGAAAACAAATGGCAGAAGATCAATTAGATGGACTGTTTGAAAACTTTCCTTTAGTTAAAAATCATTTAGAATATGTTCTTAACGGAGGAGACTCTCAAGATTTTATGCAAGCATATGATCCTAACCTAGATTATAACAAGGTAGAGTTAGCTGAAGATGATGTAAGAAGCCAGAAGGCAATACTTTCTGACTACTTTGCTACTAAAGGGCATGATAAAGAATTCATTGATGAGCTTTTAGAAGATTATCAAGATAATGGAAAATTGCTAGACAAAGCAACAGCTGCAAAAAATGCTTTAGCTAAATCTCAGGAAACTCAAAGAGCTCAATTAGTTGAGCAAAGGAAAGCACAGAGAGCTGAAGAAACAAAGCAGCAACAAAATTTTTGGAACGGAGTGCACGAAACAATTGAAAACTCAGATGAGTTTGCAGGAGTTAATGTTCCAAAGAGGGATAAAAATAAATTTTTTGAATACCTCTCTCGACCTGTAGATCAGGACGGACGTACACAACGAGACTTAGATCATTCTGAATCAGAATTAGAAACTAAACTTGCAATTGATTATTTAATGTTTAAAGGTTTTGACTTATCTAAATTGGTAGATACAAAAGCTAAAACTAAAAATGCAAAATCATTGAGAGATAGAATTTCTAAAAATGAAGAAAGAGTTAAAAGCGCACGAAAAGCAACAAGACGCAAGAGTAAGCAAGTAGACTTAGATGATTTAGATCTTAACTTTTAATAAAAAATGGCAATTTTAAAATGCAACTTAACTTAAATAAATAAAATTAGATAATTATGAGCTTAAACGGAACAAATATAAGCGTTCAAAAAACGTTTTATAACGATTCACAAATGACAGACATGAATAGTCTGGCAAATGCTCTTTTGTCAAAACCAACTGAACTTTCTCCGATTATCACACACTTGTCTGGTAAGGATGATAAGCGTTTTCCATTATCTTTCTTAACTGAAGGAGCTGGTAACGTGCAATCAATCGACAGATTAGAGTATGAATATCGTGTGGCTACTCACAAATTGAGAACACGTCCAGTTGCTGTGGCAAATGCAGGAGCATCTTTAGGTCAAGGAGGATCAACATTTACGTTGGTATTCCCTGATAAACGATTTATTTTCCCTTACGTATTAGTAAACTCAAAAGGTGAGCTAGCGCGTATTATGGCAGAGCCTAAGCCTTACGCAGGTGGTTCTGGTTGGGAATATACTTTACAATTAGTAAACCCAGCTGCTACAGCGGTTCTTTCAGGAGGATTCAATGCAGGAGATCTTTGGGCGCAATTATATGCACCAGTAGGTGTTGACTTCTCAAGAGGTAACGCTTCTAACTGGCAAGCACCAGGTAAAGTTCGTAACAAAATCACAACTGTAAGAAAATCTTACCACATGTCAGGTAATGCTAAAGACTTCGTAGCGGAGTTTACTTTACCAACTAAAGGTGGATCTTCTACTAAGTTATGGATGGATTACGAAGAGTACCAACACATGCTTGACTTTAAAGAAGAGTGTGAGATGTACTACTGGTACGGACAGAAAACTTACGACGCTAACGGATCAACTTTCATGAAAGATGAGAATGGCCAACCAGTGATTGTTGGACCAGGTTTATTTGAGCAAATCGTAAATACTGACACTTACTCAACTATGACTGAGTCTAAGTTGAAAAATATTATTGGTGATTTATTCTATCAAATGACTGACGCTAATCAGAAGCAGATTACTTTGTATACTGGTACTGGTGGAGCACGTGAATTTGATGAGGCTCTTAAATCTCACTTTGCAGGTAACACTTTCAAAGTAGGTGGTGAGAACAGATTTATCACAGGTTCTGGTCGTAACTTAGGTTTGACTGGATATTTCACAACTTATGAGCACGTAGACGGACACGTAATCAATGTGGTAAAAATTCCATTATTTGATCATGGTCCTGTTGCACAAGCTCGTGAGAAGCACCCAGTAACTGGTTACTCTATGGAGTCTTACCGTATGGTATTTGTTGACCAGTCTAACTATGACGGACAAGCTAACTTGACAATGATCTCAAAGAAAGGTCGCGAGATGATGAGATGGTGTGTTGCTGGTTCTGTTGTACCTAGAGGATTCTCTGGATCAGACGCAAGAGCATCTGATGTTGATGGTGCAAGTGTACACATGTTGAAGACAGCGGGTATCTGCTTACGTAGATTTGATACTTCTCTGGATATTCAATGTGTAGCTTCCTAATTTAGGAGGTTAAAAGAGGCGAGCATTCGCAAGTCTATATATTGGTTTTTTGGTTGAGGTTGTGGGGGGCTTCGTGCTCCCCTCAATTTCTACTTTACGATACTGGAGAGTTATACTTTACATCCACTAATCAACACTTTAAAAGTACCAAATTATGAGTAAAAAAGTTTATTTACGAGCAAAAGCGATTAACAATCATTTGCCAAAGGAAATTAACGCAAGCGCTATTAGGAAACTAAGTAGTGTATATGTCAACAGACAGCCACTAAAACCTTTTGACTCTGTAGAAGAGAAAAAATATTTAATGGGAATGTTAGATGTAGATCCCGCTCACATGGAGTGGCCAAAACACACCAAAAAATTCTGGGCTGAATTTACCATCTCAGTAGGCTTTGAGGGTGTAGAATTAGAAGTAGGTACAACAGATGATGATGCACCTATTGACATTACTGACTTTTTAAAATATCATTTTGCTTTGAAACATCCACATGTAGCATTATCAGAAGAAGAAATGAATGCGGATTCGCAGAAACGTTTCTTTATACAAGATCTTGCTAAAAAGGATTTAAGACGTAACAATGATATTCAAGTTAAGAAAGATGCAGATAAAGCATTTATCAAAGTATCTTCTGACGAAAAGCAGATGCGTAGAGTCTTTAGACTATTAGGTAATATTAATCCTGAAACGTTAACAAGAGAGCAAGTTGAAAACATGCTTTATGACATTAAGGAAAAGCAACCTAAGAAGTTTATTAAAGTTTGTGCCGACAAGCACTTAGAAATGAAAGCAGAAATCGAGACAATGGTTACTGCAGGAGTACTAAGAAAGATTGGAAATCAAATCATATTTATTGATGAGATATTAGGAGAAACTATGGATGATACAGTAATACACCTGAATGACAAAAAGAACTCAGGCAAATTAACAATTTTAAGAGCAAAACTTAAACAACTAGCATCTTAATGAATGTAACTGAAATGCATATAGCTATACAGCAGGGAGTGGATAAGATTAATTCACTCCAAGCTGATAGCTTATTATCTGAAGAGATAGATATTGAATTGAACAAAAACATGTTCAGATTCATCAATACTAAGTACGGTAGAAATAACATGTACAGAAAAGGTTTTGAAGAATCACAAAAAAGAATAGACGACTTACGTACGCTTGTGCGCGAGTACGAAGCTCCTGTATCTTTTAAGGAGCAATTAAAAACAAAAATATTTGTTGACACATTCCAATTACCTACAGATTATATGTATTTGGTAAATCAACAATCAAGATTATGGATTAACAATTGTCAGTTTATAGACTACTCTTTAGTTAATCCACCAGCTATATATTTCTTTACACTAGATTTGAATAATTTTGTGTTAGATAATGCAGACGGAAGTTCTACTGCATTTATAAATGGGATTAATATGGTTGCAGATATTACAGGAACTGATGCTATATCTGCTAACATATGGTCTCCTTCTGCAGCTTTTATAGCATCTGGATGGACTCCTGAGTCTTACCCTGCTAATATAGAAGCTACTAAACAAGACATACTAAACAATGCAGGTGCAGGGTTTAACATATACTGGGAAGAATATGAAACACTTAATTACCCAGGACAGTTTATAGTAACTGTAGATATTGACAGTTATGATTGGATAAATTGGGATTCATCAGTAGGTAATGCAACATTTGCTACTGGAGTTCCTGCTACAGGACAAACTGCTCCATCACCGCAAGGTTTACAAATAATGGATACTACGTATTCAGAAAGAAGAGAGCCATTAGCGTTCTCAGAAAGAATAACTGAGGGAAATAGATTTTCTCAGCAAGACGACATATTTAAGCTTTTAAGTGATCCGTTTAATACGACAAAACATACCTCTCCACTAACAACTATGAGAGGAAGTTCTATAGACATATACACTAGTGATATATTTATAATAGATACTCTAAAAATAACGTACATCAGAAAGCCTAACGAAATATCCTTATCTTTGGGGGTAAATTGCGAATTACCAGAGCATACGCATCAAGAAATTGTAGCTATGACGGTAAGTAGCATTTTAGAAGCTATAAGTGATCCTAGATATAAATCTGCGATTATGGAAGTAACAAAGAATGAATAGAATTATTAATCTCACTAAAATATAAAAAAATGAGACAATTATTAATCGGAGATGGTACAGCTGCAAGTTATTCAAATAACTTATTAGCTGCTGGATCTATTGACATACAAAAATTATCAGCTGACGGGAATACAAGTCTTGTACCAGGTGATACAATTTCAGATTCTGATAGCATCAGATTTGTACAAGGAACAGGAGATAAGCAAATTGCAAGCCCTTGGATTAAAGGAAAAAACGTTGTAGCATACGGCGGTAAAGCAGGTGCAGCTCAAACTGCAGAAGTAGGTAGAATTGCATTAACAACTAACGCAGTTGCGGCAGGACAGCACACTCTTAAAGTAATTAACTTAACTGATGGTGCAGAACCATTTAACTTTAAATCTTACACAATTACTGTAGCTGCGGGTGCAACTCCAACTACACAGTGTACAGCTTTTACTACAGCTATTAATGCTGACTTACCTTACTGGGTAAATAGTATTACTAACAACGGTACAAGTATTGATTTTACTTGCTTTAAGAAAGGTGAAAGTTTAGCTGATGGATCAGTTCAATCTGAGCTAGTTCACATAGACTTTGCATTTGAAGCTATTGATGGTAATGGTAACGGAACAGCTGATACTGTAACTTATCAAACTGCAGGTTCTAGAGGATTTGGAGATGGATTTTACATCAGAGAATTTGAAGAAGAATTACAAGGTTCTGGATTTGGATACTACAACAGAGTTGAGTTACCAATTCAACCAACGCTTCACAGTGTTACAAGTAATGTTTATGACATGTACCATATTGTAGCTAGTAAGGACGGAAGTACAACTTCAGGAATTAACGGTGTAGATAACTTAATAGAAATCTATATTGCAATTGACGAGAACGATGGTGTAGCTTTTGAAAATCAACTTAACGGGTATTTAGCTTCTGCTAATTTTGCACCTGTTATCTTATAATATTAATATTTAAAAATAAAATAAAATGGCACATCCAAAATTAATGACAGCACACGCTAAATACGACTTCGCAGTCGATGGTGGCGCTGCAAGTACTATTGTACCAGCTAACTCTGCAATTATCCCTGATAATGCAGTTATAGTTAGATGTTACTCTGTAGTTACTACAGCAATGACAAGTGGTGGTTCAGCAACTTTAGCTCTTACTACGGGAGGAGTTACTTTAAAAGCTGCAACAGCATTTGATAATGGAGCTTTTGATGATGAAGACGTAACAGAACATACTGTTGTGGACAAGACTACATCTTCAACAGGTATTCAGTTTGTAATTGCAACAGCGGCTTTAACTGCTGGTGTAGTTGAAGTATTTGTTGAGTACTATATCTCAAACATATCTGCGTAAGTAGGTATTTAATTTAATTAGACTCACAGGGGACTTGTTTCCCCTGTAGGTCTTTTTTTATAAAAATTTAAAACAACATGGCATTAAACATATTAACAACTTCTGATTGTAAAAAGATTGTAGTAACAGTTACCAACTCGGATGTAGGAGCCACTAATCAAATAAGAATTAGTGATAATGGTAATGAGTATACATATTCATTTCCGGGAGGAGCTTCTAATACTCGTGTAGTATCTATTTCAAGTTTAGGTATTTCTTCAGCAAATGGAGGTAGTGGTATTTTTACTGTAGAGCATTTAGCAGACTCTCAGGTTTCTCAGATAGGAGCTGTAATGCTTTCTTGTGATGTATTATGTTGTTTAGCCAAAAAAATGGAAGACTTGCTTGACTGTAACTGTGAGTGTAGTAAATGCTCAGAGGACTTAGTTTCAGCTCAAAAAATTTATTTATTATTAAAAACTGCAGAGGCAGAGTTAGCTACTAGCTCAGGAGCTGGACCTTTAGTATCAGTAAAAGCTGTAATAGCTAATGCAGAAAAGAAATATAACAAGGCTGTCGAAATGTGTGGCGGTCACTGCGGATGTAATTGCTAATGGCTACATTAAACACTTTTCATACTAGTAAATGTCTTAGAGACTCAACTGGATCAGTATTTTTGGTTCTTATATCAGGATACCAGAATCCTATTGCAAAAGTTGATTTTGGAGATCAAAAAATTGAATTTACTGAAACTCGAAGTATTTTATCTGAAGGTAACAGTGAGATAGTTATACGTATTACAAATACTGTATCATCATCAGAAATTTATTATAATTTACTATTTGAAAACAGAGATGGTATTACAGGACGTATAGCAGTTCCTACCTCTAATAATATTCTAGCTGTACCATTTGAAACTTTAACTAGAGCTTTTTCTGTTACTCCAAATACAAAACTTAATACATATGATTTTGTAGATCTTTTAGAATACCCAAGAGAGGATCAACAAAGACAAACTGTAATTTATCCGTCATCAAGACAGGAATATTTAGATACTAGTGATAGATCTGATTTTTATTATTTATCATCAGGAGCTTTTGCATACATTGCATCAACCTCATTACAAAATAGTTTTTTAAATAATATTAAGTATGAACTTAAAGACGAATCTTCTGATACGCTAGGTAAATTTAAAGGAACGTCTACTCCACAATCTTTATTTGTATCGGCTTCTCCAGTTGTAGCTACATCTGCAGGAGATATTAAAGGGCCTTTAATCTTTGGAGAGATAAATGTTATAAATATTCTTGACACTGGTGGACTTCCAGAAATTTTTATTTGTAAAGATCCTGCAGCTGCAAATTACATGCTTATAGGGTGTGAAGATAATTCTTTTCCTTGTACAGATGATGGGAGTGCGCACGCACAGGCTTGCGATGGTACTACACTTACTTCTAATATAATTAATAATAGTGTACTTCAAGGTGCATTATGTTGTACTGTAGGGTGTGAAGGCTTTAGTGTAACTACAGGGGTTATTGGAGATGCAAGTGCAAATATAGCTAATGGTATGGCAAGTTTTACTGTAGCTAACGGAGTTGCTAATTATACAGTAGTTGTAGATGATTATGAATTAAATGATGCTAATGCCGCAGGAACAGTTTTTAGTACTTCTAATACAACACAAACTGAAGATTCATTTACTATTTCATCATTATACGCAGGTACTTATGATATATCGGTACTAGATTCTAACGGATGTAAATCTACTATATTTTTTACAGTACCTTTAAAAGGTGGAGGTACTAATCCAGATAATACTTACGGGTGTAAAACTGCTTCTGCTATAAATACTGATAGCGGAGCTACTAATGACTTAGACGAGCTTTGTATATTTTGTAATTCTAAAACTGGTTTATTAGAATCATCAGGTAGAAATACTTTTACAAATGATTGGGTGGGGGTTAATTCCCCAAGCACAGCAACTGCTGCAAGCTCAACTCCAGTTGGAGGAGATATTGATAATGGTACTTTAACTATTCCAACTTTAACTTTTCCAACATACCCTATATACTATGCAGCCTATCAAGAAGAATATGTATTTAGCACATCAGAGTATTTTGATACGAGTAATCAAGCTAATCCTTACACGTATAAAACATACAGATTAAATATATCTGCTCAAGATTATGCAGCTGGTTATGCTAATGCAATTGATAACGGTGCTAGTACTTTAACGTTTTTAACTTCTAATGCTACCTTAGTAGATACTTCTACTAATAGTAATGGAGGTGCTGTAGAGGTAACAGGGTTAGGTCCTGGAACATATGTTACTGTTATACAATATAACAATGATGGTACTTTAGACGGAGATGATGAAGTTGAACAGTGTTATTTTTTAACAAAACCCGCTGTTGTAACACAGGGAGGATGTACAGATCCAGAAGCAAATAACTATAACGAAAGCGCTACTTTTAGCGATGGTAGTTGTAACTATGATGATACTGGCAGTAAAGACTGTACTGGTGAGATTATTTTAAAACCTACGTTTGAATGTGCAGATTCATTAGTAAATGGCCCTTCTATAATTTTTAGTTATCAAAATGCCTTAGATACAAATCCAGCATTAATGAATGCTGTTCAAAATGGATTTACTTTTACGCAGGGAGAAGGCGCAGGAACGTTCGTAGGTCCTACAGCTTTTAATGAAGCTCGTAGTTCTAATACTCTTGAATTTTATATATTTTCAGAAATATTTTGTCATGATAATACTAACAATGTCGGGTATCTACCGTATTCTGTAGAAGGAAATAACACTGATCCTACGTATTACCAAGGAAACGTAAATATAAATTCTAATGGTGATAATGCAAACACCATAGAGACACAATTTATTATAGTAAATACTACTTTTGTATTTGCAGATGGGTTTGAAATTACAACTCCGTCGTCTTTAAGTAATTTTCTTAATCCTAATTCTAATGCAGGTGTTAGTCTTAGTGCTAATCTTATATCGCAACATGGTGTTTTAGTTTCTACATCATATTCTTATAATTTTGGTACTTTTAATGTGTGGGAATATACCTACCAATCTGATCCATATGTTTTAAGTCAAGAAGAAATTGATTTAATAAAGGATTGTGTTCTTGATACTCCAAGTAGTAGAGAGTGTACAGATATTCTAGCAAATAACTACTGTTGCCCAGTTGGTACAGAAAATGTTATATCAGATAATAGTCTTTGTATATATGACGAAGAAGAAGAAGACATTGTAGGATGTATGGATATAACTGCCACTAACTATAATGCGGCAGCAACCATACCTGATAATTTTCTTTGTATTTATCCAGAGTTAGGTAAATGGACATGTAAGTCTCCAGGAAATTGTCAGTATGAAGCAAATGCAGTTGAAGGCTATGCAACAGAGGCAGAGTGTATTCAAAATTGTGCTGGAGATGATCCTACAGACTGTGATGAATTAAATACATTTGTAAATGATTCTGGTTATACTCTTGGCATTACATCTACTAATGCTCCTACAAGCTATACTACTTTAGATTCAAACGGAGAACCTTGTGATTATACAGCACCAGGATCAGTAACAATAACAATACCAAGTGTAACAGAACTTAATAATAGTATTGATAATCCATTAGGTGTATACTATTTTATACTTGCTACTTCAACTAATTCTACAGGGCAAACTATTTACACTGGTAGTTTTATGCCTGGGGAACTATCAATATTACAAGCAGGAGTACCTTCGATGCCAGGCTCAGGAGAGTATTTAGAGGCTGCGACAAATCCAACTCATACATTAAACTTAAATCCAGGATTTTGGAATTTATATGTTATATTTACTACAGATGCATATACTAATAATGCAGGACTTGTTAACGTTAGTAATGTTAATTGTAACGAAGAGTTTAATGACTCAGTTATTATATCTAAAGATGATTGCAATGAAGATGTAGATCCAGTAATATATGGATGTACTGACCCTAATGCTGAAAATTATAATGCATCTGCAGGTTATGATGATAACTCTTGTACATATCCATGTTTAGATTGTAATGGTGAATGTCCTTGTATTGATGGAACCTACAGTGTAGATTGCTGTACTCCAACTCCAATACCAGGATGTACAGATAGTACAGCTGTTAACTTTGATGCTTTTGCAACATATCCATGTAATGATAATAATAGCTGTTGTCAATATCGAACAGATGATCCTGGTACAGTTGGGACATCAGTAATACCAGCTTGTATACCTTCATCTATAAACGAAATACTAGATTATAATGCAGAATGTATTAGCAACTCAGGTAATAGATTTTATACTAAACTTCTTACAGGTTTAGCAGATGACTGTTCTACAATGGAAGCTTGGAAGATGATTATTATTCAAGAGATACTAAGTGTAAGAGGATTACCTTGTATATATAACTGTTCTGATTCTGGTTCTCCAGTTCTTAGCGATGTAATTACAAATTGCGAAGAAGTTTGGACAGAGGGAGGAGCAATAATATGGAGCCCGGTAGTAGCACTTTCTTTAGGGATAGGATCTTCTGTGCAGAGAGATGGAAAAATATTTATAGCAGTATCTAGTAGTGGTCTTGATATAGATCCACTTAACTCTATATCTACTAATACTGTAACTACAGGATGGAAGCTTTGTACAAATGTAGCGGCCCCTGCAGATAATTCGGATTATTTAGAAAAATTTATTAGCTTTGCGAGAAGCTATTGTAAAGATTGTGGAATTCCTCCTTACTTACAGGAAACACAGCAGAATACAGAAGTATCAGATGAGTTCACAATAGGTGGATCATCATTAACTAACAATGGAGTTTCTTTTGGAGACAAACCCCTTACCAGATAACTCAAATAATAAAATAAAAATACAATGGCAGAAATAACATCACTATCAACGCTTTCAAAAACAAATGCATTAGCTACAGATTTTTTATTAGTAGCTAACTCAAGTACAAAAGCGGCAAGAAAGTTTCAACTAACTAGTTTATATCCTACAGTATCTACAGCAGGAACTAGTTCTGAAACTATATATACAAGTGCAACTCTTACAAACAAAAATCAAATTGTATTTAAAGGAATAGCATCTGGAGATACAGGACTGTTAACAGTAGCAACAACTTCTAATAATGTTGTATTAACTGTGTTAGAAGCAGGAATAGATCTTAGTCTTTGTAATAATGCAACATCAGGATTTATATCTGGTATAGATTTTACAGGAACTGTTACAGGAGAATGTGGAGTTACAAACGGAGGTACAGGATTATCTACAATAACTAAAGGATCTTTATTGTATGCAAGTGCAGATGATACGATTGCAGCTACAACAGCAATGTCTACAGATGGACAGCTACTTATAGGTAATGCAACTAATGGTTATCCATCAGTAGCAACACTTACAGCTGGTACTAATATGACTGTTACTAATGGTGCAGGAGCAATTACTTTAGCAGCATCTTTGACTACACTTACTGCAAACCTAGATACAGCTTCTTATAATATTGATCTAAATACAAATTACATTAGTGGAGATGGATCTGACAGAGGTATATATGTACATACTAACGGTAGAGTAATTCTTAATGACGCTGGTTCTACTATAACTACAGGAGAAGCTACAGGTCAATTAAACATACAAGGATCTACTGCATCAGCAATAACTATTGGTAATACTGCAGCATATCAATCAACATACACAATTGGTAACGTTACATCTGCTTCAGGTGTGGCAGGAGCTGCATTAAGTATATCTTCAGCTACAGCAGGTGGGGGTAACTTTGCAGGTGGAGCTTTAAGTTTACTAGCAGGTGCAGGTACAGGTTCAGGCGCGGGTGGTTCATTAACATTAGCAGCAGGAGATGCAGCTAGTGGTACTGCAGGTAGTGTTCTTTTAAGAACATATACTGCGGGAGGAGCACTAACTACTGCATTAACTGCAGACACTGCACAAGATGTTACAGTAAATGCAGGTAATTTAATTATTACTGGAGCTACAAAAGGTATTGTACATACTAATAGTGGTACAGTAACTCAACCAACTGATCACACTACAGGAGCAACATTAAATACTACTTCTGGTATAATACAATTAGCGGCTGTCGGTTTAAACGCTGCAACTAACGCAGAGTTTACATTTACAAATAGTACAATACAAGCAGACTCTATTATACTACTTACAATGCAAGATGCCAACACAACTAATAATGCACAACTTACTTGTGCTTTAGTATCTATAAATGCAAGTGGAGGTGATTGTGTAATTAGTATACATAACCCAGCAGCAACAGGGGCAACTTCTGCAACAGCAAGTAAAATTCACTTTTTAGTGATAAATAATAGCTAATATTAACCAATCAATTATATAAACAATGAAAGTAAAAATGAAAAATGGTGAGTTTGTTGAGTTATTCAACGGATTAACCTCAGTACAAAAACTAAAAGGAGTTAAGTTAGGACTGTTAGTTTCTAAGAACATTAGAATTATACAGGAAGAACTTAAAGATATTGAAGAAGCTAGTAAGCCTTCAGATGACTTTTTAGAATTATCTCAGAAAGTTCAGGTTCTTATGAATCAAGATAAAAAAGATGAGATTGCTGACCTTGAAAAAGAGAATGCAGAACTAGTACAATCTAGAAAAGATCAGTTAGAAGAAGTAGATAAACTTTTACTTGAAGAAACTGAAATTGAATTACATGCAATACCAGAAGACTGTTTACCAACAGATATTACTGGAGAGCAAATTATTAATATTGACAAGATTATAGAATAGTAAAATGAAATTAAGAATTTTTATATTTTTATTTTTAGCATTTTTTGCAAATACAGTAGATGCACAACTTAAAAAACCATTTAAGTTTTCTACTTTTTACATAGCAGCTAATGGTGGTACATCACTAGCAGATGAAAATATATATTCTGTAAACAATAGTTATTTAGGGGTAGACACAGTTCTAACCCCTTTTGACTATTCTTTAACATTAGGTATTCGTAAGATAAAAAGATTTGGGTACGAGGATAGAAGAACATTTAAGGATGGTACAGAAGCTGCGTATGGAGATGCTGCTACTATTGGACTT
>CERP01019458.1_pt1 | contig 23232 bp, 12 predicted proteins | sample 530801 | NCBI WGS metagenome assembly CERP01 (sample SAMEA2620991, study PRJEB7988) | marine metagenome | biome: marine biome (ENVO:00000447); feature: surface water layer (ENVO:00002042); material: "saline water (ENVO:00002010), including plankton (ENVO:xxxxxxxx)" | depth 5 m | reverse complement strand
CCCTTTTTGGTTACAGGAACTTTTGGGTATGGTGCCCAGTTTTTTCGTGTTCCTTATTTTTCTTTATTACTATTACAAAAACTCCTAGCTGCTTCAACGCTACTAAAACCCCACTTTTTTAAAGCTCTAGCTTTTCTAGTTGGTTTACCGTTTTTCTTCATAGGACCTTTCATTCCAGCAAATCTACAAGCAAAAGAAACTCTTCTTTTTCCTTTACCTTTAGTTTGTCTCTTACCTAATACTTTTCCAGTTTCAGAAGTGTGTTCAGCCCTCATCTTTCGATTGGACTTCTCATAACTTGCATCCGTCATTTTTTTTCTTTTATTTGTTCATTAGGCATTGGGTCATCATACTTGTCAGCATCAGACTTTTTCTGAGTTCTTTCAGATATTTTATCTCCATCGCAATAGTAAGCGTATTTACTTTTTTCCGCTTGATCACCATATTTTTTAGCCCACTTTTTCCAAAGTCTATCACATTTATTTTTACCTCTTTTCCTCATTTTATTTCTTTTTCTTTTTAACAGGAACACAGTTAGGTACTTTTTTACCACCTTTTTTCTTCATACCTATTGCTTCATATCCTTTCCAACAAGGATTTTTCATTTTCTTTTTTCCTCTTTTAGTTGCCATAATTTATAATTTTCTACCTTTTTTATCTACTTTAACCTCTTTTACTATAACTCTAGTATTAGGTTTTTTATTTTCTAATTCTTTTAATTGTCTCTGAAGCTCTTCAAGTTTACCATCAGCTTCTGTGCCGTCTTTAATCATGCTAGATGTTATACTAACTTCTTCTTTCAATATATCTTGAGTTTCTTCAAGCATTTCAACTTGACCCTCAAGTTGTAAAATCATTTCTTCATTCCACTCTTCTTTCAGTTCATACTCCAGTCTAGTAACCTCGTTAGGTGGTAAACTTTTAGCCTCTTCAATATCTGCTTGCAGTGTGTAGTACATTCCAACAAACGACGCTGTTATAGAGATTATAGCTATAACTGTTTTTAAATCTAATTGTACTGATGTATTTTCTGATACTTTCATTTTTTGTTTTTGTATAATTGTTCTATTTTAGCTACTCTATCAACTTCAAGTCTTAATGTTTTAATAACGCTGTCACTTAAACCTAAAGATTTTAAAGTATCTAATTGATCCTTCTTATTAAGTTTATATAATCTACGTTGCTGCATCGTTCTTTGGTTAGTTGGTATAGCTTCTTTTGTTTTTAATCTATCAGGTATACTATCTTTTTCTATTAATCTTAGAAGCTGATCAACCCTTTTTTGCTCTGTATTAAATTTATTTTTAATATCTCTTTTTGCCCAATAATTATTAAGTAGCTCAACTTGTTCAGATTTGCTCATTTTATAATATTTAGCAACGTTGTCATTTGTTTTTTTATCAGCTTCACTTAAGTTAGGTTTTTCTTTTAAAACCTGCTTTAATGTCTGTTTTTTAGTTTTTACATCAGAGGTGTATATCTTATTAGTTTTATTCTGAGATTTTAATATAGCATCAACTCTGTTCTCTTCTTTTTTCAATGCTTTTATTTCTTCATCAGAATATCCATGCTGTTTAAGTATGTCAACTTGTTGAGCTTTTGAATACTTAGAAGGATCTTCAATAGCTTTCTCAGCTCTTATCTTTTGTTTTAGTTCATCTCTTCTAGCATCTTTTGTTTCTTTACCTTCTAATTGCCATTGAGGCCACCCTAACATAGCTGCAACTTTCTGCCAATCCTCAGAGTCATCGCTCATGGCATACTGTATGTTTTCTATTTTTTGTAAACCTCTATCTAATGGAACGTTTGTTACTCCAGAAACAACTTTAGTAAAAGCTTTAAACGCTGGATTTCCTAAACTAAAACCATCATCCATTTGACTTCTTTTTACAGGATCATCAAACTGATAAGCTGCGTTTTTAAATTTAGAAAATTTATTTTTTATAGCTGGTGAAAAATCTAAAAGTTTTTGTGTTGCATCAATATATTCAGGTCTATCTCTTTTACTTCTTTTGTACACGTCTAATGCAAGGTTTTTAATAACAGAAGTTGTCATACCAACTAAACCTGTACCCCTTAATATACTATCACTCATACCATTTGCAGTATCTAAAAACTTGTTTTCTATTTCAGTGTCTCCAAAGTCATCTCCAAAGCCTAAAGCAAACATACCCTGTTGCATCAGGTTGAAAAACATGTTCTGCGCGAATCCATAATAAAGTATTCTAGTAACTTTTTCTAATGGATTACCTCTACCATTAATTAAGTCTTTTGCATCTGCTATCTGAAGTCTATTATACTGCATAGGTGTATTAACAAACTGTAAAAGTAACCTACCCATATCACTAGACTGTTGTTGTGATATTTTACTAGGGTCAGAAGACTGCTGTGATCTTTCAGATATTTCTACAAACTCTTCAAAAGCTGCTTTTTCAGCATCAACTTCAGACATGCCTTCCTTTTTTAAACTTTTTATTTTATTTCTATACCATGTAGCACCACCTGAAGCAATTGCAAAACTATCAGCAAATTTAGTAGGAGCATATCCTTTTTCTAATATATAGTTTATTGCTGCTTTAGCTTTATTATTACTACTAGAAGCTGCATCAGCTATTTCAGACTCTGATATATTTATTTTTAAACCATTACGTCTATCTCTTAAATAACTTGAGTTCATTATTTTCATAAAGTCTTTCCAATACTGTGGTTGATTAGCAAACGCTTGACCCATTCGTAGTGGATTATTAAAAGTTAAATTAGCAAAGTTAGCAGATGAAATAGTTTGAAGTAATGCAGATCTCATGTTTAAGAACATTATAGTTCCTTGCGCATTGTTAATATAGTCTAATACTCTATCACTTAATCTATTTCCTTCTTGTATCCTGTTTTTACCAGCTTTCATTCTAGCTAAAGAATTTTCTACAGCTTCTCTATATCTTTTACCAAAACCAGCTTCTAATTTATTTAAGTTCTTTTCTGAGAATATTACATCTACATTTTGCTGCCACTCTTCTAAATATTTACTACGCTTAGTTGTATTAAGAAGATCTACAAAGTCTGTTGTTATAGTACCAGACAGCCAATGTTCTTTAGGCTTAGAATAACCATCGCCTTTAGTTATTTGAAGTATTTGATCTGCAAAAGCACTAAGCTTAGGATCAGATGTAACTATATCGTTTATTTCAGCTAAATCAGTTTTAGTTAGTCTAGGAATTTTTTCACCAAGTCTATCCCATAAGTGAACTCTTACAGCTTGTTCTTTAGTGTAACCACTAGGAGTTTTTTCTCGTAAATCATTAGGTATATCCAGCTCCTTTTTAATAGCTCTAAAGTCGTCCATTAAGTTTATTCTGTCTGCAGCTACAGCTCTTTGAGCTCTACTATAAGGTTTATATAGTGTTTCATTATACCACTCTCTCTGTGCTTCACCAATAGTTCCTTTACCTAATGTGTAATCCATAAGCCCAGAAAAGTCTTGAGCCGAAGGAGGTGTGATAAATTTACCTCTACCTTTACCTTTGCCTCTTACTTCTGCTTTAGCTCCTGAAAACTCTTTAAAAGACTCTATACCTGTTTTTCCTTCTATAATATCGTTAAAAGATTTATCTAAGTCTACAGAATTTCTATTTATTCTAGCTTGTTGAACTTTTGATTTTACATCTATAGGATCTAAAACTTTTCTAACTGCCTCAACATTGGCTATAGCATCATCTGCAAAATAAAAGTCATTATAACCTTCAGATGTTTTATCTAAAACCCACTCTGCCTTAGCTTCACCTGTTGATTTACCTAAACCTGTTATATTTTCTATTGGTATATCTAAACCTTCAGATTTTAAAAACTCATGTATTGCTTGTTGAGACTCAGGTGCTCTAGCTGTTAATACAAAAACATCTTCAGTACCTCTAGCATCTCTAATTTTTTCAGCTATTTTAAATAATGGACCACGTTCACCTTCTCTTACTATATTAAAATCTGAAAAATCCATAGCTGCTCCTTCGTCAATTAATCTTTTACCGTCTTTAGCAAACTCTTCAGCGTTTAAAATACCTCTTTCAGTTTTATAAACATTTTGTTTTACTTTTTTAACGAAGTCTTTTGGTAAAGGTTTTCCATACTCTATAGTTTCAGTATCTATCTCCATAAAATTTTCTCCTAAATCTTTCATGTATTTAGGTATGTTTTCATTTACTGATTTTTGTGTTTTTTCTACAATAAAATCTTTTAATGATCTTTCTTTTCTAGCTCTATTTCTTTCAAGTGCAACTTCATTAGAGGTCTTAGCATGAACCATAAAAACTTCATAACCTTTTTCTTTAAGAGCATTCACTTTTTTCATAGTAGCATTGTAACTAGCGCCTGTTCCATCAATAACCATTCCATCACCAGCCTGTCTGTATTTTTCCATTTTAGCATCTGCAGCTTTCTTACCAGCAGCACCTATCTTAGCTCTAGAACTTCTTTGATCTTTGTCATAGTCTTTTTCTACTTCAGGTAAACCTTGTTTAGATTTTTCAGCTTCTATAAATATGTCTTGATTAACAACTTTCCAACCTTCTCTACCAAGCTCTAAACCTTTTCCAATATTTGACTTACCAGAACCTGGTCCACCGATCATAAATATAGCTTTACGCTTAGATGAAGGTTTTCCAGATGGGTTAGGTTTGTTGTAAAAAACTAAACTTTTACTAGTAGCTAAAGTATCATCAAAGTCAAATATTCTAATTTTCTTTACAGGTGTGTTAACAGATCTAGCTTTGTCTAACGACTTATCCATCTTATCTGTCGTTTCTATGACTTCTAAGACACTTTTTTTATTTACAGATGATCTATTAAACAAACCTGAATTTGTTAATACAGAACGATCCTCTTGCAATAATTTTTGTCTATTTTCTTTAGACATGAACTCAGAGCCTCTAATTTCCCCAGTTCTTAGATTTCTTAACTGCCTTAATCTAGGATCTGTTTTGCTTCTAAGATTATAATACCTATCAATTTCTTTTGGATCTGATGATTTAAAACCTATTTCTTCAAATATATTATCCATAGAAACAGGTATTATAGCTATTGTATAATCATCAAATAGCTTTTCTAGTTCTTTTTTACCAGCTTCATCTAGCTCAAACCTAGTAGTATTTTCACCTGTGCTAACTTCCTCTATAAATTTATTACCTAAAAATATTCTAGCTAATTCATTAACCATGAACTCAGCTGGTTTTTTATGTTCCCACCTAGTGTTGTCTTTTTCTATATTTTTTCCTAATATGTAGCTTTCACCTTCTATAGGTTGCCAAATCTCAGTCAATTTAGCAGAAGCTCTTAAAGCTCCCTGCATGTCTTGCTGTAAGTTTTTCATAGCTAACGCTGCTTCAAGAGGCGTTATACCACCTTGATGAAACTCATTTGATAAAAAACTCATTTGATCTACAACTCTTTCTTGAGCCGCTTCAGCATCTTTATTTTGTAATTCTAGCTTTTCTTTAAACTCCTCTCTATTAATATTAAAAGAACCATCTTCATTTAAAACTTTTTTATTTGTTAAAAATGTTCTAGCTTTTTGAGCACTTATATTTCTATACTCTAAACTAATTGGTTTTCCATCTTTTTTAACAATCATAGTGTTCATTCCACCACCATCATATTCTACTTCATAACCTGCAGCTTCTAAAGCCGGTTTAAAAGCTTTATCTATAAACTCAGCAGTATTATTATACCACTTCATTCTCTCAACTGATTTACCCGCGCTAGCTCCAGTGTATTGAGCTCTATTTAATATTATATTGTTTATTTTAGCTAATGGATCTTTAGCATTAAGTATAGCATTTTTTATTTCTTTAAAATCTACATTTTGCATCTGCTCTCTTACCCCTTCCATTCTAGCAACACCTTTTAAACTCATCGTTTCAGGTAACCCTAATTCTCTTAGCATTATTCTTTCAGCTTCAGCTTCTTTAGCTATATTAATAGATTCAACTAAAGATTCATTATCAAATCTAATAGAAGCTTGCTTATTTTTATCGCCTTGAGCTTTAATCTTTTTAAATATTTTAGCACCAGCATTTAAATCACCCAGCATTTTATTCATTTGCTTTCCCGTGGGCGTAAAATCTTCTGTTAATTTTCTAACAGTCTCTTTACCATCCCAGCCAAAAGCCTCCATCAATGCTCTTTTAAAAAATTTATTTGGGATTTTAATATCAGATATTTCTTGCTTGTTTAATATATCTTTAACTTGCTCTAGCTTAACAAAAGATTCCAACTGTGCTTCTACTGGAAAATCTCTACGTATAACACTATTTCTTCTAAACATAGCATTTTCTATGCTGTTATTTAGCTGTTGAGAAAGTTCAGGTGAAGTATTTTCTTTTTTAATACCTTCAGAAAAAGCTTCAAATATCTCGTAATTACCAACTTCTATTTTGTTTTCTAATAAATCTTCTCTTAACTGTACTTTCTTATCAAAGTAGTTTGAACTAGTAACATCGTTAGTTTCCATCTTTAATCTACTAGCTGTCCAATCAGGATGCTCTGTTTTTAAAAGCTCGTACTTTTGAAGGTTAGCATCTAAGTTTATTAAGTCTTCTTGTAGTTTAAATATTTTTTCTTTAATTGTAACGCCAGCGTCAACCTCTTGCTTAAACTTTGTTATAGCTATTTTGTCTCCCATTTGGTAAGCTAAACCTTTATATTTTGCTGCTCTAGCACTTGATGGATTACTAGCGCTTGCAAAAGCTTCATTACTAAACTTGCTTACAAAGTAATCTTTATTTAACTCACTTTCAAAATCAGGTCTTAATCTCATATACTCAGGACCTGATGTAAATCCTTTTTCAGCTCCTATAACGTCTATTTTTTTACCTTGCCAATCAGAAGTATAATTACCATCTACTCTTTTCTCTATTAATTCTGGAAAGTTTTTAGATAAATAACCTTCGTTAAGATTTTTAACTATTTCTACGTAATTATTTTTTATATAATCTATGTTTTTACCTTTGTTAAACACGTCTTCATAAATAGTTTTACCAAGCTTGTCACCAGCTTGTTTTTTAAAGTCCCGCATAAAAGGTGATATTCTTTGATTTTTACCTCCTTTTTTACTAATATCAGACATCTTTTTATAATCTATATCAATAACGTCTCGTTCTAATTTAGAAGCAGTTGCTTTATCTATGTTTAGCTCTTTGTAAAGTTGACTAGGTTTTTTAGCTTCAACTTCTTTAACGACCGCCTCCATCTCACCTGCTATCTGTTGTCCTGCCTCAGTAGCTTGTTCATAAGTAATGTCGTAAACTTCTTTAGTACCTACATTTCCTTTTTTATAAACTTCTCCTATCTTATTGCTTAGTTGAGAATTTATCCAAGCAAACAAACCATCTTCAGCACTTTTAGTTTGTTTATTTACTTTAAAGTTTTTTATGTGATTTATTAATTCTACAAAAACACTTTGCTTAAATTCTAGATCACCAGCATTAACTTCTCTACCTGTCATTGGGTCAATAACAAACTCTTTTAACCAACCTGGAGGCTTAATAGATGGTATTTTACTCATTATTAAACGATCTAAAGTGCCATCTCTGTATATTCTATCTATAAATTTATTAGCCCCTCCATCTTTCCAAGCTTTATTAGCTTCATTAGCTACTTCAACTGGATCAGCACCTTCTGCATTTACTTTAGACCTATAATCTGTTATATCATTATACAACTTAGCCATAACTCCTTTGGCGTCTCTATCTACACTATTTCTAAGAGGTTTAGATAAATCGTAGTTTTTAACTAGGTCTTCATATTCTTTTACACCTCTTTTGTATATTTCATTTGCTTCTCTACCTTTTCCACCTGCGAAAGCTGTAATCCAGTCGTAAACGTCTTTACCTGATTCCCAACTAGCTTTTAATCCTGGTTTAGATGTGTTTAAAAAGTCTGCAGCTTTTTTACCAAAGTTTTTAAACTTATTTCTTTTTGACTTAGAGAATTCAAGTTCACCTCTGTTAACCATCTCACCATAAACACTAAACCATTCATCTGTTAATTTATCATTTCTATAACCAGCATTTCCTTTTACTCTAGCTAATACCGCTTCGTACTCTCCAGAGCTTTTCAATATTTCTATAAAATCTGTAACAAAAGCATCTTTCTTTTCCTTAGCTAGCTTTCTAGCTTCAGCATTATTTAGCTTAGGATTATTTTCTTTCAACTGTGCAGCTAATATATTTACATCTGTATATCTACTAGTTAAAGGATGTATAGCTTCGTGAATAATAGTACCTACAGCACCTCTATTCCCCTCGTACAATTGTTTAAGTGATCCAGTAAACACTCTATCTATAAGCTTAGGATCAACAATAATTATAGATTTACCTTTTGTTTTAGAGTTAGGTCTATTGTCAACCACTTGCGCTCCAAAGTCTAAAAACTTAGCTCCTGTTTCTTCAACTTTTTGCCCTGGGTTTAACTCTCTTAATACGTCATCTACTGTTTGATCTTCTTTAACTTCTATTATAGTTTCTTTATCAAACTTCTTCTTATCAGCTTCAGCTTTTTCTTTGTTAAATTCTCTTTGTTTGTTTGCTAGCTCTTCTTGTTTTAATTTATTTTGTTCAGCTAACTTATCTAATTTTTCAAACTCTCTAGCTTTTTCACCATCATTCATTTGATCAAACTCTTTAACAGCTTTACGCTTTTGAGTTATTTGTCTATCAACCATCTCTGTTTCTAGGTATTTAGCTCTATATGGTGAGTTCACACCAAAACCTCTATCAGTTGTAGCTCTTGAAGCTTGTATAGAAGCGTTTACAAAATTATCAGCATCAACTTTACCCATGCCGCTAGCTTCTTGTATTCTTAATGAAACATAATCTTTGCCAAAATCATGAGCAAAATTAGCTATAATATCTTGATCTACTTCACTTATTTTACCTTCTCTAAATCTACTTGTTACTCTTTCAAACTGTGTTCTTAAATTATCTTTACTTGAAAAGAAACTATCATAAATACCTTCATTAGCATATATATTATCTAACTCACTTTTAATCTCTAAACCTTTAGCTGTTTTCTCTATTAACTCTATAGCTTCTGCTTTTTGCTTAGTGTCAAGATCTTTGTTTTCATTAATTTCTTTTATCTTAATGTCTTTAGCGGCCATTATTTCACCTTTAGACCAAGATGTAATACCTTCACCATATTGACCTGGTTGAGCATTTTTAGGTATTTTCTTTATTTTATTTAATCCTAAAAATTCAGCGTTTCTATTCCACTCTGCCCATCGCTTACCACCTTGCATAGTATTTATATCAAGCTTAACAGCTCTATACATTTCTTTCATTCCAGGCTTACCAAACATGCCCATAGTAATTAAACCACCAAATAAAGAAGCAAAGCTCTTAGCGTCAGTAGTATGATGCCAGAACTCGTCAAATGTTATTTCTCCTTTTAAAACATCAATTCCTCCAGATACACCTTCACCACCTTTTATAGATAAAGTACCAATACCAGCTTCACCAAATCTTTTAGCTGTAACACTAATTCCACCCATAGGAACCACTGTGTTTAAGTGGTTTAAAGTCCTAGCTACACCGCCTGCATAGGTTTTTGAATTACTAACAGTGTTCCACCATTTATCTATACCAGCACCTTTTGAAGCAATTATTTTAGTTAAACCCATACGACCTAACGTAGAACCTAGTGCAAAAGTGTATACAGGCATACCTTCACTATGTGTCATATTAGCTCCTATATAGTTAGAACCTATAAGTCCAATAGATTCATGAGCATACATGTTCATAAATGTACCTACACTTCTAGCCACACTTCTTGATCCAGTTGCTTTTAAAATACCTCTAGTTGCTAATCTACCCATACCAGCACTTAACGCTTCCACACCACCAACAGGACCTAACATAACAGACGTAGCATATATTTCAACACCCATTTTTATGAGCGCAGGCAAGCTATTACCTACCATTTCACCTACACCTTGATCTATTCTTTCTTGCTCTTTAGCATCTAAAGTATATCCTTGACTTTGTAATTCTTGAGCAAATATATTAGCGGCTTCATTAGCGTCTATGTCAAAAACATCAAAAGTTTCTGGAGCCATATCTACAAATCCTTGAGCTAATTCATCAAAGAAACCTTCTCCGTCTCCAAAAGAACTTTTAGGCATTGATAAAGGATCATAATTTAACGTTACAGCAGCAGACATTGTAACATATTTCTGTAACAATTCATTGTACTGATCAGTAAAGGGACTTCCGCTTGGCAATGGAGGTAATAATCCCATTGTTTTATTTTTATCTCCAGAAGTTATCATATTGATTTTACCTTCAATAGTATTAAGTGATCCATCACCTTCAGTCATAGAGTCATAAAAACTAGCTATTCTCTGAGCCATACTAGCATCACTTACAACATTTTCAATACCATATTGCTTAATATTATTTATTAACGATAACATTTCTGTTTCATAATTAAATAACATATCAGTTTTAGCATCAAGAGACAATAAACCCAGCTCTACAATTTGTTGTTTTTGTATTTGTTGTTTTTCTAAAAAGTCTTTATCAGTTCTAGCTTCACTAATCCATCCACCATTAGCATCTACTAAAGGAATTACTCCTTCAGCCATGAATTTGTTTAAGTTTTTAGAATGTTCAGCAAATAAAGCTTTTTCTTTTTCTGACAATGGTGTTTGCTCATTAGCTTCCATTAATGCAGCTTGCCAACCCTCGTTAGTCTTAGGCCAATCTTTTCCTTTAAAAATTTCTTCAGCTCTTTTTTTAACTGAAGAAGTTCTTTTAGTTCTTTCTATTTTTAAATTATCAAGTACAGGTCTTATGTTGTTGTACTGCTCTTCCATGTAAGAGCTAGTTAAGTTGTCGGCTGACAAAGCCATATTTTTAGTTATAGATAAATTAACTTTATCTGCTACTTGAGCTTCAGAATCTTTAGGGTTATTTTCTTTCACCCATTTTTCTGTTTCATTAACTATATTTGCTTCAATGTTTTTTGATTGTACAGCGTTATATATAGATAATATCTCTCTACCCTCTTCAGTGTTTAAAGCATCTGTTATTGTTTCAGTTAAAACTTGGTTATAAGATTTATATTTAGCACCACCAATTTTTAACATTTCATTTCCATCTCTATCAGTAGGAGCCGATTTTGATTTATAAAAATTAAAGTCAGTATTTACATCTAATCCTAAATCATTTAAAGTGGTTATAAGCGCTTCGTTTTTGTTTACATCACCTGGTACTAAGTTTAAAATATTGTCTTTATACTCAGGAACTATAAGGTTTGGATCTGAGGTTTTATAAGTTATCTCACCATTAGCAATACTTTCTACTTTTTCTTTTTTAGGATCTTTTTTCTTTTCCTCTTTCTTTTGAATAGATTTAAAATATGTGTTTATTTTATTTTGATCTTCTGTGTTTTTCTTTTCTATTGCTAGCTTTTCTTTTCTTTCTTCTGCTTCAGGAGTATATATAAAAGGTAGATTAAATTGAACTTGAGTGCTTTCTGACTTAGGTATAAGTTCCGACTCATCAAAGTTCATACTCATAGGTTCTAACTTTTGATCCTCAACAAGTTGTTTACCTTCTTTTATATCTTTTTGTTGCTGCTTTTGAGCTTGATCTTGTTTTTCTATTTTATTAGAATAATTAGGTGCTAAAGCTTTCAGTTTAGTATTTTGCACTTTAGCATAAAAAGCATCAACATCTTTTTCATTTACATTATTAGTCTTACCATTTAATTCTTCAAACACGTGTTTTACATAATCATTGTTTGACAACATAGTCTTTTTAAATTCGTCTATGTTCCAAAAATCATTACCAAAAACGCCTTGAGCATCTTTGAATACTAAATCTAAGTAATCGTTCATATATTATATTTATTTAGGTGCTATAGTTGACTCTTGCGCGTTTGCTTGTGTGTCTTCTCCAAAAGATTCTTTTGTTCCAGAATTACTAAAACCTTTTTTAACTAATAAAGTAGCCATTTCACTACTAAGAGCTTGTAAGTAAGATTTATTTAATTTTTTATTAAATTCTTCTGCACTTCCATCGGTTGGTACTTCTGCAGGATTTACATCCATTTTACCATTTTTATACATCCAAAGCATTTTTGATTTAACCTGTGGGTCTCTTAAGAAAGGATCCATAATAGCAGGACCATTAGCATCAAATACTTCATTACCCTCTGCACTAGTTCTATTACCTGTAGTAAACCAAGTCTGTAAAGCATCTGTGTTAAAACCTGAAACATTTTGGTATTTTTGCTCTGTCTTAACTTTAGTAGTTCCAGCTGGTTTTAGATCTACAAATTTAGTTCGCTCTTCTTCTTTACCTGGTTTGCTAACTTCATCTGTTATCATAAACTCATCAGGAAGCTTAGCTATAAACTCATCTGTTAATAATCCTTCAATTTCAGAAGATGGATCTACGCTTGATCTAAAATATACAGTCTTACCTGTTTTACCTTCTGAGTAATCCATAGTAGCTTTATTAATCATTGATCCAGAATTTACCACACCAACGTTTGGATTTATGTCATTGTTTTCATCAAAGCTAGATAAGTTCCATCCATTAGCATCATAAACAAAATCTACTGTTCCGGCTTTATCATCTCCCCACGTTTCATATAGGTTATATAAGTTAGAATTATATGTTGCATCTATTTCACCTTCAGCACCTTTAGGTAGGTTTTTAGATGCTAAATATTCTTTGTATCCAGCTTGAATATTATCAACAAATCCTTTTAAGCCCTGCATTTTATCCATAGCAGTTAACTTTATTTGACTAATCTGCATTGAACTAGCATCCGGTCCAGCTTCTCTTATAGCATTATTCATTTCTATACCTATGGAAACTAGCTGCTCTTTTATCCTAGAGTTCATAGATGCTGCCTCAGCTTTATCACCTATACCAAGTTTATTTGCCATGCCTGTTATCTCCATGTACTCTTTATCATAAGCGCTTTGAGCAACTGTTTGATTAGATCTAATAGCTTTTTCAGCTGTGTCAGCTTGTAATTTTCGCTCTTTCGCAAAAGCTTCAAATGACTTAGCTAATTGTCCAGTATATTTTTTAGCACTTTCTTGCCTTAACATATTAGCTGTTAGTAGTTGTTGTGGATTTTCGTATGCTCCCATTATTTAATTTTTTGAAATTCAACATCAATTTTAGAGTAGTCTACTAAATCATATCCATTGACATCTTTTGTAATGGCATTGCTAGGTACTTCATCTGACATAACCCCTTTGTAAACTCCTTTTTTATCAATATATTCAAACGTATATATTTTTAGTCCTGAATCTGAATTACCAATATATTTAATATTTTTCTTCAATCTTCTATCAGATGGAGCATTTGGATTTACAGATATTGCTCCTTGATCTGTCATAGCTGATGTAGTTCCTGCAGGTGCATCACCATAACCATACAATCCTCCTCCAGTTGGAGAGGCTACTCCACCACCACCTCCACCACCACCACTACCGCCAGGCATTTGTCCTGCCATGCTCATCATAGAAGTACCTAAATCAGTTACTGCTCCCATTGCCTGCATTGACTGTTCTTGAGCAGCTTGTTGATACATCATTTCATTTTGACTAGCTCTGTCTTGCAATCCTGCTAACCTGTTCATTTTTTGAACATCTCTTTCATCTTGCCTATCAAACGCTGCTACCTCTTCTGCTAAAGCTAGTTTTTCAATGTTTATTTTAGTATCTTGAGCTTTTTGTTCACCTTCTATCCTTAGTTTTTGATTACTAGCTTCTTGATTTTCAATACTTGCTGCAACGCCTGCTTTACTTTGAGCTGCTGCTTTAGCTAGTGCGGATGCTCCACCTGCTCCCATACCTGTTGCATTTATAGTTTCTAAAGTATTTGCTAAAGCTTGATCAGTTTGTTCTATTTGTAAATTAGCACTTTGCATAGCTACGCCTAAATTAGCATAAGGATTATTAACTTGGTTTTTTAAATTTCTAATTTTTTGTGATTGATCTATTACTGGCTGTCTACTAGCTTCTAAAGCTTCTAGTTGTTTTTCTAGTCTTTTAGCTTTTGCGCCTTCTAGTAAAGCTGATCTTTTATTTTTTACAGCATTATTAGTTGCAACAACACCTGATCCTATAGCTCCTGCAGCCGCTGTAGCAGCGCCTATAGTGGCTATTGTTAAGGCAGCTCCTGTTAGTCCTATTGTTAAAAGCATATTAATTTATTTTTATTATTGGGTCGTTGAAATTTTCTGCCGTAACATCTTTTACTATATCTTCAACGTCTTTTTTATCAGTTGGATGCACGGTTATAAAAACACATTCTTCGTGAACGTATATAATTCTTTGAGTTCCTGGCATAGTTATACCAAAGTGTGGAGCAGACAGTTTATGCACGCCGTCCTCAGTTATCACAGTTATAGATCCTGTTAATATGAAATAAGGATGTTTCACCTTGTGTATTTTAGTTACAATCAGCTGATTAGCGGGCATTGTTATTTTTCTAATATAAGTACCATCACCAAAGAAATGCTCTAAAGGATTGTTATCGTCTACTATAGTTCCAAAACCATAAGTATTTTCATTAGCTTCAAAAACTTTTGAAAAATCAGTAATTTTTTCTCTAAATGTTTTTTTATCCATTAGAGATGACTGTTGAGCTATTTCAATTAGTTTTTCTTCTGAAGATTTATTTAATTTTTTAGTTAATTCCATTTAATTAGATGATATTACAAAGTTTGTTGCAACTGAGAATAATTCTTTTTCACCACCGGGTTGTGTAGTTGCATCTGTTTTCATTTTTACAGTTGTAAAATAACCTTTTATACCGCTGACGTCGCTACCATATATTATCTCGTCTGGTCTTTGAGGGCTATTATTTACTATATTAGCTACATATTTATTTTCTTTTCTATCAAATCCCGACCTGAACTGTATACCACCATCATTGTAAACTCCTTCTATGTAACTCATTATTGGCCTAGCAGAGTCTCTATATTGTGTGTCTTGAGAAAAACTCAATGGTGTTGCAGATGGGAAAGGCCCATCAGCTTCAATACCTTCTGAGTCAGAAACCATAGATTCAACTTCCCAGCCGTTACTTCCTTCATATGACAGTGTATTAAAATTCTTTACTATAGTAGGGTTTTGATTAAATACAAAAGTTATACTAGATGGTTCTTTAACTCCATAGAAGTTGCCTCTGTCTTCATCTAAGGAGGTTAAATCTCTATAATAGTGTTTATATAAAGACTTATCAATAACGCTGTAAAATGAATCTTTTAAGCTAACCATAATAGATGGCTTGTATGTATAGAAACTTGTCCAAGCTCCACCTTGTGGTACTCTTTCTTCGTAACTTAATGTAGAAAAAGTATCACTAGCTGTTGAAAAATACCTAGGTAAAGTTTGAAGAGATAAAGTGTAAAACTTATTGTGAATATCCCAGCTTCCTAAAATCTTATCTCTATATACACTTGATATGCTAACCTCTGCTTTTAATGCAGTTGATTCAGTTAGTCCAGTTATGTTAGGTGATAAATGAACTATCAAATCTGATCCACTGGTAGATGTGAATTTTACATTACCAGAATATTCAGCCTCAACATTACCATTATCTTTATTAGTTATTTTAACATCTATTATAGAGCCTAAGTCAACCTCTTCTATACTAACATTCTGTACTGTTATTGCTGTTATCTCTGTTTGACCTACAGCTGTTGAAAATGGTCCTACTGTAGGTGATATAGTTCTTGTTTGAAATCCATCTCTTAATTTAGCTAAGTTATCTCTAAAAAAATCATTCATTCCGTAGCCTGATATTTCTGTAATTCCATCTCCTGATACTCTACATATTACTCCTCTGTATTTATCAGCAAAATATTTTCTGTAACCATAAAAAGCGAAGCTTTCAGGATTAGAGCTTATACCATATTCACCAGCAAATGGAACTAATTGACCTAAAAAGCTTATTCCACCACCTTCTGCAGACCCTTGACTTCCAGAGTATATAGCGTTTTTGTTTATAAGTATATAACCAGTTTTGTTTTGTTGAAAAACCATTAGGTTTGTATTCTCTGCGTAAAGCTTTTGTATAGATCCGTTTTGAGGGTTTAAATCTTTTGTTATTGCATCTGCTATAGAAAAAACATTAGTATTATTGTAGTCTGTTCTAGTATTTAAAACACCTGAGTATATTAAACTACTAGATCTATCTTGCATTTCTCTGCTTTCTGTAATAGCAAAAGCTCTAACACCTAGTGTTACACTAGCGTTGTTAAAGCCACCTTTGTATCTAGATTCTTCTATATAGTAGTTAATCCACCCATCGTGAGATTGACCACCTTGGTAATTAGCAGGAAAAGTAGGGTAACTTATAGCTGTACTACCGTTAGCTGGTGTAAAACTAGGATTCCAAGGTAGTCCTGGCCATTTAGGTTGACCAGGTGAATTAGGTAGGTTAACCTGCTTCTCCATTATCTTCTTATTCCAAAAAGAGTTAAAATATTTTACTTGAACTTTGTACCCCATAATAATATAATTACTTGTTTTTTAATATGTTTACTCGTTAAGTGCCAAATACTACAGTAATCTCGTATGGAGATCCGTTTGGACCAATTCTATCAGCTTCATCAAATAATTGAAGTCTTATAGGATATTTCCATAAAGTTTTATTACTTGGAACGCTGGGATCTGGAACATAATAAACAGGTGTGTCTATAAAACTAGCACCAGCTGGGCCAGTTGTTACTAATGTAGGGTCTAATATTATAGTACCAACCTCTGGATTAACATTTGTATTTCTAGATATTATAAATCTATCTTTTACAGGTAGTTTTGTAGAATCAATACTATTGTACGGTTGTAAATTGTATATTTTCCAAGTTTTTATTATGTTCGGATTTAAAAGTCCTCCATTTAAACCTAGTATAGAAGCTAAAGACGTTCCACCAGAAGCAGCGTTACTTAAATCCCAAGTAATAGTTGGAGGAGTAACTAGAGTAGGAACACTTGGTGATATGTTAGTTAAAGTTCCATTTACATTTAGCTCTGTATATAATAAACCACCAGCTTGAGCTGCTGGATCATTCTCAGTACCTATTTTTAAAGTAAATATATAATCTTCACCAACAATACCATAATTGAAGACCGCGTTTGTTTTTAATCTTAACTGACCACTAAATGGACCTTGCACGTCAAATTTTGAAGTTACATCTGATCTGCTACCGCTTGGATCTACTTTATCAACTCTAACTATACTAGCTTCTTCAATGTTTAATAAATCACCATTGTAGTTTCTAGCCTTAAATAAAGATGTAACCATAGTACCTTGTGGCATTGATTCAGATTGATAATAATTAACATCTCCAGCTCTAATCTCTGTAGGCAAAAATAAATTATTATTAATAATATTTGAGTTAAGTTCTTCTATTAAACCACTAGTAGAGGTTTCCCAATATATATCAAGTTTAGAAGATATAGGTTTTACCTCATAAACAGAAAGTTGAGGAACCATTTTGCCTGGATATTCTTGCTTTGTAGTCAATACAGTTATTTTACCTGTATTATCACCACCTATAACATCTATATCAACCTTACCAGCACCTCTGTTATCATAACTAATAGTTGGATTAAATCCTCTTATTCTTTTGTCATCTGAGTTAGATATTTCAATTCCATCGTCAGCTATTTTACCTTCAGTACCTTCGTCTGAAACTCTAGCATTATTAACATCTAACACTGTTGTTATATTAAATAATAAACCTTGTTGAGGATTGTCACTAGTGTGAGGTTTACTTTGTAAATTTTTACTTCCAGTTACATAGTTGTCACCTCTAGTAGGTACAGCTGTTATTTCATAGTTTAATTTACCAGCTGTAGGGCTTGGACCTGTTACACCCTCTCGGTTGGGATCTGTTAATTCTACTTTAGCTATTAGTGGATTGTTTTGATAAGAATAAAACACTGGAGCAGTATCAAAAGGAGATGGAGCAGCTGGTGACCATAAGCCTAATTCAGTTCCTGTTCCTATTGTTACTATAGTATCATATTCACTACCAGGGTACCACTGAGCGTTCCAGTATTGAGATATAAATTTAGGATCTGTAGAAGGTATTTGATTATATCGCCAATGATTTAGTACTCTTGGGTAAACTTTAATACTAGCATTGTCAACTTGGCTACCACTATCAAGATCTCTTTTTCTATCTCTAGTTTTTAATATAGCTTCATCTGCAGGATCATATGGATCTAACGTAAATTTTTCACCCTCAGCATTTGTAGAGGTATAATAATCTGGATCTTCGTTAAACGTTGGTCTACCTGATCTAAATATGTTTTGATTAGGACCTAGCAAAGATAAATCTCTAGGTACTTTATTAATGTTGTCACCTAACAAAGCAAAATGACCTATAGGTTCATTGCTACTAGCGCTTAATGGATCTTTAGACTCTCCATCAATATAACCATTTAATAAACCTGGAAAATAAACATTGTAATAATCCTGCTCTTGTTGTTTTACAACAATTTTCCAATTGTACCAACCTAAAGGATTTAAACTTGAAAACAAGCCTGGTTCTCCTGTTGCTGAACTTTTAGTAGATGTTATTACTGTATTAAAAGTCATTTCCAAAGCGTCACCCGGCCACGTGTCTGGTCCATTACTACCGTTAGTAGATATTAATCTAGGCACTAAATTACTCATTGTTGGACTATAGTAAGAAAAATCAGAACCAGAACTCTTAGTGTTAGTTCCGCTTTTGTAAGGATGATAATAGCTAGAACCTTGAGTTGTTGAACCAGTTGGGGTTACTATATTATCTTGTGAAGACAATACAGTAGTTGATTGTCTACCGTATCTATCTGATAAAACAACACCGGCTTGGTAAGTTCTATTTTGTTTTAATGTGTGGTTTTGATATTCAATTCTTAAATTACTATCAACAGCGCCACCAAAACCGCCTTTAAAATCAGAACCAACAGTATAGTTTAAAGCTGTAGGAGGAGTTGGTTTGTCTACGAAATTACCGTATACAACTCTATTTGCTGCTATTTCTTGAGACAAAGCTCTAACAGGAACTTGATCATAAACTCTAAGAAGTTCAGACTCTCTTAATGTTTTAAAAGGTTTTGATCCTTTATAGTTATAAAGAAAATACTGATTTTGATTACTCAACCAATCTTCTGGATATATAGTGTGAGCAACTCTAAGTACGTTTTCATTTGATTGTTTATATATTATATCTATAGCTTTAACTTTAAATTTATCATTTATCTGGTTAAATAGTATATTTTGTTGAGTGTTAAAATCTATCGGTGAAGGTATTGATATTCTTACGTTATTTATTTTATTTTCCATAACGTAGTTTTCACTACTTTTGTATGTTTTAATTTCATCTTCTCCTTTGAAATAACCATCTTGAATAGGCACAAAACATTCTTGAGTAAAAGGAGATATTAAAGAATATTCTTCATCATCAAATTTAAATCTATAAGCAAATCTAATAAACTTGTCTTTCATAAACTCAGCATCACCATCATAGCTAGAGTCGTAGTATGGATTATCATTAGTAGCATCAGGAAGTTTTTCACTAGCGACGTCTTGCATTCCAGCTGTTTTTTGAATTGTTAGAGTTATAGCAACTGGATTTGAGCTTATTGAACCTTGTAGCCAAACAACTTCCCCGTTAGTATAACCATCTCCAGGCGTATTTATAGATAAGTTAACTGGATTATCATATATGTCAGTTGATAAAACATCAAAAGTTAATCCTTGCCCGCTTGTAGCAGCGCCACCTACCCCTACAACTCCCCATGCATTTGGCTTATTTACATAATCCACTCTTTGACCACTTGGGGCGTCTAGATATGCACCTATGTTATAAGCTATTATTGAAGAATATATTAAAGATATTGGCTCAAATGGGTAGTACTTAGCTACTGAAATATGATCTTCATTATAGTAATAGCTAGGATTGTTTAGAGCTGAGTTTATGTTTATTTTTCTAGGTTGATTTCTATTGTCAGTCCAAAACAATAAACCTTCTACAATGTTTACACCAGTAACCATGTGAGTAGTGGAAAAATTTAACCAATTGCCATTTACTAATATATTAGACTGTAAAGTATTTGTGTTATATAGAGCTATATAATGCTTTGAATCTGTGTTAGCAAAATTTGATAAGTTGTCTACAGAGTTATCAGTATAATTGGTTAAAAATACAACTATATAATTAGTAACAACATCTGAAATACAACCTATTACTCTAATGTTTTCTTCAGTGATACCAAAGTCTGATATTTTAAAATTACCAAGTACGTTTTCTAAAGAACCAACACTATCACCCTCAGATCTACTTATACCTATATTCGTTGCTGTTCTATAAGTTCCAGGTTGTATTAATCTAGAATCTAGATCTTGGTTCATCCTAGAGTCTGTAAAAGTATTTCTTGCTTCAGCCATTTAATTTAGTGTTTTATCCATTTAGACTTTCCTCTCATTTGCTGTATGAAAGTATCTAGCTTTATATTGCTTAATCTTATTTTAGCATTTCTTAATTTAGCACTTCTGTCTCTTTTAAATCTTTGAACAAGATATTCAGGAACATTAGATCTAGTTGATAGGATAGAGTATGCGATATGCATGTACATAGCGTCTTCAATCATTTTTGGTATCTTACTTGTGCCATCATATGCTAAGCCATCAGAAACGTAATCTAATATTATCATCTGACCTTTTAAATTACTGCTAAACATAAACTTACCTTCTCTTTCAGATATAGTAAACCATCCATTACTTTGCGTAGTAACAGGATTTAAACCATATCTTTGACCATAAGAGTAATTCCACCAATCTTGTTGATACACATTAGCATTTGTGTTAAAACCTGATTCATTAGGATTTAAACCTATGATATTATTGTCATTAGCTTTTTGCCATCTTTTCCAAGTTTCAGAATCATCAGCTTGTATCATTTGGCCATGTTCTCCATGTGTTGGTAATCCTTCACCATCTTGTATAGGAACTTCTAGTGGGTTACTTGTTATGTTCTGTGCTGGATGTATCGGATGTTTAACACCAAAACCGTCGATTCTATATACACCTACGTAATTTACATAATCTTGTGGTATAACAGAAGTGTTAGCTGGACTTATGTCTAGTTCTATAGAGTTTACAGACTTTAAAGTATCATAACTAAATTCTTGCAAACCTCTTTTTGCGTGAAACATAACGTCTGTTCTTCTTACATTTGCTATTATTTTACCTGCACCTACGTAACCAACTAAAAAGTTTGTGATAACTTCTTCTAAAGTTATATAAGAATAACTACCATAATTACTCCATATACTAGGATTTTTTAATTGTACTTTTATTCTAGGGTTTACAGTGCCATCAATAGCTGGGCTAAATTCTATTTTTTGGCTACCCATGTCTGGATCTCCTTCAATCCAGTTAGGATTACTATTTATTTCATACTCGCTAATATCTAGTCTAACAAAAGTAGTAGGATCTGCAACTGTGTTTACAGCTACATAATAATTAGGTGGACCAGAAGGATTACCACCTCCATCATCATGGAGTTCTATATCTCCTTTATAAGCAACAAAGCTAGTTCCGCTTGCAGAGGAAACGTAGTATTCAGAGCCCGTGTAGTATTTTGCGTTAGTTTCAGTTATTAAGCCCATTTATTATGATTTTTCGTTTTGTTCATCTTGTTGCGCAAGAGCTGATGCCGTTTGTACGACACTAGGATCTCTTATTATTATACCAGAGTACATTAATATATTTAATATTATACCAACTTGCTCTGATGGATCTAGTTCAAACTGAACCGAACCTGTTACTGGAGTAGCACTTGAATCAGCATCACCTTGGTAAACATAACCACCTGTTCCAGAGTTAACAGTATAAGCCCAAATTGGAGACTTAGGTTTTCTAACATAGTAAGTTGGTAAATTTGATTCAATAGTGTCTGGAAAAACCTTTACACGTGTTGGGGCAGCTTGTGTAAAAGCGCCGTTAGGACTGTTAGTACCGTAAGCATAGAAAGCTGGATACTGCTCAGTAGGTCTAGTTAATGGTGATTTGTAAGCTAGTAAATATTCGTTTCTTTGCATTTCTTGCAATGATTTATCTTTGTATGATATTGTACCTAACCTATGTAAATCACTAGGTAGCGTGTATGTTCTAGCATTAGCTGGCGGGTTTGCTGGATCAGGAACAGGCACATAAGTTGAATTACCATTTGTTTCAAAAATACTTATTTTCTGTTCAAGCTGTTTTTGCCTATTAGCATACTCATTGTCTGTTTGAGGCACTCTCAACATTTGATTTAATTCTTCAAAATATTGTTCAAATATTTCAAGTTGAACCTGCTCAGCAACTTTATTAAACTCAGCTGGAGTTAAAAAACCTCTTTGTTCTTTGTTTAATATATACAAGACAGTTCTGTACACTACATTTACATCTACCATTTTTAGTATTTATTTAAATAAAAAAGGCGGCCGCATAGCCGCCTTTATTATAATCACTTGTTATTTATATTTTTTCTGTATAGATTTATAAACTTCTATACCTTCATCTGTTTTAAACCACGCAGCCATAGCTGAATATGGGTTTTCATCAAAAGGAATATTCATAAGCTTTTTATCATTAGATCCCCAAGAAAAAGTTCTTTGATCTTGAGAAAGTTTAATGATTCCAGCTTCTGCAGCTTTTATAGCAAAGTTTCTAAGTTCTACATTTTCATCATTAGCAAGCTCTAAAAACAACTCTGGCTGGTTTTGAGCAAATAATAATAAATCTCTTTTAAGTTCCTTAGAACTCATCTTAGACACGCTAGAACCCTCTTCTACTCTTAATATGGCTTCAGCTTTATCAACGTCAATCTCATAGGCTAAATTCATAGCGGCTAATGAGTTTTCTAAATCTTGTAAATCATCTTTAGCTACTTCAACAGCATCAAACTCATTAAAATGCTTACCATTACTAGGATGGTACAATGAGAGCAGTTTTTGAAGTTGTGATTTTTCTTTAGGCACTGATAAAATACCATTTTCAAACATTATATGTTCTAAAGTTACAGGTCCTTGTTGTTCGTCTGCAAATACACTTTTTTGATTTGTAGCATATCTTAATTCCCTGTTATAACCTTTTTCAGGATCAAACCACATTAGCGGGTGTCTAGAAGTGTGTCTAGATGCTAATTTATAAGTTAAAGGTTCTTTGTTAAAGG
>CERP01018682.1_pt1 | contig 23276 bp, 4 predicted proteins | sample 530801 | NCBI WGS metagenome assembly CERP01 (sample SAMEA2620991, study PRJEB7988) | marine metagenome | biome: marine biome (ENVO:00000447); feature: surface water layer (ENVO:00002042); material: "saline water (ENVO:00002010), including plankton (ENVO:xxxxxxxx)" | depth 5 m | reverse complement strand
CCAAATAGCATTAACTGCTGCTACTCAAGTTAATTTAGATCAAGCCGAATCTGATTTAAGTAGTGCTCAACAAGTAAACGATCAATTACAATCTTTAGTAGATGATGCTGATATACAGGTAACTGGTTTAAATGAAGAACTAGGAGTATTACAAGTTTTATATAACAACCTTCTTAATACCAATCAAGGTTTAAGTGATCAAATTCTTACATTAAATATTAATGCTAGCATAGCAGATGCTACTGCAAATGCTCAGGATTTAGTAGATGACGCAATGATAAGTCTTTTAAATACATCAATTGAAAATTTACAAAATGATTATGATGCTTATGTAGCTAGTAGTAATTTAACTATATCTGGTTATGAAGATAATATACAATTATTAGATAATGAAATATTAGCACTACAAGGTAATATAAATCTTGGAAATCAAGCTTTAGGAAATCACTTAAGCACTATAGATGATCTAGCCTCTCAAGTAAATTCTTTATTACAACAAGTTGAAGAGGTAAATATATCTGAAATAATAGTTCAACAAACTTTTAATAAAGCAAAAGAAATATATTTATCAGCTGAAGAAGATTATATTTCTTCTGTAAACATCTATAATAGCAGTCCTACTCCTATTCCTTCTTCTGTTTATAGTCAAGATTTTTCTCCAGGAGATAGCTACGCTAATCAAGTTTTTCGTTATGGAGCAGTTTTTACTCCTGCTTTTAATCAACAAAATCAAACAACTGAAGATGGTTTTGTTCAGTTACCTCCTGGTAATCAATATTCCTACGGTTTATATACTGCTTTAGTAATTCCTAAGGCAAGTTTTACTGGTGGTGAGGATTGGCTTCCAGGAAGAAATATATCTTTACAAATATCATTTGATGCAAGTATCAGTCGTGAAGATAAAAACTGTAAGGTAGCTATAACGAATCTTTGGGATCAATCTCAGGGATTTGGAGTTTTGCAAAATCAGTTACTATTTGATGAGTTTACAATATATTCTGGAACTGGAGGTGTTGTAAATACAAATCCTCAAACTTTTAATTTTACTATACCAGCAGATCATGATGTCAACGATTTATCTTTAAACAATATAGTTATAATAGGATTAAATTCAAGTGTAACAAATGGAAGTTATTACAATAAAGCTAGAATAACAAACGTATCTATTGTATCCTCTGTTGATGCTGCAAACTCTCTTAATGGTTTGTATAACGAATCCGAAGGATTTAGAGAACAATACTTAGAAACACAAACATCTGTACAGCAACAAATTTTAAATATAAGTGACAATCCAGAAATAATTGATGAAGTTTCTGAACTTTTGATTCCTGGATTTAACGAAAATGGTTCTGCTACACTTTGGGATCATTTGACTTTATTTTTAGAAAGATCATCTGAGTTTTCAAGTAGTCTTCAGACTTATATTTACGAGTTGTATCAGTCTTATTCTAATGCTTTAACAACTAGTCAGTCAGATATAGAGGCTCTTCAAAACACATATCAATTAAATGTTACTGAACAACAATTACTTCTTAGTGAAGCTTATGCTGAAGTAAATTCTTTAACAGCACAATTAGAGCCTCTTTCAGGAGTTTTATTTGGTAATTCTTACGTGTTTGCTGACACTCCTTATGTTCTTGCTGAAGTATTAACTATTTATGGTGTTGAAACTGGTTTAATTTCGAATGAATACAATTCTATTAATTTTTTCACTACAGAACCTATAACAATAAGAGCTAAATTAATTATTAACGGGTCGGTAGAATATAGCGATCCTTTTACTATATTGTCTAGCGATCAATTAAATAGGCTAGACTTACAAGCTCATGGACCAAGTAACAACACCTTAGAATATCTTAGGCAAAACATACCTACAAGTGGTTACCTTTGGGAATTTGATGTTCCAGGATATGGAACCCAAAAAGCAAATATTTACTGGTCTAATTTTACTCAAGACAACAACTCTATGGATGGGTTTTTACCATCTTTTAATGTTGTTGATGGTATAGATATAACTGCATTAGATACAACTTATGAGGATTTTTCTGGATCTGGTGGTGCTCAACTTATGATTACTTTTGATACAAGATTAGATGGTCAAGCTGAAGTTGTTATACCTGGATCTGGAGTTGATGGTATTTTAAACTTTGTATTAACTGACGGAACTCTTGATCGTACGATTAACTATTACGGTAACAATCCATATCCTTTCAATAAATCTGGTGCAACTATTAGTAAAATATCTGATCCTACTACTTATTAATAAAAAATAAAATGATAATACAAAATACTTACAATAACAGCTCTAGTAATGAAGTATTAACTTCTCCTTTAGAGGGTTATACTTGCATAGGATCTTACGAAGATAAACCTACTGACTGCGTATATTACTTTTTACACTCAGAAGACAGTTCTGGTATAAATGGGAAGCTTGATTGTATAGTAGAGTATAATCATTTTAAAAATAAAAACACTATTGTTTATCAAGATGGTAGAAAAGGTAGTAATGGTCTTTCTGAATCTGTACTTAATTACAGTAAGAGTCATCTTATAACTGGGATTAACAAGGTAGAAAATTTACTTTACTGGACGGACAATCTAAATAGACCTAGAAAGATTGATGTAGAAAAAGGTAAAAAAAATGAACTTTATATTAAACTTGGACCTACATTTCAAAAGATATTAAAAGAGGCTGGATCTTCTGATGCTTCTACTAGCACTGTTAAAATATATAACGCTACAAGTAAATTTTTTGGTTCTGGTTCAACATCAACTAACAATACTGTCTTAATAGGTGTTAGTAGTCTTCTTTCGTTTTTAAAAAATGACATGTTATATGTTCAACAATTTGGAACATTTGGTGATGGATCAAAAGGCTATAATGGATATTCTAAAGCTATAGGTCTTGTTAAACCTTTTAGTGAAGGAACTACATCTGTTAGTGTTTCTGCTTCTCCACACAAAGTAATTACTGGTACTGGTTCTAGTTTTCTTTCTGATTTTATTCCTGGAGATTACATTTGTTTAGTTGAAAGTGATAAACCATATTTTTATTCTATAGCAGAAGTGGTTAGCGATACAGAACTTAATCTTACAGTTGGTGTTGAAACAGAAGAGAATGCTGTTAGTTTTAACCTAACATCTTTTGACGATACTTTAAATACTTCCAACGCAATAATTACTGATAATCCAATTCAGCCAGAAGAAGACGTGTCTGGAGGTAAAGTGCTTCACGCACAACCAGATGATGCTTACTCTCCATTGATTAGTTACGGTGAGAGACAAGATAAGATAAAGTATTTAGATGCTTTAGCTCATCAGCCTAGGTATCAACCAAGTTTTGAATTTTACAAAGATGGTAACGTAAAGACAAATGATTTAGTTGGTAATTTTTTTCAGTTTAGATACAGATACATTTATATAGATGGTAGTGTTTCTGCTTACAGCTGTATTTCAGATATAGCAATAGAACATGTTTATGGAAGAAATAGCGTAGAAGATTCTGGTAACAATAATTTTTCAAAGTTTTTATCTAATGCCTTAAAAGTTTATTACTCTGATGATATTTCATATATAAATAAAATAGAAATTGTTGCTAGAAATGGTAATGATGGTAAGTTTGTTTTGATTAACACTATTAATAACAATTTTATAAGTTATTTAAAGAAGAGAAAAAACGAGTCTTTATTTATTACTACGAATGATTACTATGGAGGTGTAAACCAAACAGATGTTAAAGAATCTTATGTTGATTTTAAGAACGAAGGTATTTACCCTTTTGTTTCTGAAGTAGACATAGCCAAAGCTCAAGATGCTTTACCAAAAAAAGCTAAAGCTCAAACTATATTATCAAACAATAGAATTGCTTATGGTAACGTAGTTGATGGTTATGATAATACTAAAATATACACTAACTTAAACATAGTTGACTCTAATAGAATTAGTTTAGATAAAGATGATTTAACTCCTACATTTTCTTTTACAAATCTTGGTGGACCATTAACTGCTACAATTGCTACTTTAACTTATGATCTTTCAGATATAGATACTCCAGATGATGGTTTAACTAAAACTTTAAATCTTTCTTTTTCTTGGCAAAAGATAATAAGACAATTTTTTCCAGGTGGAAACTTTAATAGATTTTTTGGTAGAAATGGTAACTTTTACTCAAGATTAAGTTTTACAAATATATTAACCACAGATAGTTTAGGTAATTCTATAAAAGATGAGTTAAACGATAATAATAATTACACATTATCTAACGCAACCTCTCAACATATTGGTGCAAATACATCTTTTACTTTTGAGTCTGGACCAGACTCTTTATCAGCCTCATACAGTAGTGGAAGTTTAGTAATAACTTTTACTTACAATCAAGATCCTAATCTTGCTAGTAATTTAATACTTACAATTCCTGAAAACTCAGGGAGTGTGGTTGCTGATGAAAATGGTGATGACTTTATAAACACACTTGAGCCTTCAGCTGCGATAACAGAAAATAATAGCTATTACAATTATAGCGAAATTTCTTCTACATCGTTTAAATCTGGAGCCAATCATGAGTTTGGTTTAATATACTATGACGAAACAAATAGATCTTCTTTTGTTAATGTTTCTTTGCCTATAAATAATTACAACACTGGTACAAAAGCTTACAGTAAATTTTATTCAGAAAAAAACTCTTCTGCAGATACATCAAACGCTTTGTCTTGGAAAATATATAACAGACCACCTAATTGGGCAACTCACTACCAGTGGGCTTACTCTGGCAACACATCTATAGATGAGTTTATACAGATACCAATACAAAATACTTACAGGACAAAAGACAATAAGAATATATTGTTAGGTCTAGGATCCTTAAAGATTAATGATGAAAGTTATAACGAGACAACTGCATCATTAATTAACTACAACTTTGTAGAAGGTGATAGAGTCAGATTTATCTCTTTTGGTGGTAATGAAGCAGGAGAAGAGGATAAAAGAAAATACTTCAAGGAACTGATAGATGTAGCTATAATTTCTGAAGAGACTTATACTCTAGTAGATTTGTTTGAAATTCAAGACACAGAAGAATTTCAGGGGAATATAATAGAGGGTAATTATCTTAAGATAGAAAATCCAACTGATAATAATATATTTTGGGAACCTCAAAATGCAGTTAATACATCTAATAATACTACATCCCTTAGTACTACAAATAATCAAGAGTATAACACGACTTCAACAACTAGTGGGTATCACAAACTTGTGGTAGAAATATATAGACCTAAAAAACAAGTGTCAGGTGATAATTCTGGTTTCTTCTATGAAGTAGGAGATAAAATAGAGGTTGTCAATCCAGGTACTATATCTAGAAGGCATATTGGTCAAGATGATAACTTTTTCTTTGATCAAGAATCTGGAGTAGAAGTTACAGCAAGAGATACAGTAAATGGTATTGTGGACATAGATGGTAATGAAACTACAAATTACGCTTCGGGAACACTTAAGACTGGTGATGTTTATACTAGGGTTAGAGAAATATCTCATTTTTTAGATGACGGTAATAGTGCGACTGCAGAAATTACTAAACTAAATTGTGAAGATTATTATATAAATGATTTTTATAATTCTAATTTTTGGGACAAGGGTAGGATTAACGTTGTAAACAATTACTCTGAAGAAAGAAGATTGTCAGCCTCAGTATACTATTCTGATGTATTCTCTAGCACTACTGATTATAATGGCTTAGGAAGCTTTGATTTAGCTCAATCTCCCTTCTTTGATTACAACCAAGACTTTGGTTCTATACAAGCTTTAGAAACAAGAAATGATGAACTTATTATATTTCATGAAAATAGAGTTGGTAAAGTTCTTGTTGGCAAGAACGTGGTAAATTATGCTGACGGTGATTCTAATATTACTTTATCTAAGAATATAATTAACAATTACGTTACAGTATACGCTAGCGAAAATGGTTGTAGTTTAAATCCTGAGAGTATTATACAAAACAATAATAACTTTTATTTTGTAGATATAAAAAGAGGATCTGTGCTTAGGCTTGGTGCTGATGGTATTACTAAAATATCTGAAAATGGTTTAAAAGACTACATAAGAGATAAAGGTGAACTTTACGTTGCTTTTGATCCTGAGACTTCTACTGATGGTGAGTTTAAAATTGTTGCAGGTTATGACCCAAAATATGATGAGTATATAATAACTCTTCCTGCTATTGTAAATAAAAACAACGGAGCTAATTCTGGTCTTTGGGGCTCAGAAGAACTTAGTTGGGATCAAACTTATTCTATTACAAGTAATATAAAACCATCAAATTCTGAAGCTCCAGTTACAATCGCTTTTAGTGAGTCAATAAAAAAGTGGACATCTTTTTATAGCTATTTTCCAGAGTTTTACGCTAAGATAAACAGGCAGTTTATATCTTTCAAGAATGGAGGGCTATACAAACAAAATAGTCCAAATGCATCTAATTTTAATACTTTTTATGGTGTTAGACATAGATCAAGTTTAGAGTTTCCATTTAATCAAGATCCTTCTTCTGTAAAAACTTATAATTCTATATCTATAGAAGGTGATACTAAGTTGCTTACAAATATGTCTACTAATATGGGGCAACATAATAACTCATATGACGCTACTATATCCACCAACATAGGATTTAAAAAAGTTGGTGGCTCTATATATTCAGAGACAAATGGAACTTCATCTGTATACCTATATGGTGATAGTGAAACAAATTTTTACAAAGACTTAGCTCCAGGAGATTTAATTAGAATATATTCTACAGAGTCTGAGAACCCTCAGTACAATGCAGTTAAGGGTATTCTTACTAAGAATAAAATTATACTAGACTCTCCAACTGAAAATGTTTCTATAAACAATAGATTAGAGGTTATTGATTACAAGACTAAGGAGGGGATTCAGTATTCTCAAATACCATTTGCTCCAAGTAAAACTAGTTCTTACAACGAGTCTAATGAGGTTAATTATCATGGAGACGCTTCTAACGTATTTGGTCTTGGACTTCATACTGTTAATAATAGCAATAGTTACAACTATAAATTAGAGGGTGACGGATCATTTTTAGGGTCTCCATTTATGGGCAATAAATCTATTAAAGTTTCTGAGATAACATCAGGGGCTCATTACGGTATTTTAACTCTGTCTAATGATTTTGATTACAACGAAGTTTTTAATATTACTTACCCAGCGTCTACTGACATATTATTAGGAAAGGGGAGCTTTGGCACTCCAAGTGATTGGACACCAACTAGTCAAATAGCTGACTCTAGTTTAACTTTTACATCTGCAAACTCAGAAGTAAAAACAGCAGCTAATTTAAGTTTTAATAAAGGAGTTCAGCATAAAGTGTTTTTTAGCATAAGTCCTTCAAGTGATAATCAAAGCAATGATGCAACTATATTGTTTAAGCTAGGTGATGGGGGTGAATACTATGAAGTAGTAGTACCATATCAAGATATGATTACAGGAAGTGTGCAGAATGTTGTTTTGACTTCTGGTGATGTTGATGATCAAAATTTATTATTTTGCATAAAATCAGGAGATAACTCAGGAGGTTTTGTTTTATCTTCTTTAACTGTCGAAGAGCTTATGGTTCCTGTAGGAGCTTACATAGCTAACAATGGAACAAACTCTAACGCTTCTGCTTACGTCTATCCAGCTGAGTATAAAATATACTCTATGGATATAGAATCTGGTGACACTAATCATGAAGGTTTTGTTTATGATATAAGTTCTAATTATGTTAAATTTAAAGGACTTGAAACTTCATCTAACTATAGTTTAGCAGGACAAAAGTTTTTCTTTATAGTTAAAGAGGGACTAATAGATGGAGAAAAGTTAAAGGGGCATTACCTTAAAACTACACTTTCATCACATTGGTATCAATCTAAATATAAGTTTAACCTGTACTCTGCAAACGCAGACCTAGACAAGAGCGAGTTGAGCAATAGATAATAAGAAAAAAAATTAGTACATTTGTAAAAATTCAGAAACATGGCATACTACCCAAAATATAATAAAAATAAGAAATCTAAAAAAGCTTTTATTGGTGCTGCAGCAAGTGCTGTTTTACCGTATGTACCTTCTGCATTGACAGCTTTAAAAGGATTTGGTAAAAAGAAATTTGGTAAAAATCAAATGAATAGAGCTAAAGAAGCTATGGATAATTTTGACAAAAGCACTTTAGAGGGTAGAGTAAGTGAAGCTACTCAACAAATGGCTGATGAGCCTATAGATCAAAGTTACATAGAAAGATTAGAACAACAGCAAGGTGCTAGTCAAGCATCTGCTATGGACGCTTTAAAGAGAGACCCTAGGAACACACTAGCTGGAGTACAAGCATTAAGTCAGCAAGCTGGTAATCAACGTACTGAAATGCTAGGTTTACAACAAGATGCTAGGACTAAAGCTTTGACTAATTTAGCAAAAGAGCAACAAACCGCAGAAACAAGAAGACAAAGTTTAGTAGATGCTGATCTTGCAGGTATAAAAGCTGAAATGAAAGCAGGTGAGGAAAATAAATTTTCTGGCATAGAAGATATTATATCTGGAGGATCAGCTGCAGCTGGTATTCTTAATGAAAGTTTAGCCAAGGAAGGTGGTAAGATAGATGACGATGGTGGAGTAACACCAGGGGAGTTTGATCACAATAGTAATCCTATTGATATGGTACAAGATGGTGAGAAGATTGGTGAGGCTACAGGTGGAGAACTTATACTACCTCCAGACGATGTAGAAGAAATTCGTCTAGCTTTAAGTGATGGAGATAAAAATGCTGCTTTTGAGTTAATGAAAAGTTTAGTAGAAAAGTACGATAGCAATGTTATAGAATCAGAACAAGAAGCACCTAGTCAAGAAGAACCTTCAATGGAGCAAGGTCCTATGATGAAGAATGGGGGTTACCTGTCAACTATAAGTGCTAGAATGGGTGCTTACCTTAATCGAAGATAATTATGGCTAAAGAAGGTTTATTTTTTACAGGCACAGTTCTTAAAAATAGTCGTAATCTTTTACAAGAGCAAGCTGCAAGAGAACAACTAAAGTTACAGAACGAACAACTTGATCTTCAAAGAGAAGAAAAAATTAAAGCAAGAAAAGACGCTAGAGCAAAAAACGAAAAAGGTCTTTATACTAGTTTAAGTATTGATGGTGCTGAAAGGTATGCTGATTATTTTTCTGGAAGACAAAAAGCTATAGATGATTATACTCGTGAAAACTCTGACTTAATATTAGATAATGCTAATAGTGAAGAAGCTATTGCTTTAAAAGCAATGCAAAACTCATTCAGAGCAGATGTTAACTCTGCAGTAAGAAGAGGTCAACTTTTAAATACTTATGATAAGTCTAAAATTGATAATAAAACTGATTCTTATAAAATAGATGACAATGGCAACCTTGTTTACGAGGTTTCTGAAAATCAATTTATAGAAAGTTTAAATTCTGGTGCTGACTTTCAACAGTCTTTATCTGATTATGATATTGGTATAAATAATATTATTAACAAGAGTGAATCAAATCCTGTACTCGAGGTAATTAACAACCAAGATTTCGGGTATGAAAAAAGCGATAGAGTAGATGTGGAATCTGGACTGACTTTTACTGAGTATAGTGACGAAACAAAACAAGCAATGGCTAATAAAGTTTTTGAAGGTCTTACTGTAAATGAAAGAGGTAGTTGGAATAATACTAAGTTTCAAGACTTATACAAGAATGGTACTGTATTAGTTGAAGAAATGATGGAAGACTACGGTGTCAATTCTACGTATGGTAGTAAAACTAGAGTAAGTGCTATTGATGTTTTTTTTAAAGAAGAATACGCTAACTCAGCTCCAGCAGGTGATCTAATAAATACTCTTATGCCTACCATTGATGGTAAGGTAAATGAAGATTTTGATCCTGTACTTTCTAATCAGTATGCTCAGTGGTTGTCTAACAGAAAAATAGAAGAAGAAACAGCAGGATCTTCTACTAGCAAAAAGACACCAGGTGGAGATAAAAAACCAAACTTAAGGGAGATGACTGTTGATGCTAGAAAGATGATTGATCAGGAATATGGAGACGATGTTTATACTGAAGACGCATCTAGAAATGGTATATTTTTAAATCCAAAGGTTAGTGATGCTCCAAAATCACCTACAAAAACTAAAATAAACCTTGGAATGCTTGGGTCTGAAAACAATGAGAACAAACTTGCTTTTGAGGAAGAGGTGATGAGACTAAATTACCCTGTAGGAAGACCAACTTATGAAACAGATAAATTAATAGTTCAAGGTCAAGCAGGATATGAGGATGCACAAAAAAGAATTAAACGAGCTAGACAGACATCATTAGAAGTAAATGTGCTAAGGTACACTATGACTAGAGATCGAGTCCCAGTAGCTGTTGTACAGACTTCTAAAGATAGTAAAGAAATTGTTGTTCCTTTATCTATGCTAAAATCACTTATAGGGTCTACATATAAAGGGGCTATAGGAGAGACACCTGGTCCAGGGTATTACTTATTTCTTGAGGCAGGTGCTTCACCATTAGGTGAAAAACAAGATAACTTTGGTTAAATTAAATAAATAAGATGAACGAAGAATTATTACAGAATATTTGGCAACGTCTAACTGACGATGGTCTTACTGAAAGTGATTTTCAATCTTGGTTAAACAATGTTAACTCAGATGAAAAAATTAAACAAAACGTTTTTAGTTATTTATCTGAAAAAAAATTAACTGATAGCAGTTATGAAGATTGGAATAAAAATACTGGATTAAAAAAAAAAGACCTATCCCAACAGCAGAACCAAGAAGAGTATTACCAATCAGAACCTTCGATATGGGATACATCAATGCAGGGGATTACAACGGAGCCTACATCAGACTCTTCGGAAGATCTTTCTTCTTCGGATCAAAACCTTCTTGATGGTGCTATAAAAGATAGAGAACAATCTGCAATAGATAGTGCTCCAACTTCAGAGCCAATAGATCTTTCTAATATAACAGACGATCAAAAGGAAAATATTCTTTCTCAATACTACGATAAGTACGGTGCTGATTATAAAACAAGAAAAGATAAGTCAACAAACCTACTTAAGCTTAAAGAAGAGAAAGAAGCTTTTGATAACGCTACACTTAGACGTAAATTAAGAAAAGATAATATATTCTTATATAAAGGTCAGTTCTACCACTACGAAATGGAAGATGGTCAGTTTGTTAGAAAAGATTTAGTTGAAGACATAGATCAAATAAGAGAAGACTACGGAAACACACACAGATTTGGAGATAAAATACAAGAAGCTTTTGATTCTTTAAAAGACATGGTTTTTAATCCCTCTTCTGTTTTAGGTGCTCAAGATGAATACATTGTTGGACCTGACGAAGAAGATCCTGAAGTTGGTGGTAAATCAGACAACCTTAGTGGTAACCCTATTTCTGTACAACTACCTGGAGGTAAAATTCAAACTTGGGATTCAGTTGAAAGTGCTAAAAGACATTCTGATGATTTAGAGTCTCAGATAGAAGACTTAGAAGATGAGTCTAAAGAGACAGACGAAAAAGCAGAAAAAGCTTTAACAAATTTTCACACAGATTTAGAGAATAAAATAAGATCCACTGTAATAGAAAAAAATGGTGGAATGGAGATGTATGAGGAGCTTTCTAAAAAGCTTGGATTAAATTGGGGTTTTGTTAGAACTGATCAAGTTCAAGTTAAAACAGGAGATGGGTCTTACAAGAATGCTACTTTTTTAGAGGCTAGAAATTTACTTATAAAAGACAAAGAGTTTACTCAAGGCGTTAGAGATGGTGTTAATGAGATTAAAATATCTGACGCTTTTCTTAAAGAAGATGCTGGTCGTGATTTAAAAAACCTTATTACTGTTCAGTCTTCCTACGATGGACCTTTTGGTCAATGGTTAGATGATACTATGGCTGGAGGTTTAGGACTTTTGGCAGGTCAGGTTGATGTTGCAGAAGGTGTTGGAATGACTTTAACTGCAGAAGGTGGTGAGTACATATCTAAAGGTGGAGACTATTCAAATGGTTTGTTTGAAGCTCAAAAGTCTATTCAAAAAAGAAAATTCATTTACGAATACCCTGGAGTTATAAATTCTGCTTTAGAGGGAAATATTTTAGATGCAGGAGAACAATTAGTTGGTAACGTATTAGGTTCAGTCCCTCAAATAATGGAGATGGCTGTAACTAATTTTGTGCTTAAAAAAATACCTGCAGGAAAGTTTGTCACTAAAAGTTTAAAGAAAAAATTTAAAGCTGGAAAGTTTAAAGAAAAAGCTTTTAAAGAAGTTGTTGAGTCAAGACGTAAGAGTTTTGCTAAATGGACCTCAGCTGGTTTAATGGGTGGTGCTGCTTTTGGTCAAACTAAAAACGAACTAGAAGAGCTTAGTGTTAGAAATGTAGAAGGTGGAATGAGTGACTTGGCTATCTTTTTTAACGCAGCTGCTCATGGTGGTTTTGAGGTGTTCTTTGAATCCAAAACTTTAGAGTTAATGGATGGTCTAAAGGATCTTGTTAAAGCAATTCCTGCTTCTGTAATAAAAGAAAAAGGTAAGAAAAAAGTAATTGAAGAAGTTTCAAAGGGTGCTGTTAAAAGATTTTTTAGAGAATCTCATCTGGAGGGTTTATCTGAAGGTTTTACTGAAATTGGAGGATTGTTTACTGACATTATTACTAATGAGTTTACTGCAAAAGGCAAGGGTGTTAATACACCAGAAAACCTTAAATCATCTTTAATGCAGATAGGTGATGCTTATCTTGCAGGGTTTGGTATGTTTACTGGTATGAAGACTGTTGGCGTTAGTGCTACAGGTTTAGCGACTGGGTACAACATGATACAAGCATCAAAGATAAATGAAGGACTTATTTACACTATAACAAACAGTGACACTGGAGAAAAAACAGAAGTAGATAGAATTGGTTTAAGATCTTTTTTATCTAATCCAGATAATCAACAAGCAGTAATAAACAAGTCTACTACTATAGACGCATCTATGGATCCTGCTGCTAAAGAATTACTTGATAATCTAGAAAATGGACTTTCAAGTAAAAGTGGTAAGAAAGCTAGAGCAAAATTAAACTCATTAAATAATAATTTAGACTCCTTAATAAGTAATCTTGAGTCAACAGATAAACGTAGACTTAAGTCTCAAAATCCTAAAATTAAACTAGGATCTCGTTCTGATGTAGAGGGTGGAGAGTTAGAATCAAATTTACCTGACTCTATTAAAAATATTTACAAGGCTATTGACGACATACAAAGTCATATTGCTGAGAATCCTTTTTTAGCCATCACAGATGGGAGTCAGTCTAAGCTAAATAGATTAAATAAAGTCCTTAAGAAAAAAGGTATTGAGGCTAAAGAGTATACTTTTCCTAAAGATTTACAAGGAATTGATTTTCAAGTTAGTGAAAATGGAAGATCTTACTTTTATGAAGGACCATTTAGAAGACGAAAAAAGAATAGAGGGTTGTTTTTTAAAAGCAAAGTAGATGATAGCTTTAATGCTAAAGAATATAACTTTAGTGATGACGTTATTAATTTTATTAAACAATCAATTAAAAAGATTAATGCACAAAAAAATGACCCTGACTTTGATTTAGACAGTCAAGACATATACATTCCAGTCGGTCAGGATCCTTCTATTTCTGTAGATGGAAAAGAGGTTAACTCAGGTACTATAAAATTTGGTAAATTAACTTACGCTGAAGCTCTTGCTCTATCTAAAGAGTCAAACAATAAGGTTGAATCTAAAGGTTCTAAACAATCAGACATAAACACTATAGGTAACAACAAGATTTTAAATAGTCTTGATGACACATCTTTAGATGAAGTAACTAGTGAGGAGTTAAATGATGTTGATGGATACCACGTTCTTACAGTGGGTAGTAAAAATGTTGACGCAGAAACTGAATCTAATCAGTTGGCTAATTTAAAAAAGAGACTTAACAGACTTGGAGTTAAATATAAAAAAGTAGTTAGTACACAAGATGGTGTTAGAAAAGAATCTTTTATAGTTAATGGATTATCGAAGGATCAAGCACTACAGTTAACTAGAGACTTTAATCAAGAGTATACATACTCTAGTAAGGATGGTATTCTATATGCTGATGGTAGCGTTGAATCTGCTCAAAAAATTAGAGGATCAAAATCCCTAATGGAAGGTGGAGTTATAGCAATCAAAAACGCTAAAGGAGAGGTTAAATATATTGGTATAAGAAAGTCAGGAAAGAAATCTTTTGGTAAAGAGTTTAACTCTTCTAATATGTCTGAGCTTTCTGATTACTCAAAAGACTTTCCTTCTGGCACTCAGAAAATAATATCTTCCCTTGTAAACCTAATGAACTCTGTTGGTAATAATATACCTATAGTTATGGCTAGAAATGCTAAAGCTTTAGAGCAATTATTAATACAAGATGGTGTTGATTTAGGTAAAGGTGTTACAGCTAAGGATGCTTCAAATCAAGAGGCTTTTTACAATGGAGGTAAGATGTATGTTAACGTTTCAAATTTAACGCCTCAGACTATGTTTCATGAGGTTATTCACCCATTAGTAAGGGCTTTAAAGAAGTCACCAGAAGGTAGAAAAGTTTATTCTAATATTGAAAAAACTGTAAAAGATAGTAAGGTAAAAAAGAGAACTGCTTTGTTTGATAAAGGTGGTAGAATAATTAAATACAAAAGTTCTTCTTACTATGATTGGGCTAAAAAAACTTACACTGAACTTGGTAAAAAACAAGGTCTTAAGGGTGAGGGGTTAGAAGCTATGATTCTTGAAGAGGCTTTTGCTGAGATGATGGGGGATGCTGCTGCACAGAAATTTATTAGCAATAGCTCTGTGCTTGGTCAGGTAAGGGAAACTATAAAAATGTTTTTAGAAGCAATCTTTGGAGTTGAAAAAATTAAAAATATTTTAAATAGAAAAAATCTTGATTTAATAAACCTTGGTGACGTATCTGATTTGGATATAAGAAAACAGTTTAAAAGAGCTGTAGTCTCTGGAGAGAAAATAACTATTGGAGGTAAAGATATTGACTTTGGGCAAACAGATTCTGAGTCTAAGTTTAGTAAGTCAATGGATGACTCTAACAAAGGTAGAGCAGAAAGAGGTGACGAAGTTTTAACGGACACTGTAGAGGTGTCTGATGAAGACGTAAGTAATAGAGGTTTAACTACATTCTCTTTAAGAGAAAGAGTTGGGTTTAAAGAATCAGATATTCCTGTTGGATCTATTATGGATCTTAATGGTCAGAGGGTTTTTGTAAGTCCTATAGATATGTCTTCAGCTGGAAAAATAACTAGCGACAATGGTATAAGTCATAACATGATGGGTGGTATACTTTACCCAATGTTAAATGGCACTGAAGGTTGGGCTTTTACTACAAAAGAAAAAGCTCAGTCTACCTTAGATTACTTAAGAAAAAAAGGCATAACAAAAATGGTCTTTATGGTTCAAGCACCTACAGGTACTTTGGGTAATATGAACTTTATAAAGTATGTTGAGAAAGAGTTAAATAATGGTCTTAACAAAAAGAAGATAGGTAAAAGAAATACAGTTAACAGGTTAAATGATATTGTAAACCTTCCTGGAATTGTAAAGCATTTTAACGACAAAAACATCCCACTACCTACCTCTAAATTTAAATCTGTATCTGACTTCATGGACTACATGGAAAGTATAGGTACTGGATCTAGAAACATTATAATGAATAAACTTATAGGAGAGACTTTGTTAAAACAATTGGGTCTTCCTAGAAAAAATGAGTTTTTATCTTTTGTTAACGAGTCAATTATTGGCGAGGCTAGAAAAGGTGACGTTGTAGGTAGTATAGATATTGATGTAAATTCTGAGGTTGTAGAAACTGAAGTTGGATCTGAAGGACATCATGAGGGTTATCCTTTCGCAGTGAAGGGAAGTAACTTTATGGTGTTTAATAAGTTTGCTAACATACTTGACGTATTTCCTGATTACACTTCGATGTCAGAAGTTGCTAAGGCTGAGAAAGAGAATAGAGTTCCTAAAACTTTATCTACCAAAACTCCTGCTGCTGCTTACTCTACAATGATGTATGGTGCTGCTGCAGACGTTAATGTTAATAATGACTTTACTGGAGGTGATCTTCAGTATAGTAGGTTCTCTTTATCTAGTGACGCTAAATACAATGGCATTGCTCCTGTTGGTAGTAAAGGATTTAACGAGTGGTTTGGTAAGTCTAAAATAGTAACGCCTGATGGTGAACCTATGATGATGTTTCATGGTACTCCGTTTGTCTTTGACTCTTTTAAAGATAATTCAAAAGGAACATTCTTTACTATGAGTCCTGAATTTGCTAATGAGTTTTCTGGTAAACAATTTAACGAACAAGCTTTAAATGGTAGGGATGCACAATCTAATATAATCCCTGTTTATATAAAAGCTGAAAACCCATTTGACTTTGAGAATCCTGACCATGTAGAAATGTTAGTTGATAATTACAAAGATCATTTAATATCTCAAGGTTTTGACGTTTCAAGTATAGAGACTCAAGATAACTTAGATGACCTTAGATCTAAAGCATCTTCAGGTAGTTATCAAGTTTTAGAAAAACAATTTTCTCACTCGATAATGGAAATGGGTTTTGACTCTTTCTTTGTTATGGAAGAAGTTTTAAGTGGTGAGTACAAAAACATAGCTGTGTTTAATGCGAGTGACCAAATTAAGTCGGTGTATAATAATAATTATAGCGAGCAAGAATTAAACTCTGAAGGTGCTACTAAGTTTTCTCTTAAGCCATCTAATCAAATTAAGTTTACTTCAAATGCTCAAGAAGCTGCTAATAAATTGCTGCGTAAACTTGGTAACTCTGCTTACAGTGATGACCCTAAAGATTTTAAAACACCTAAGAAGTGGCTTGAAATGATGTCTAAAGAAGGCGTTGCTGGATTTGGATCTAATGTTGAGGGTGCTGACTTGTTAAATCAAATAGAGGACTTATGGAATTTGAGAAAAACAAATCCTATAATTTTAATGGATCTACAAGCTACAGGAAATGACACCCCTGCTAACATTTTATATAAGGATGGTATACCATTTACTTTAGTTTATGATGTAATACAGGCTAACGAGCCAGAGGTTTCTGTAACAACTCTTTATGGTACAACTAAATTCGACAGATATAAAGCTGTACTAGATGGTTTTGATTTAGAAATAATTGATGATATATACATAGTTACAGCACCAGATGGGAGTACTTACTCTGGTCCAATTGACCCTAACGATGCTGTAGATCCATTACTATTTACGCATAAATTAAAATACGTTAACAAAGCTATTGAAGATGGTTATGGTAATGTTATCATGCAATCTAATGAGTGGATGCAGGCTTATGCTAGTTTATCAAATGTGTCTATTATACAAGATATTACTGACTTGTTTATGTTTTATTTCCCTTCATCGGTAAATGAAAATTATGGAATGCAGGGTGTTCCTTTGTCTGGAAACTACAGAGAAGTTGTTTTAAGGTATACAAACCCAATGAACACTAGAAATATTCCTAACTCACATTATCAGGAATATAAACCTATTTTAGGTTGGGCTAGAATTGACGAAAGAATAGGTGATAATGGTGAGAAAATAATGTTTGTTAGAGAGATACAATCAGACTGGCAACAAAGGCTAAATAGAAGAGAACAGGAAGAGTATGATGAAAGACTGGAGAATTGGCGTAAGAAAAATAAAATAAGTCGTTCTGCTGATGTTAGTAATTTTGTTGGTCCTAAAACTGTTAAACCTTCAAAGAGAGGTAAAAACACAGTCTCTACAATGCTGTCTGATCAACAAATATCTCAAGTAAAAGATAATTTAGAAAAGTTAAGAGCAGAACTTATTGAGAAAAAACAATCTTTTCTGGGTCTCTCGACAAGGATTGATATAAATAGCGAAAAACTTGCTGAATTTAAAGAGATAAAATCAATACAAGACAAGATAAAATCAGAGGAAAATAAGATACTAACTTTAGCTGGTAAATTAGATAAGTATACTCACTTTCCTTGGGGGCAGATGTCTAAGTCTGTTGGATTAAATGTAAGAGTCTTAATGGATATGGCTGCTCGTGAAGGGTTTGATTACATATCATTTCCAGGTGGAGAACTAGCTGGAAAAATACAAGGATGGGGTTCAGGTCGTGAAGGTGGTAAAAAAGCTTATGAAGTTGAAGTACCTAAAGTTGCTCAAGCTCAATTAGACAGGTTAGGTATACAACCTAGAAAGATAAATGCTATTAAAGAAGATTTAAATGAGGCAAACAATAATGGTGAAGTGTTAGCAACCAATGTCACTGTTAGGCTTAAACCTCCTATGTCTCCTAAAATCAAAATAAAAAGTGGTACTCCCTTAAATGCTGAGACTATAAAAATGATTTTAGCAGATCCAAAAATTTCTAACGTTTCTGTCAAGCCAGGATTGAAAGTTTTATCTGTAAAAAACATGAAGGGTGGTAAATTAATCCCTCCTAGTATAATAGCTGAAGACATGGTTTTTGATGACTATTTTGCTAATATTTTTAAAGAATATACAACAAAAGATGATCTTCTTAAAAACCTTAAAGAGACAAGAGATTCTATTCAGAAAAGAGAAAATAAACACATAAAAAAAACAGAAGATGCTATTCAACATGGTCTAGAGTTTTTTAAGAATATTCCAAGAAATAGGACTCAAGGAAACATGTATATTTTTACGAAAGATTTAGTCGAAGATATTTTGATTGAAGATTATGTGTTTGATAAAGACCTTGATGGTAATAGAATGATTGAACCAGTATTTGATAAGGTTATTGAGGAAGTTGTTGATTTATTTTTTGCCGATTTTGATAATGACCCTATGGTCAGTAGCACCTACGGAGATACTAATCTAACTCCAATTTCTATTGGTCAAGGTGTAGAATTAGAATTAGGTAGGTTTTTCCCTGATATTGATTCAGTACCACTAGTATTTAAAATGTTAGAAAAAGCATACTCTAAGGGTTACACTAGTGCAGTAGAGATAAAAAATCACATAAAAGAATATGGAGAGCTTCCTAGACAAAATGATATTGAATCAGAGTTAAGTGATGATGGTACAATTACAGATATTTATGATCGAAGTCTTATGGAAAGGTTAGAGGCTGACAGCTTTGTGGCTGGATATACAAAAGTTTATAAATTTAACAAACTTTCTTCCCTCAAAGAACAATCTTGGTATCCTAGAACTTCATCTAAATTAAGTAACGCAATAGATTTCTTAAAGAACAACGATTTAGAAATTGAATCAAACTCTTTAGAATTAAAATCTTTACCAATAAAACAATACGCAGAGAATATAAATAAAAACTCAGGCGTAACTAAGTTTAGATTAAATAATGATGGTAAAGTAAATCTTGATCCTAATCAATTAAGAGCACTTGATTCTAGCTACAAAGGTATTGATGATAAGTTTCCTTACGCAAATATGATAGATGGTGTTGCTACCATGTACAACTTTACAGATGATGATATAGGGATAATTAATCCAGCTGTTGAAGATTTAACAGAGTATGGAAAGTCACAGCTATCTAGCTGGGGTAGACCAAGAGTATTCTTTAACCTTAACGCAGAAGACAATTCTAATCTTGATGATTCAAAGAATAGAAACAAATCTTTATTTCCTGTAGATAGGTTGTACCCAATGGACAATGACCCACTTGATATAGGTGCTATGGCTGACCATAACATACAAAAATTCAAGGATGAGGGTACTAGAACTGTAGCAACCTTAAGATTTGATACCAAGAACATGAACTTAATTAACACCTCTCTAGCTAAAGTTAAAATGGCTATTGGTGATAGTGATAACTCTGACTACACCAACAACTCTGGTGTACAGGAAACTGATCTTGGCTACTCGTTTACTTTTAACTATCAAGAAGGTAATCAGGAGATAGACAATATTATAAAGGAGAACTGTGATGACGCAACGTTTGAGTCTAAACCTACTGAGTCTATAAGATTTAATAGAACTGAGGAGATGGCTAAGATAGCTGAAAGTGCAGGATTCCAAGGCTTCTTGTACGAAGAGGGTGGAGAGCAAATGGCTACAGTATGGTCACCATCTCAAGTTAATCCTGAAACTAGATTTAATTTAGAATCTCATAGTGAAAAAACTGTATATGTAAGTGACGCTTTTGGTTTCTTACTTGATATTAAGAACTCTGTAATTCAAGCTGACTATAACGCAGGTAGATTTTTAACTGGTCTAAAGTACTATGGAAGTAGGGTTAAGCAAGGTCAAGATAGTAAAGGTAACACTAAGGCTGAAATAGACCCTAATAGCAAACTTTACGATTCTTCTAGAAAGTATGACATAAGAGCTAGTAGATTAATATTTAAACCTTTTGGCTACCACACTAGAAAAGATATAAAAGACTTAGCTGTATATGCTAATGGTAGTTTAAATTTAGCTCTATATGAGGCTAATCAAAACGCTAAGGATTTAAAAAGAATTGTCAAGAATATATCTGATAAAATAAAAAATACTAAAGAGTATAAAGACGCTGATGCTAACGGTAAACAAAGATTGTTATCTAACGAAATTGGTCATGATAAACTACAATTATTATTAACTAGTAAAGAAGCTAGAAAGGTAGAAGAAAATAAAGAGCTTTTACATATAATTAATATAATGGTTAATCATGTTTCTGAACTTGGACAAATACTTATTAATGAAGGGTTTGTTGATGGACCACTCGCTGCAGCAATAGACGCTAACAGAGGTGTTTATCTTCATAGAAAATATAAGTTATATGGTAAAAATTCTTATAGCCCAACTGAATCTGTCGTAGAGAAAGCAAGATTATTTATAATGAAAGAGCTTCAAGGTAAAAAAGCTAACGAAGGTAAAAGCGAAGATGAGTTGTATGATACAGCTAAAAAGAAAGTAGACTTAATACTTAAAAGAGATTCAGGTTCTTTAGATTTCTTAAGTAAAGGTTTTGGAAATGCAATTACAGCTGATACCTCTGTCTTTAAATCTAAAAACGAAAACCTTCCTAAAGAAATAAGAGATCTTATGGGTGAGGTTACTGATCCTTTTAATAATTATCTAACAACGATTGGTAAGATTGCTAAGACTGTAGCTTCAGACAGGATGTATGATCAACTACTAGACATAGGTTTAGGTGATTTTATATCTGCACCTATGAGTGACAACAAAACACTACCAGAGGGTGACTCAGGAAGATTTTCTGGAAACCAGTTAAAGGGTAGAAAATGGGGAGCCTTAGAAGGTTATTTTGTAGACAACGAAATGTACGGTGTTTTAACAGAATATGACGAGTCAATGCTTGCTGCTCAAGCAAATGGTGGATTAAGGTCGTACCTTAACCTAATTATGCTAGGTAAAAAGTTTAAGACTATATACAGTATTGGTACTCATGGTAGAAACGTTATAGGTAACACTTCCTTTATGGCTATGAATGGTCATGCTATTACTAGTAAAAAAGATTTTGAAAATGCTAGAAATTCAATACTTCAAGTTATAGGTAAAGGTGATAAAGAAATGGATGCCCTTTACAAGAAGCTTGTATCACTTGGTGTTGTTAATACAAACGCATTTTTACAGGAAATAAAGTCTATTAGTAATCAGCTAGATGAGGCAGGGTTTGAGTTTAATGATTACTTCTCAAACAGAGATGATAAAAATCCTAAAGCATTTGATGGTATTAAAGATGGTCTTGGAAAGTTAGATAAATTTTTGACTAAAGCTTATCAAGCTGAAGATGACGTGTTTAAAATCTTTGGATGGATGCAGGAAAAAAACAGATACATTAAGGCTGGTTTCCCAGAATCTTTAGCTGAAAGACAGGCTGCTAGAAACATAAGAAATACATACCCTAATTACGATGAGGTTCCTGCATTTGTTAGAACTATAGGTAGATTTCCCTTGGTGGGTACGTTTGTTGCGTTTCAGGCAGAAACATGGAGATGTGCTAAGAACTCCTTAGTGATAGCTAAAGAAGAGATGGAGAGTAGTAATCCAGAGCTTAAAAAACTTGGTATTAAACGTATGGCTTGTTGTTTAGCTTCTTTAACTTTAACTGAAACCTTACAGGTTATGTTAGCTCAATTAGGGTACTCAGCTGTAAATGCTTTATTTGCAGATGATGAGGACGAAGAGAGGGATCTAACAATGAGGGATAGAGATGCTTTTAGTATGCCTAAACATGTTGAAAGAATATTACCTTCTTGGGATAGAAATGGAAATAACTTTGTTCACTCACAGGGAACTATGATTGATATGGATCCTAGAAGTACATTTTATAGACAAGAAGTTCCTTACATTGACTATATAAATTTATCTAAAATGTCAGGTACTGGATTTATAAGAGATACTTTTAGAGTTTTATATAAAGGAATTAGGGATCCTAAAGGTGCTGAATCTTTTGCCAGACTTGTAAAGCAAGTGTACGAACCATTTCTTAGTGTTGATATGACTACTGATGGTGTATTAGAGGTTCTTCAGAATGAAAATAATAGAATATATAGAGAATCAGATAATTTTATCGTTCAATTTGTAAAAGGTATGTCTTATATAGGTGACAAAGTTGGTCCTTCAACAGCTATTTCTTTAGCTAAGATTGCTGAGATTTCAGCGGTAGAGGAGAGTAATAAGAGTGTTGAGTCAGAAACAATGGCATTGTTTGGATTTAGAAAAAGTAAATTAATGCCATACACTGCGGCTAGGTACGACTATTCTTCTGTTTACAAAGGCTTGAAAGACATAGCTAAAGGCGAGGAAAATATTTTAGATAAAATAACAACACCTTTTACTGATAGACCTAAGTTTAGTTTATCTGATGAGAGTGCCACAAAGAGTAGATACAAGGATATGGAGTCACCTTTTTATGACTCTGGTTTTGATGAGTACATAAATGATATGGTGTCTATAACTATGGGTCTTAGAGGTTCAGGAGGAAGAGGTTCTGATATTATAAAGATACTTACAGGACCTGGAATTAAAATGCCTAAGTGGTTAGCTATGGATATACTTGTGTCTGCAGATTATGAAATTGCAAATAATTAGTAATAATTCATTTTTTGAATATTATATTTATATCTTTACATCACCTATCTATCCCCGTTCTGGGGAGCATTGATTTGGTTTTTGGTTAATTTGAAAGGAGGGGTGGTTCCCTCCTTTTATTTTTTATAAAAATATGCAGTTAGGAATACAATTAATACAGGGATTTGTATTTGGCATTAGAACT